>Ga0315280_10006849_pt1 | contig 15557 bp, 16 predicted proteins | sample YL17G06_40_MG_FD_203697 | JGI IMG/M metagenome (GOLD analysis project Ga0315280, IMG submission 203697) | Sediment microbial communities from Yellowstone Lake, YNP, Wyoming, USA - YL17G06_40 | ecosystem: Environmental > Aquatic > Freshwater > Lake > Sediment | place: USA: Wyoming | collected... | reverse complement strand
GCTTTGCAAAAGTCCCCTCTCCCTTGGGGAGAGGGTAGGGTGAGGGGGAATTTCCACAAAGTAGGAAGGGAATGAAAAGGGGTCAGAGTCATTTTTTCGAGCCCTTCACCTTCTGTCATTCTGAGCGTAGCGAAGAATCTCTTATTATAGATGTAATCCCAGAAGACCTAAAGAATGCAACAGAATTGTTATCACAGAAGTGGCGCCATCTTGAGGACACAACCAAAGTAGTTCGGATATGAATAGTTGTGCGAAATATATATAAAAGGAAGAACTCAAATGAAATTGAAATTAGTAAAATCAATTAAAAAGTTATTTAATCCATGTACAAAAGAATACTGGGATAAAGTCTATGCTGCAAAAATTTCTCAAGGAAATATACGACAAGATAAAAACTTATTAAAAATAATCCCTCTCCTTGAAGACAAAAAAAATAAAAAGGGGTCAGAGTCATTTTTTCGAGCCCTTCACCTTCTGTCATTCTGAGCGTAGCGAAGAATCTCCGGATCGCCACGCCCTACGGGCTCGCGATGACAGACCAAAGATAGAGTTTTTCAGAGACCTCTCTAAGATATTTCTTAGTGAGTTTATCGGTTATGAAAGAAGAAATTAAATTCCAAAAATATGACACCAAAGGGTCTGGTTATCATTGGAAGCTAATAAGTAAATCGATATGGGAAAGAAATATTTTTGTAATGGAAATGTAATGCTACAAATGGCTGGAAATATTATGCTTTGCAAATTGCAGTAATTTCAAAATGAAAAAAATTATGATAGGTATTATTTTTTGAATATTTCAAAGGATGAATAATTTATCCACTATTATTATGATATTTTCTTACCGAGACGGTCCCAGAAAATAGTATCGCTTTTCATGCGATAGAGAAATTTTAAATAACAGGAGGTAAAATCAAATGGACGGGAAAAGTTTCACAAAATTATCAAAGGTATTAGGAGTATTGTTACTACTACTTGCCATCTTTAGTCTCCCATCTGTCCATGCAGAAGTCCCGAAACTAATCAACTTTGAAGGGAAACTTACCGAGAAAGATGGCACTCCAATTTCAGGTACGAAAACTATCACATTCAGAATCTACGATTCTGCGGACACTAAAAGACCAATCTGGGTTGAAACAAGAGATGTAACCATAGATAATGGATTCTACAGTATATTGCTTGGTAGTGTCGAACCTTTTCCTTCCTCAATGAAGTTTGATACTAAGTATTGGCTCAGTGTCCAGGTGTCAGGCGAGGATGAGATGAGTCCACGGTATGAGATTGGTGCTGTTCCTTATGCCATAAATGCTGATATGGTTGATGGAAAAGATTTAACCGAGATTGTTCCACGAGGCGTAATTGTGATGTGGCGTGGAACGATTGACTCTATTCCCAGTGGTTGGCATTTGTGTGATGGAACAAATGGAACGCCGAACCTTTTAGACAAATTTATTTTAGGTGTTGCTTCAGGAGCGGAGAATCCTGGAGAGACGGGCGGTAGCCATAATCGCACTTTGACAGAGGCAAACTTACCTGCCCATACTCATGGGGAGGCGGGAAACCATTACCATACCTTTGGTATCTATTACGGGGGAACAGTTTCAGTTGATGCTTATGCTCATGCAGCAGGTTCACTTTACGGAATGTCAAATACATCAGCAGCTGGTGCCCATACTCACGCAAGTGTAGGCTCTGGAACCGCTTTTGATAATAGACCAGCTTATTATAAATTAGCCTATATAATGAAATTATGAGCGAGGGAAAATGTCAATAGTAAAACAGCCATCCAAGGAGGAAGTTCTTGCGCTTGTGGCTGTGAAAGGGATTGCCCGTTGAGATAATCTTTGGTCGTATAGTGATTTTATTGAAGTACGGAATAGGTTAAGGGAAAGGACGGAAGTATTTTGAGGAGATTTATTGAGTATAGAGGTAACGAAATGTGTCAAATAAGAGGTAAGAAGTTTTTTTTACTAATTTTGGGATGTATTTTTGCATTAGTATGTTTGGCGTCTGCGACTGTGCTGGTTGGTAGATACCATTGGTTAACTCATATTATGCTTGATTCATCTGGCGGGAAAATAGCCTCGTCAAGTTCTCAATGTCGCAGCTCAATTGGTCAAAGATTTGTAGGTGAAGCAAAGAGTGCGCTCTATAGGAATTTAAGCGGTTATATTCGTCTTAGTGAAGACGCAACTATTGGCGAAGGGTTAAGAGTAGTCAGCACACTTCCAGAAGACGACGGATATTTTATTATATGGCAAGATACGGATATAAAGATAATTTTTAACAAGGAGATGTCAAGTTCAACCGTGGTTCCGGAAAACATACAGGTCAAAGATGAATATGGAGAAGAATTACCATTAACTGGCCCAGAAATAGATTATGCGGATTCAGTTATAACAATAACTCCGTCGCAAAAGCAAATGAAGTATTGCGCCAGGTATACTATAAAAGTATCCACAAATGTAACGGATGTCTATGGTAATTCACTAATAAAGCCAGAGAGTTTTTCATTTACAACATTGATACCGGGAGAACTCACAACGGCAGTAGCAGTAGAACACAAGGAAGGTATAGTTAAGATAGATAATCCTTCAGAGACATTTCCACAAGGAAGTAAGGGATGGTATATAAAGCTGATAGAGGCAGATAGTCCATCACTAAGTAATTATGTAGAAGGAACAGGAAGGATATTGAAATGTTATAAGGTTGATGACAGTGATAATCCAAAAGATATAAACCAGTTAGATAGGCCTGTTGCTATATCAGTCCCATATCCTTCGGATACAAAAGATAGGAAGAATCTGAAGATATATTTTTACAATAAGGATATAGACAGATGGGAGTTAGTAAAAGGTTCTGGCGATACGAATCCTGATGACAATTCTGTGACAGGACAAGTAAGTATAACCAATACAGAATATTGTGTTAGGGGATTTGTGGCAGGTGATGTAATCGAGAATTATTGCAATTATCCGAACCCATTCAAGGCGGGGAAAGAAGAGACAACGATAATATATGATTTAGTTGAAGACGCAAAAGTAACAATAAGCATATATGATTTACTTGGACAGTTAGTAAGAAGGATAGAGATACCAAAAGGGACTCCGGGAAAAGGAGAAGGAGGAACAAACGAGGTTTCCTGGGACGGGAAGAACGAAAGGGGCAGGGTGGTGGCAAATGGTGGGTATTACTGTGTGGTAGAAGCAGATACAGAGACGGGAAAACATATGAAAAAAACAAGGAAAATAATGGTGATAAAATGAGTCCGGGGTGACTAAAATGAAGATGATAACAGGATTAAAGTTAATACTGTCTTTTGTTCTGGTTTTTACATTTTTTACAGGTTATGTTCAGGCTATTAACCAGAAGGATGGTGATGCGGGTCTACCTGGCGCATACCTCTCGTGGGGAGTTGGAGGGAGAGCATTGGGCATGGGAAAGGCTTATGTGAGCATTGCCAATGATGCAACCGCTCCTTATTGGAATCCAGCAGGATTAGCGTTTCTCAGGCAGCAGGAGGTTATTGCTCAATATACAAACCTTTTTGAGAGCACTTTTTTAAGTTACCTTGGGTATAGCCGTCCTTTCTTTGATTTAGGAGTATTTGGTATAGGAGTTGTGGATTTGCGTTCCCTTGATTTTGAAAGGACAGAATCAAAGCCTGTGGTTTTGGGCCATTTCAACGAATCAAATGATACATTCTTACTATCCTATGGCAGAAGGCAGGATTACATATATTCTATCCCTGTTAAATTGAGCTATGGGGCTAACTTTAAGATAGTAAATCAAAGTGTTTTAGGTTACTCAGGTACAGGTGTTGGCATTGATGTAGGAGTTATGTCCAAACCAATAAAAGGCCTAAGTCTAGGCCTTATAGTGCAGAATCTATTGCAACCGAGATTAAAACTGGATGAAGAGAGTGACACATTCCCATTAAGCGGAAGATTAGGAGCATCTTATGAGTGTGGATTTAATGTCTATAAGTATAATACAAGGACTACAATTTCTATGGAAATGGATAAGACAGAGCACCGCAAAGAAAAATTTCACTATGGTTTTGAGTATAAAATAATGGACACGATAGGATTAAGAGCTGGCCTGGATGACAGTGAGCTTACCTTGGGGTTAGGATTAAGCATAAAAAATTACAACATGGATTATGCTTATGGTTCCCAGGAGATGGGAGCAAGCCATCGCGTGTCTTTAGGAATTAGTTTTGGCCGTGTGTTACCTCTTGCAGGGACAAAGGAGTGGGATGAGACTAAGACTGTAAGGAGCTATTACAAAAGGGCAAAGGAATACTGTAGAAAACAGGAATATCTAACAGCATTGGAAGAGCTCCAGACCGCTCTCAGTTTAGATATGGAAGATAGAGCCAGTAAAGGGTACACAAGAAAGATTGACGATAAGATGAGGGATACCATTGAGAAAGCAGAGTTTAGAGAGATAGAAGATTTCTACTATGCTCAAGCATACATTGATTACAAGAAAGGAAATGTTGATAATGCGGTTACTTACTGGGAGCTTCTCTTGGGAGTAAACCCGACAAGAGAGGAAGTAAAAGATTATTTAGGGAAAGAAAAGACAAGATTAGAGAAAGAAGCAGAATTGGAGAGAAAAAGATTAAGTGAAGAAGAAAAGGAAGTAAAGATAAAAGATGCTTATGACATGCAGGGGAGGTGTTACGATGAAGGGAAATGGAGTGAGAGTATAGTCTATGGAAAGAAAGTATTAGGATTAGAGCCTGAACATGAAGGGGCAAAGGATTACATAGATAGGGCAAAAAATAGAATAAAAGAAGAGGCTGAGGAAAGGGTAAGAAGGACAGTAAAGAAGGAACCAGAACGGCCTCCTGAAGAGAAAGAGGAAGAGCTCGAGATTAAAGTAGACCCTGAAATTGTAGAGGGATACTATAAGCAGGGAATAACCTATTATTCTCAGGGCAAGTACCAAGAAGCAATAATAGAATGGAAGAAGGTATTGGCACTTGACCCAACTCATGAGAAGGCTCAAAAGAACATAAAAAAAGCCCAGGAAAAATTAGGGATTTCGGAGTAACAGGAGTTTTGCTGGCATTAGTTGTGCGAAATATATGTAAAAGGGAAAACTCAAGTGAAATTAAAGAAGGTCTTTACCAAATAGAGGGAGAAGGGGGCAAAGAAGTCCTGCCGTTCCCAAATAGCAGGAAAGGTTAAAGAGAAAAAAGGTTCTTTGAAGCGGAGCGATAGCCTCCGCGTAACGATTGCGAAGCTTTGCTTCGCTACTCCAATCTGGATAAAGTAGAAGTATTGATTTCAAGAATACCCTTGACGGAAAGGAAAGTTTTGAGTATAATTTTGAACTACAAATAGAGTAAAACTTTCATTTTACACTGCTAATCTGTTTAAAATGGTGAAAACAATAAAGGGATTGATTATTGATGAGGATGGGACAGCGGCGGTGGAATATGCTTTGATTGCTTTTGTGCTTATTATTGCTGCTATTGGCGTTAATAGGCTTTTTGCCGTGGCTCTAAAGGCATATTTTGAGAGGATAGCACGATTTCGTACAGGTTGGGTTGGAATGGGACCGTAAGATGATAAACCCAATTGGTCCCCTCACTCTGCCCCTCTCCCACAGGGGGAGAGGGAACAAAACAAAGATTTTTGACAATACTGAAATGAAAATAAGGACAAAGTTGATGTTTATTCGTTTTAGGAAAAATGAAAAGGGACAGGCGCTGGTAGAGACGGCAATAGTTATTTTAATTATATTAGTTTTGATATTTGGGATTATGGAATTAGCTTTAATTGGTACAGTTATGATTGTTGCTAATGATGCTGCTTATTCGGTTGCCAGGGCAGGGGTTGTAGAGAAGAAGGGTACAACAGCGGGTACATGTGTTATGTTGCCAGTTCTTACAGTTGGTGTTGTACCTATTAAAATGAGAGCTACGTCAGAAGAAAAGGGTAAATTCGAGGTCGTTGAGAGTGAAGTAAAGTTTGTGAAGCTTTTACATAGATTTCTTTGGTCACCTATTTTTACAGGGACTGTAACTTGCAAAATGGTGAAATCGCCTGATGGGGAGTTTTATGATAAATCGTTTAAAAGATGAGAAAGGGCAGATATTGCCTTTTGTTGCATTAACCTTACTGGCACTGGTGATGTTCTGGATGACTGTAGTCAATGTTGGTAAGATGATAAGGGACAGGATTATGTTGCAGAACGCTGCTGATGCTGCTGCTCAAAGCGCTGCTTGTGTAAAAGCAAGGATGCTCAATTCGATTGGCCGTATAAATGGACGCTTGGGAATTTTTGGAATATCATTAGGTAGACCCCGTTTTGTTTGGTGGCCGTACTTTCATCACAGGGTACCAAAAGCCTATGTAGAAAGTTTAACCTACCTTCAAGATAGTTTATATGGTGCTTCTGGTGGCGTAGCTTACAAGGTAGCATATGAAGTAGCCAGGAAGAATGGCGCTGATGCATTAATCTTTTATTCTCCGGAGTTCTTTGTCGATGGCAGTTTAAAGAGGTATAGCTTACAAAGAAACAAGGGAACGATTATTTATTGGGACACAAAAATCGTACATGGCATTCCAATTCCATGGCCTCCTCATAAACATAGAAATGCTAATAGGTGGCTTGAGCTTAACGAGGACGAAAATAAAATTCACAATGCGTTGAAGGTAACTGTAATAGCAGTTAAGAATGCCGAACGAGGCTTTTTTCCTTTGGGCAAAAGGCTATTGGGGATTGAGAAGATACCCACGATATATGCTATAGCTTCAGCACGTCCATATAATACCAAGGGACCGATGTTTCCTTCTCATGGACAGAGGCGGGGCACAGTGGCTCGGAAAGAGTATCTTTCCGCTAGGTCAGGCGGATACGATGCGCATTTGATTCCGGTGGGCTCTCCTTTTGAGCATTGACTAAAATGAGATTGCCACGGCCTTTGGGCTCGCAATGACAGGGAGAAGCAGGGCCGGCACTGACAATTTATGAGGGTAAAAGGTTATGTTTATTCGCTTTAAGAAAAACGAAAAAGGACAGGCGCTTGTTGAGTCTGTTCTTATCGTTCCTATTCTGGTGATGCTGGTAGTCGGAGTTATGCTATTTTCAATGATATTTATTGCCAAATGCCGAATGTTAATGGGCGCTCGATATGGCGCCTGGTTGATTGTTCATGGGAACTATGAGAGGTCAAGGGTGGAAGCCGAAGTGAAGGATTTCTTAGCAAATGGGAGGCCTTCTTTAAGAAGGGATAGAATTAGCACAGAAATTCATATAAGAAAATCATTTTTGCCATCAGAAGTTATAGTTAAGTATGAAGTGGGCGTACCACGCGCTTTTCGTTCCTTTCTTCCCGAGAATATTTATTTAAAAGAGAAGTGCGTTGTAATGAATGATTCGTGGTATTATGGAGTTCCGGGGACAGGTTCGCACTCTTGATATTGAAGAGATAAGAATAAAAGGAAGGAGGTGAGTTGGGATGTTGAAGAGATTACTGCTTGATGAAGATGGTCAGACTATGACTGAGTACATTCTTATCATCGCTTTGGTTGCAATTGCTGTTTTTGCTGTTCTTAAGATTTTTGGTGGAAAAATTAAAACACTTTTCGAGAAAGCATCAGGAAAAATACAAGAGGCAACACCATGAGAGAATATTGATAACAGCACAGGTGCTTTCGTTTCAGGTCAAACTATCGTTTGAGACTCCTTTGGGAATCGTCAAACTGTCGTTTGACACTCCCGTAGGGATTTTGGGAGTATAAAGTGAGAGCTTTACCAGAATTACGGGACGACACAGCGGTCGTCCCCTACAGCCAAACTGTAGTTTGACACTCCAACAAAGAGGTGATATGTATTGAAAATAAAGAAATCTTTTCTGGTTTCTGTTTTGTTAGGCTTTATAGTGATGGTTTTGGTTGGTGTTTATCTTTCTTCATTGGAAGATAAATATATTGAAGCGGGCAAGAGGGTAAAGGTGCTTGTAGCAAAGGAGTATATTGCTCCATATTCTGTAATAAATGAGGATCTGGTGCAAGTAGTAGAGGTGCCAAATAAGTTTTGCCAGCCGGGCGCCTTGACGTCTGTAAAAGATTTATTAGATGAGAAGGGTAGGAGTATTTATTCTTCAATCATTCCAATTATGGGTGGTGAGCAGATTGTTGCTACAAAATTGGCTATGTTTGGTGAGGAGACAGGATTATCAATAATTGTTCCAAAAGGGAAAAGGGCTGTTTCAATAAAAGTTGATGATGTGAGTGGGGTCTCTGGTTTGATTAAGCCAGGGGACTATGTTGATGTAATTGGCACCTTTGATTATACAGAAGGGAAAGAAGAAAAAAGTGAGACGGTTTCTATTTTGCAGAATGTATTGGTTTTAGCTGTTGGCCAGGAAGTAATAGGAGGTGCTGCAAAGAAAGAAAAAAAAGCAAAAAAAATAGGATTGGAAGAATTGATTCCCACGGCAGGTTCTGAGAATACAGTGACTCTGGCTTTGACTTTTCGTGAGGCACAAATCGTAACTTTTGCTCAGGAGAAAAGCACGTTAAAACTTTTACTGCATCCTTCTGGTGAAAAAGAGAACGTTTCTGCTTCTCCAGTGGGACTTGATTCGATTATTGAGCAGAAAGGCAAAGGAAAAATAAAGTTAAGAGAAAAAGAAGAAGTCCTACCTTCAATTATTAGGGGGGTTGAAGAGGAAAAAGGAAGGGCGGGTGAGATGATGAGATTTCTGAGAGAAGGAGAAACAGAGTGAGATATAGAACGAGAATGGCAATATTCATAATACTTTTTCTCTTAATGTCTTTTATTCATGTTGGAGCGCAGGAGGATGTTATTAAAGTGGTAGTGGGAGAGTCAAGAGCACTCACAAGGGAATACGATATTTCCAAGGTAGCGGTTGGAGACCCAAGTATTGCTGATGTTAAAGCACTTACCAAGAGAAAAGTTTTAATATTGGGGAAAAACGAAGGTATGACTTCCTTGCTCCTATTTGACGTGACGGGTAAGGAAGAAAGCCTTCTTCTTCAGGTAAATAAATATGTTGTTTATAGACCTATGATTCAGATGAGTGTTCAGGTTTTAGAAACAAGTATATCCTCATTAGGAACTTTGGGAATAGAATGGGCAGACAAAATCTCTTTTGAAGAAGAGTCTATTCCTGGATTATTTAAAGTTGGCACTTTTAAAAGGTTGGATAAACTTACAGCAACCCTGAATATGATGATTCAAGAAGGCAAAGCGCAAATACTTGCAAAACCTATCTTAGTTGCGCTGAGCGGGGAAAGTGCGAGCTTTCTTGTTGGAGGTGAGGTGCCTATCCCTGTTCCTGGAGAAGGAGGGACTATAGGCATTGATTGGAAAGAATATGGAGTTACCCTGGAAATCTTACCGGTAGGTGAAGAAAAAAGACGTATCATAGATGCTTATATTACAGCGAAGGTGAGCGACCTGGATTGGGAGAATGCTGTTACTATTGCGGGAGTGAAGGTTCCTGGAATATCGACAAGAAGAGCGAGTACAAAGGTTCAAGTTGAGACAGGAGATACAATAGTAATCGCTGGACTGGTAAAGACTGAAAAGGAAAAGAGTGCTAAGAAAGTCCCTTTATTAGGCGATATTCCTATTTTAGGATATCTGTTTAAGTCAACAACTTTTTCTAAAAAGAGAACTGATATAACAATTTTTATCACTCCGACTTTTGTAAAAAAGGAAGAAGAGAAGTAAGTACTACCTAAGTATAATGTATAAGAAAAAATGGGAAAAACGTCAAGAGTAATTTCTGTTTTTGGGGCTAAAGGTGGAGTCGGCCAGACATTAATAGCAACAAATTTAGCTATAGCTTTACAAGGAGAAATCCATAAGCCAGTAGCTTTAATTGACCTTAATTTTCATGCGGGAGATGAAGTCGCTTTATTATTTAATCTTTCAGAAAAAAAATCTTTATTAAACCTCTTACCTTTTATTGATAGATTGAGTGAAGGTTTGATTAAAGGCTATCTTGTTTCCCATTCCTCAGGGGTAGAGCTTCTCTCAAGCATTCCGGATTCCAAGAAATCATCTCAAGTTACCTCCCGCCATATAGATAAACTCCTCCATTCTCTCAGAGGTGTATATCCTTATACTGTTATTAACACGGAAAATACGATTACAGACAGAGTTACATCTTGTTTTGACAATTCTGATTTAGTACTGTTAATCATTACACCAGAGCTTCTGTCCCTTAAGAGAGCCCAAAATTTTCTTGATACATTACAGTCTTTGCATTTCCCTCCTAAGAGGATTAAAACCATTCTAAATATGAGCGATATGAAAGGGGGTCTGCCAGGTAAAGAGATAGAATCCTATCTAGGCCAAGAGATTTTAGGGGAAATATCATATGACCCGGGAACGGTTATTGAATCGATTAACAAAGCTTCACCCGCTATTTTGATTTCACCACGTTCTCGTTTTTCTAAAGGGATACGGAATTTAGCCAGCCTTTTAGTTACAGAAGAGGGATTGTTTCCTGTCATTGCGAGCCCGAAGGGCGAAGCAATCTCAACAGCAGAAATTATTGAAGAGGAGAAGGAATTAATTGGTGAAGTACCCAAGAAAGAAGTTGGATGGAGTAAGGAGGTTATAGATTTAAAGATTCATATCCATAAACGATTGATTGAAGAATTGGATTTAAAGAGTCTTGATTTGACATCAGATAAGGATGTACAAAAGCAAAAGGAGATTAGAGAGAAAACAAAGAAAGCCATTGAGAGGATTCTTGCTGAAGAAGGAGAGAGAGTAACTTCTCGTGAAGAACGTACAAAGTTAGTAACGGAAATATTAGATGAGTGTTTAGGCTTAGGGCCCTTAGAGAAATTTATAAGAGACCCTTCAATATCTGAGATTATGGTTAATGGTAAGGATAGAATATATATTGAAAGAGAAGGGAAGATAATCTTAACCGATGAAAAATTTACAAATGAGCAACACCTTTTGAGCACTATTGAAAGAATTGTTACTCCCCTGGGAAGAAGAATCGATGAGTCCTCACCTTTAGTTGATGCGAGACTTAAAGATGGCTCAAGGGTCAATGCGATTATTCCGCCTTTATCACTTGTAGGACCTGTATTGACTATTCGTAAGTTTATAAAAAGAAAACCTTCTATAGACGAACTCGTTGACCTTGGGACATTAACTCCCCAAATGGCAGAATTCTTGAGGATATGCGTTCAATTGAGAAAAAATATTGTAATCTCTGGAGGAACAAGTTCGGGCAAAACCACTCTTTTAAACATTGCTTCTTCTTTTATACCTAAAGATGAAAGGATTATTACAGTTGAGGATTCAGCAGAGTTGAGTCTGCCTCAAGAACATGTAGTTTCATTAGAATCAAGACCGCCAAATATAGAAGGAGCGGGCGCTATACCCATTCGAAGATTGGTAATTAACTGTTTGAGGATGCGTCCCGATAGGATTATTGTTGGTGAATGTAGAGGAGGAGAAGCGATTGATATGTTACAAGCTATGAATACGGGTCATGATGGGTCTTTAACAACCATTCATGCCAATAGTCCTCGTGATGCTTTGTCTCGGCTTGAGACTCTTGTTTTGATGTCCGGAATGGAGCTACCTGCAAGAGCTATAAGGGAACAGATTGCGAGCGCTATTGATATCATTATTCAACAAGCTCGCTTTTCTGACGGCTCAAGAAAAATTACTCATATTACTGAAGTTACAGGTTTAGAGGGAGATGTTATCACGACCGCTGATATTTTCAAGTATGAGCAGAAAGAGATAGATGAAAGAGGAAAAGTTATAGGTGAGTTTAGACCCACAGGTGTAATCCCCACATTCATAAGGGAAGCAAAGCCCCATGGGATATCTTTTAGTATGGAAATATTTGAAAGGAAATGATAAAAAATGTTTATTTATAAATTATTAATATTAGTTGGGATATTTGGAATTGTGCTTATCCTTTCTAGCCTTTTAATAAAAAGAATAAGTGAGTATAGAGAGAATTTAGTTCAGAAAATAAGAGAAGAAAGAATGGTAAGCAAGAGAGAATTATTTATACAGACTCTTGTTTTTTCTCCCAGGACAGAGTTAGCCAGGTTAATTAAGCTCTCAAGCGCGGTTATAATAACTGCCTTTGTATTTTTATTTACGGGTAGATTTTTCATAGGTTTAATCTTTGGTATTTTAGGATTATTTCTTCCTAAAGTTGTAGCAAAGATTCTATATAATAAAAAGATAGATAAATTTAACAAACAGCTTATTGAGGGCTTAAGTAGTATTGCAAATAGTTTAAGAGCCGGTTCCAGTTTCCAACAGGCATTAGAGGTTTTAATTCGGGAATCATCGCCACCTATCTCTGAAGAATTTGCGCAGGTTACTCATGAAGTCAGATTAGGAGTCCCTGTTGCAGAGGCGCTTGATAATTTAACCAAAAGGGTGGACAGTAAAGAACTTCACATATCAGTAACAGCAATAAATATAGCACGGGAGGCTGGTGGCAAGTTGGCAGAAATTTTGAACAACATAACATCTACAATGAGGGAAAGGAATAAACTTCAAGGAAAGATAAAAGCTCTTACTGCTCAAGGGAGAATGTCAGGGATAATAGTTGGTTCATTACCTATTCTTCTTGCCTTTGTCTTATATTTTATGGACCCGGAAATGATGAGACCAATGTTCACCACCCCTATAGGTTATATTTTGATTGGTTTAGTTGTTCTTATGTTAGCTATAGGTGCCTTTTTGATTAAAAAGATTATTACAATTGACATTTGACCAGATAGCTTGACTTCGTTCCTAATGACAGGAGGCAGAGTTGTTACTTTTAGGGATTATGTTATTAACTTTTATTTTTACGGTCCTGCTTGTTAATCAGATATGGCCAAGCGGTAAAAGAATTCCTCAGGCAGTAGAGGAAGGAGAAATCCCAGAAGCTAAACCAAGGGGTCCATTGACTCGATTGATGACGGCGCTTATAAAAATAGTAGGTAAGTCAGTAGAAAAATTGAAGTTTCCATTTCTTATAGAGATGAAAAAGAACATTAAGACAAAACTTGGACTGGCCGGAAATCCGGGAAATTTTTCCCCATCGGATTTTATTGCTATTCAGATTTTAGCTGGTATTGGTTTACTTTTCCTGGTAATGATTCTTTTTGAAACAACTAATTTGATTTATCTTCTGTTAGCACTGCTTGTAGGCTTTTATTTTCCAAATTACTGGTTAAAAGAAAAGATTAATATTAGACATAAGATTGTTTTTAGAAGTTTGCCAGATGCTTTGGATTTACTTACTCTTTGTGTAGAGGCGGGTTTAGATTTTGGCTCTGCGGTAAACAAACTTGTAGAAAGAGGGGAAAAAGGACCTTTGGAGGATGAATTTTTTAATATGCAGCAGGAGATAAGAATGGGAAAGTCAAGGGTAGATGCTTTAAGGGATATGGCTCAAAGGGTAGACCATATAGCACTTACTTCAGTGGTAAACTCTCTTATACAGGCTATACAACTTGGCGGAAGTCTTGCTCCTATATTGCGTACACAGTCTGACCAGATGAGAACCCAGCGTTTTCTCCTTGCTGAGAAATTAGCTGCCGAGGCACCGATCAAACTTCTATTTCCCCTACTTTTCTTTATATTTCCCACGATTTTTATTGTTCTTTTTGGACCTATCGCTTTGATGTTTTTGAAAGGTGGGTTTTAACCTTCCAAGAAAATCACAGTTCCAATCAATCTTTCTTCATCTTGAATAGTTGTTACGAGTGCTTTATATTCCTTTGTAGCAGTTCCAAAAATTTGATTTGGTTGAGCCTTAGAGTCTTTCAGTAAGTCAAGCAATTCCTTCTCTTTGATTACTTCTAAAATATGCCTGCCAGTAAATTCTTCTTTAGGAAGAAGAAGTATCTCTTTCGCTAAATCGTTTAGAAATATAATATTATTGTTAGAATCTACAAGTATTGTTCCTTGTTTTATGAGTTTACCAATGTTTTGTAAGAAAAGATTAAGACTTTTTTTGGCAGTATTAATCTCGATTTCATGATATTTATTTATGTCTTTAAATTGATTAACCAGATTTTTGAACGTGGCCTGCACCTCACCTATTTCGTCGTGATGAGTAACTTTAATCTCTTCATCTAACCTTCCTTTGGAAGCTATTTCTATTATTGATTTAGTTTGTTTCAAAGGTTTTACAACAAGCCTTTTAATAAGAATAAAGATGAGATTTGACATTAAGAATAAAACAATACCCGATGCCATATATAGACTTTTTCTTTCTTGGCCTATTATTTGGTTAATATTTGAAATATTAAAACCGATACATAAGATATGAGAATTTGATAATAATGGTAATGAGATATTATATGCTTTCTCTCCGTTACGTCTGAAGGATTGAACTAAAAGCTCTTTCGCTTTTAGTGCTCTTTCTGAAATCTTGTCTTTATAGATTTGTCCCCACTGGTCTGTTTTATTGTGAACTATTACCTTTCCATCTTTATTTAGGATGAAAGCACAAAATGCATTTTCATCTTCCATGACTGATTTTAAATATGAAAAAAGCAATAAATCATCTTTTTCTTTTAGAGCACTTTCGCATTGGGGAGAGTATGTCTTAATAATGGCAGTTTCTCGCTTAATCAATTGATCAATTAGTGTCTTCTTTTGTTGAGATAGAAAGAAGTTTGTAAATACAGTTAAAATGATAAATAGGAAAATAATTATGAGGAACGTAAATTTAATTGATAAACTTATTTTAATTTTTAGAGCCATTTGATCTTAGAGGTCAATTCTATCCAATAAAGAATCATCCCTGATGCAATAAAAAAACCGAATGGTAAAGGAAAACTATCTTTTTTTTCTAAAGGAACAAGCTTTAGTTTTGGGATTAAAAGTGAGAATAATGTGTAGAATATATGTTTTATGCTTTGTATAAAAACCTTTTGGTGGATCATTGTTATAACAGCCATTATGCCACAAAGTATTACGCCATATGCTCCGCCCCAAAGAACAAAACTATATCCTTTCAAGCTACCAACAGCCGCTAAAAGTTTTATATCTCCTCCGCCAATGCCTCCCCACAAAAAACCTAAAAGCAAAAATACGCCACCTGTTAGAAGACCGATAAGGCTATCTCTCAATCCAGGTAACCCATAAAAGGTAGTATTAAATCCCACTCCTAATATCATTCCTGGAAATGTTATCCAGTTGTAAACCTTGCCATATTTTAAATCTGTAAACGCAGAGATTCCAAGCAGTAAGCCAAGAAAAACATCAATTATCATGTCTGAATTATAAAAAGATAATATAATCAAGTCAAGAAAAATAATCGATGCCGTTAGTGTCAAGAAGTTAAAAATAGGGACAGCGACCATTTTTTTATATACCTCCCTTTCGGGAGGACTCCAGCCAATTCTGCACGGTTAAAACCGTGCCTACAAAACTTTTTGCATGGTTGAAACCGTGCCTACAAAACTTTTTGCACGGTTAAAACCGTGCCTACAAAACATTAAAATGCCATTGTAGGCACAGATTCAATCTGTGCATAATCCACGTGTAGTGTAGTCATTTATGGGCGTAATTTT
>Ga0315280_10006848_pt1 | contig 15558 bp, 13 predicted proteins | sample YL17G06_40_MG_FD_203697 | JGI IMG/M metagenome (GOLD analysis project Ga0315280, IMG submission 203697) | Sediment microbial communities from Yellowstone Lake, YNP, Wyoming, USA - YL17G06_40 | ecosystem: Environmental > Aquatic > Freshwater > Lake > Sediment | place: USA: Wyoming | collected... | reverse complement strand
TGGGCAGAGCAAAGACGAGGCTAGGCGGGAGATTTTTGCAGCTTCTCGCCGTACATCCGGTTGTCGGCGAGTTCAAGCGCTTCCGAGGCATTCGCCCCTTTCACGTACACCCCCGTGCCGCAACTGAGTCCCATTTTGTAACCCGCGGCAGTGCTCTTGAGGTTCCATCTATCCACTTGCACCTGGAGCCGTACGACGGCGGCCCCGGCTTCCTGTTCGGTCGTATCCCCCATGAGAACCAGGAACTCGTCACCCCCGTAACGAATCACGGTGTCCGAGGCGCGGAATACCTTCTTGAGCAGCTGGGCAACCTCGATTAGGACCTTATCCCCCACGAGGTGTCCGAACCGGGTGTTCACCGACTTGAAACCATCCACGTCAATCATCACCAGCGCCAGACTACTCCCTCGCCGGTCGGCACGGCTCGCTTCCTTGGGAAGGATTTGCTCCAGGTACCGTCGGTTGAAGGTTTCGGTCAAGGGGTCCATCAAGGAAAGCCTCTCTACTGCTTCGCCTCGCAGGATCTGGCGCACCAACTCGTCGCGGGTGTTCCGGAGAACCCGCCGCTGCTGAAGCTGGTAGATATTGAAAAGCACGACGAGCGTGATAAAGCCGAAGATGAGCTGGGGGACGTAGCGGCCGTCCAGCCGTAGGCCTCCGAGGTTCCACATAACCTTGGGCCAGACCAGGGCGACGAAGCCCGCGGCCACGACGAGAGTGACTAGAAGGCCGATGGACCAGAGCTGGAAGTCTCGGCCCTCCAAAGCCCGCATGTCCTGCCGTAGCCGTTCAGCCTGGGACTCCGGTTCGCGTGCCATTCCGTCCTCTCCCGCCTGGTTGGAGACATCCACATAGTGTGGATGTCTCCTCCCGGGCCCACTACGGCGCGGTGCTTGGGTTCTCACCTCAGGGGCCTTGCGCCCGGCGTTCGCACTCCCCGCAGGTCAGCATCGGCGGAAGGCAAGAACCACTTTAGGCAAAATCCCAGGCATGTAAAAAGAGAAGATCCCTGCCGGCCGGAGAAGTCACGGAAGGGAGCAAGCTGACATTCAAGGCGTCAGAGTGAGGCCCCGCGCGGTGTCACTCTCGGTTCTCACATCTGAGGTTCGTCCGGAGGGGGCCCAGGCGCTTCGGCCGGTCCCGGCGGTCCTCCTGGACGGTTTGGCCGGGAGCTCGGCCTCGGCCCCCACCCTCCGGCCCGGCCGCCTCTCGCCCGGAAGGCCCGCAGCTTCTGTTGCTGTTCGGGCGTCAGCACGGTCTTGACGGCAAGAATTGACTCCACATGTTGCTTCATGACTTGCCCGCGCAGATCCGAGATTTCCTGCACCTTCTTCATGATGGCTTCTCGGTCTGGCTTGTCCGCGCGCAGCAGCTCGCGCAATTCGATGCGCCGCACTGCCAGGTCTGCCCGCGTTTTGACGGCGGATTTCTCTGCCTCGACGGTGATTTGCCGGAGGCGGTCGACTTGCTGCTCAGTAAGCCCCAAGGCTGCTTTCATCCGGTCGTTTTCCAGCAGGGCCATCAGGTGCGGGCCCATCGCGTGTTCCCGCGGCCCGGACCTCCAGCCTTCCTCCTCCTGCGCCCTCGCGGGTGCCGATAGGGCCAGTACACCCAGCATCAAGCCAACTCCAGCACAAGCCCAGCGCTTCATATACTCCTCCTTCCCTCGAACCTCTCTACGAACACAGACGAACCAGGCCCGTTCCGGGTTACACGGGTCTGACGAATTCCGGCCGGCCTCCACTATAATAGAGGGTCCTTGGGCGGCACGCGGCGCGAACCAAACATGGCTCCAGACGATGCAAGCGTGAACGGGGTAGTCGCCGAACCGGTGGCGGAAGTCAGCCGCTTGGCGGCGATGTTTCGCTCGCTGCGCCACCGTGATTTCGCCCTTTTCTGGACGGGGAACTTCCTCTCCAATATTGGAACCTGGATGCAGAACCTGGCCCTCGGCTGGCTGGTGCTGGAAATTACCAACTCGCCGTTCTTATTGGGGCTCAACGGCTTCCTGGGCTTGGTTCCTTTCCTTTTCTTCTCCCTCCCCGGCGGAGCCATCGCGGATCGCTTGAACCGGCGGAAGCTGATGCTGGGAACACAGACGACCATGATGGTTCTGGCCCTGGTCTTGGCCATTCTCACTTCGGTGCGGGTCGCCACGATTGGGGAGATCTTTGCCATCAGCTTCTTCACAGGCTTGGCTTCGGCGCTGAACGCCCCTGCCTATCAGGCTGTGGTGCTCGATCTGGTGGACCGCGAAAACCTAACGAACGCCGTCGCCCTGAATGCGGCGCAATTCAACATGTCCCGGGTGATTGGGCCAACCCTCGCTGGACTGGCGTTGGGCTCGCTAGGCGTCGCCGGGTGTTTCTATCTGAATTCGGTCAGCTTTCTGGCTCTGATCATCGCCCTCCTGGCCATTACCGTGCCACCCCATCCGGCTGACAATGGCCCGTCGGTTTGGTCAGCCATGGTGGACGGCCTTCGCTTTGTCGGCAAGCATCGCACCATCATCGTTCTGCTCTCCGTTCCTTCCTTCCTCAGCCTCTTGGGGCTTCCCTTCGTTGTCCTGATGCCGGTCTTCGCGCGTGATCTTCTCAAGGTCGGAGCGTCCGGGCTGGGTTACCTGATGGCCGGAGCCGGGCTGGGCGCGGTGATGTCCGCGCTCACCTTGGCGGCGCAAGCCGGCATCCGGCGGAGGGGAAAATACATTGTAGGCTCCGCGGCCTTGTTTGCCCTCGCCCTGATCCTGCTGGCGCAGGCGAGATCCTTTGCCTGGGCCTTCCTGTTGCTCGTCGTCATAGGAGCAACCATGGTGGGTACTCTTACGCTTACCAACAGTACCCTGCAACTGACCAGCCCTCCGGGACTCCGCGGGCGAATCATGAGCATGTACAATCTGGCCGTCTTGGGATTGGCGCCACTGGGGAGCTTGCAGGCAGGAGTTGTGGCCGAAGCGCTGGGAGTGCGCTTCGCGCTGACGCTGGGAGGAACAGTCTGCCTGGTCTATTTTCTAATTCTCTTCTTCTTTCTTCCCCGCCTGTGGCGGATCGCGCCGCTGCCCCGAGCTGATGTAGGAATGGGGGATTAGGGATCTGGCGTGCGGGATTGGGGGTTGGGGGTTCGGGATCCGGGACGGCGAGCTTTAAGCTGACCCGGTTGCGTTCGACTCAATCGTGGACTCGAACTCGGAGTCCCGCGTTGCTTGGCGACGCGCAGGGCCTCATCTACTACCTTATAAAACGCCTCGGCTGATTCCAACCCCACCACCATGGTGCCGTTGACAAAGCAGGTCGGGGTGCGAGTCATGCCCACCGCCTGCCCCTCGCGAAAGTTCTCTTCTACCCGCGGCAGCGAGGCCTTGGCGTCAATGCAGGCCGCCAGCCGCAAGCGGTCAAGCCCCACCTGTTCACCATAGTCAAGGAGCAGGTCGCGCGCATTCGCCGCATTGAAGCTGCTCTGATTCTTGAAAATCAAGGAACGGTAAGGCACATAGGTTGCCGGATTCATCTGGTAAGCGCACTGGTTGGCAATAGAGCCCAGGAGCGACCATTCATGGATCGTGGGTAGGGGAAACTCCTTGTACACCACCCTGACCTTATCGCCGTATTTGGGCAGCAATTCTTTCTCCAGGAAGTCGTGGACGCGAGCGCACATCGGGCATTGGAGGTCCGAAAACTCGACGACGATCACCGGCGCATTAGCCGAACCGTGCCCGGGTTGGTTGGCCGTGGTGATGACGCCCAACGCCTCGCGGCGCGGATCCAGGCCGAGGTCGAACACGCTGCCCACAACCAGACAGCGATTGTCTCTGGTCACATAAAAATCCTGAGTCCGCTTCTGTTTTCCATCGTCTACAGTCACGGCGGTGGCTAGCAGATTAGGGTAAGGGGAGCTCCGCAAGGGACCCGCGGTCACGCCGGAGGTCACCGGGACTTTGAACTGTTCGCGGACGTGTTGAACAATCTCGCTGGCGGGATCGGCCACTACAGTGTACAGAGTGCCCAGGATGAGATAGCGGCTATCCTTTGTGACGAACGCGCTGTTCACGTGCTTCTGCTTGCCATCGTCGGCCGTGATGGTCGTCTCGAGGAAGCCTGCGTAGGTAAAAGGCCGGAGCGGGTCAGCCGTGAGTTTCACCGAGTCGGGAACGCCGAACTTGGCCCGCACGTAAAGAAGGATTCTCTCGCGCATTGCCGCGTCAGAAGTTGGCCCCGCCTCCGGGCGACCGGCCTGCACTAGAAGCCACGCGCCGCCCATCACCAGAGAAAGGCCAAAGACAACCACGATGTATTTGTGTACTGCCCTGCCCAAGCCCCGGAGCTCCTTCCCTTTTGCTCTTATTACCGTCTTGCGGTCGCCCGCCTGGGAATTCTAGCCGACCAGCCGGTCAAAAATCAATTTCGGCCGGGGAGAGCTGCTCAACTGCCGCGCCAAACGTTTCATTTCCTGATCAGGGCCACGCTACCTGCGGCCGCCGCGCACCTGTCCCACGGCTGCCGACCCCGAAGCGTCCACCTCCGCTGGTGGTCGGCCGTGATGCAGAAACACATGGACCACAAACATCAGCACCAAGACACCCCCGAACGTGCAGACGATGGTGGCGCCGGTCGGCAGATCCAAAACCACCGAGAGATACACGCCCAGCGCGGACACGAGCGTGCCCATGGTCCAGCCGATGGCCAAGCGCGGCCCGATCCGGTCCGCAAACAACATGGCCCCCACCGACGGAACAATCAGGTAGCAGAAGACCAGCAGGACCCCGGCAATGGCCACCGAGGAAGTCACCACGAACCCAAACGAAGCATAGAAGAGAAAGTCCCAGAGGCGAATAGAGACTCCTTTCTTCTCGGCCTCTTCGGGATGGATCGAGATGAGCAGGAAGTTCTTGCGGAAGATGTAATGGAACAACCCGACGGCGCCATAAAGCACGGCGGTGCGCGCCACCTCCTCCCAGGAAACCGCCAGGATATTGCCGACCAGCATATCTTTCAGGTGTTCGGTTTCTCCCGTGGCCTTGCTCATGGCCAGGATCGCGGCGGCCGAGGCTACCGCATAGGCGATGCCGATAAATGCTTCCTGCGGGATGTGGACGCGGCGCATCCGCGCCAAGGAGAAGATCGCTGCACCCAGAAATGTAAACCCCAAGCTAATCCAGTAGGCGGCGCCCGCGTGCGGGTTAATCCCCACCAGGATGGCCATCGTCGCGCCGAGCGCCGCAATCTGGGCCAGCGCGAGATCAACAAAGATGACGCCTCGCTCGACCACGTGCACGCCCAGATAGGCGTGGATTCCGGTCAGGATGAGGCTGGCCACGAAGGGCGCGAGCAAAAAGGGAAGGACTTCCATCTCTCCTCCTCGAGGATCCTACTGGGTAGCCTGGAACGCCCGTGTCAGCAGCGCTATATCGTAATCGAAAAGCTTGAAGTAGTCGGTGGCTTCTTTTTCGCCACCCACCGAGGGCAGCAAAACTACCACCTGTGCTCCGGTCTCGCGCGCGATGGCATTCGGCGTCTTCAAATCGAAGTAGGGCTCGACCAAGATGACCTTCACGTTGTCCCGCTTCATCATTTGGATGATCTCAACCGTGTGCCTTGGCCCGGGCGGGATGCCCGGGCGGGGCTCGATTTCTCCCACCACCTCAAGGCCAAACCGCTTCGTGAGATTGGGCCAGGAACGGTGATAAGTGACCACCTTGCGCCCTCGGAAGGGCTTCATTTCCGCGTCCCAGGCTTTCTGCGCCTCATCCAGCCGCTTGCTGAAGGCCTGGAACCGCTCCTCGAAATAGGCGGAATCCTGCGGCTGCATTTCCGCCAGCTTCGTGGCGATGCCGCGGGCAATCCGCCGGCCGTTTTCGGGGTCGAGCCAGTAGTGAGGATTCCCGAACGGATGCACGTCACCCATGGCGCGCGTCACAATACCCGCGGGAATCTCCAGGATCTCCGCGAATTGCGAGGTATCTAGATAGCCCTTTGCGCCGGCCTGAATGTTCCGGTTCCCGCATTGGGTAATCAGCGGCGGCAGCCAGCCGATTTCCAGTTGGAGCCCAACCGTGATGAGCAAATCGGCCCGGCGCAACTTCAGCAGGAAGCTGGGCTTGGCTTCCACGAAGTGCGGGTCTTGATAGCCGCGCGCGATCGATTCCACCTCTACCCGGTCGCCCCCGACTTGGGCGGCGAATTCGGCCAAATCAGTCGTCGAGGTGACGACCTTCAGTTTCGAGGCGGCGCGAGCCAGCACAGGAGAAACCACTCCCAAGACGAACGCAAGGGCACAAATCAAGCCAGCGAAGCGAAGCGAACTGGATCTCTGAGTCATAATCGCTCCTAAAAGGAATGGGCGCCATGCGCCCCGAGAACAAACAAGAGTTGAAACAGAAGCTCGTTGCCGGACCGGCCGTCGGCGTAGCGCGTGAACCGGTACTGGCCCCGAAGCTGGCTGAACTCGCTGGGCCAGTAGGTAATCACCGGCGCAAAGCCGCTGTCGGTCAGCAGCGCATCGCGCGCCCGGTCGGACCGATCGTAGCGTCCCCCAATGGTCCAGCGTCGCGTGAGCCGATAGTCCGCAGAAGTATAGAATCCAAACGCGCGCTGGATCGCAGGTTCCTCCTGGCGGCGGCTCCAGACCAGTTCGGCCCGACCGAGGAAATTGTGATAAATGGCTCGCCGCAGCGGCTTCCAGCGGAACGTGGCGTCCAGCCCGTAGAGCTGGGTGACAAACGCGGTGCCCACATCGTTGTGACCGCGCGCATACGAGAACCCCAGATCGAGGTTGGTGGACTCCGTCAAGTCACGGTAAGCCCGCAAGCGTCCCACAAAGGCGATGTCGCCGCGGCGCGTGGCCGTGAACACGTCCCCAGCATCACCCCGAAAAACCTGCGCGGTCCCCTCGAGGAAGACGTCTTTGGGTGCTGGAAGGATCCGGCTCACTGAAAAACCAGAGTCGCTCAGACCTTCGTGCCCGCCTACCAGGTGCTCGGTCACCAGCGGCCGATCGGTCCACGGCAGGCTGTGACTATGGAGCGCATTGACGACGCCGAAACCGGAGCGCATCTTGCCGACTTTGGCCACGAACCCGCCGGGAAGCGACGTGAAGGTCAGATAACCTTCCTCCAGTTCGACTCCTTCACTGCCGATCGACACGAAAAAGTCTGCGCGCGCGTAAGGATCTACGGTAGCCTGGAAGCCGATTTCCGATTCGTGCATGTCAAGCGCCGGCATGCTGCGGTTCGGATCACGGCCCACCGCGCCCAGGAAATCCCCGATTACACTGATCGCGGGATTGAAAACTTTCGCTGTGTCGCTTTCTCCGCTGTAAACCGGCAGCTGCGCAAGGGAAGGTCCCGGCGCAGCGGCAGGAACCTGAGCTGCGGTGGGTGCCAGGGCAGTTGAGACGGTCGCCGGAGGCCCAACCGTTGGCGCGGCGGCGCTCTCTGCCGGCGGCGAGGCTTGACCCGCTTTGAGGGCGCGTATCTCAGCCTCTAAAGCGATGACGCGCTCCTCGAGGGCCTTCAAGCGCTCGTGCGTGTCATCCGTCGCCTGCGCCTGTAGTATGCCGGGCGCGAGGAAGACCAAGCAAGAGAGGATACAGATTGTTCTCATTTCGATGCTCCTCAGAATCTCAGCCTACGAAGTGTGGGTGATCCTACCGCTCGCCAAAGAAGGGCCAACGGTGGCCCTCAGAAGACAGGAGGGGCCCGGGCGGGGATAATAGTCAGACGCGAGGGACCGAAATCAAGCAGCGAAAACGTAGAGAGGAAAGGGATCACGGAGGCGGGGGGAGCAGCCGGGAATCCTGTCGCCGGGCGCGCTACATTCTGCCGACCGATCTGACAGGCCGCACACGGCGGCCTGACCACAGCACGCTGTGTGGTGACATCGCCCCTCCGCATCACCAGCCGACGTGCTGAAACAATCTGATCTTCCTCGTGATGATGAAACTCCGCGACCCACAAGAGCTGGGCTTGGATGAATATCAGGCACCACACAGCCAGTGTGCGCGACCATCGGTTTCGAAAAAAACGAACCAGCGTTGTGATTGTCACTCTGGCCTCTTCACCAAGCTCCTCCCCCGATCCATGGAACCAACAAAAGCGACGCCCGTCGGGCAGAGTGGCTCGACCTACTTACCGGTTAGATGGAACCAGAACGGGAGAAGATGTCCGACGAATTGACACTATGTCAAACAGACCGCGCGGGAAATCGGCCTGCCGACCCGGATGCAGGGCTGGGGCTGCGCCATGGCAGCCCGACATTCAACCTATGTGCCACGCCCCGACAGTTGCGCGGAGATCTCTTTCACCTTCTGGGCCAAGCTCGGGAGATGCGAGAGGTGTGCGTACATCCGCTTGAACTCCGCGAGAGGCCGGGCCGGCGAACCCCAGACGGTCTCGCCCTTGTGAACAATCTTGCCTGGCAGAATCGCGGCGCCACCCCCAAGCACGGCCCTTTCCTCAACGCGCGCGTGGTCACCAATTCCCACCTGGCCACCCATTACCACGTAATCGCCAACTTCAACGCTACCCGAAATCCCAACCTCCGCTGCAATCACGCAATGCCGGCCGATCCTCACGTTGTGTGCGATCTGGACGAGGTTGTCAATCTTGGTTCCCTGGCCAATCAGCGTCACTCCCAGCGATCCTCGGTCCACCGTGCTGTTACTGCCGATCTCCACGTCGTCTTCGATCACCACTTGTCCGAGTTGCGGGAACTTGTGATAGCGACCTTCGGCAAGAACATAACCGAACCCATCCGAGCCTACGACCACGCCAGCGTGTATAATCACCCGGTTGCCAATGCGCGCGCCCGGATAGACGGTCACCCGCGGGTACAGGACGCACTGCGCGCCTAGATGCACGTTCTCACCCAGAAACACCCCGGCCTCGAGGCGTGTTCCCTGCCCCACTGATACGCCAGGCTCGATTACCACGTAAGGGCCGACACTCACATCGGGCGCCAGTTGCGCGTCTGAGGCAATCACGGCCGTGGGATGAACTCCAGGGACCGGAGGAGTAGGCGGACGAAGCACCTCGGCGACGCGGATCAACGCAAGCTTGGGGTGAGGAACGGCAATGGTGGTTTGCCCCTGCACCGACACCCCCTGCGCCACCAGGATGCAGCCGGCCCGGGAGGAGGCGGCCAAGCGCAGGGCCCGTTCACCCTCCGCGAATGTCAGTTCCTCCGCTCCGGCGCTCTCCAGGCTCGCCACATTTCGAATCTCGCGGCCCCCTTCCCCTTGAAGTTCGCCGCCTAGTAACCGGGCAATTTCTTCGACTCTCATGGTCACACCCCAGATCTGTTCAAAGTCCAACGGTAAACGCCGAAAGTGTCTCCTTCCAACTTTCGGCAGTCAACCTGCAACTCAGCAAGAAGGATAAAAGGGAGGTTCGCCCTGCGGACGCGTCTTCCAGCGCCGGTGCACCCAGAGCCACTGGTCAGGATGGCGGCGAATGTAATCCTCAATCAGCCGCGTGAAGTTCGCCGTGTTTGCAGCAATTTCTTCCTCCGGGTCTTCCCGCGTGATCCAAGCGACGGGATCAAAGCGGAGGCGATACTTCCGCATCTGCGCGTCCCAAATCACCAAGCCCAGCACGACGGGGACCCCAGTCTTCCGTACCAGCCGGGCCGGGGCCGTCGTCGTGCAGGCGGGGCGGCCGAAAAAATCAACAAACACTCCTTCGGCGGCCAGCGTGTTTTGGTCTGCCAGAATGCCCACAGCCTCTCGGCGTTGGAAGGCACGCAATACCTCGCGGGCGGCATCCCGCTTCTCGATGGCGCGTCCCCCACTCAGGCAGCGGTAACGGTTGATGAAGGCATCGAGCAAAGGATTGTCCAGCTCCCGCACTATGAAATTGCAGGGATAACCGTACACGCCGTGGGCAAACGATCCCAGTTCCCAATTGCCAAAATGGGCGGTGAGGAAAAGCACGCCTTTCCCCTGGTCTCGGGCGCACGCGTAGTTCTCAAACCCATCGTAGATGATCAGGCGTTCGATGTTCTCCCGGTTCCAGGAAGGAAAGTGCGCGAAGTCGGCGAGCACGCGGCCGAAATTCCGAAATGCGCCAAACAGCACTTGTCGACGGCGCCGTTCGGACCACTCGGGAAACGCCACGCGCAGATTAGACAGACCCACCCCGCGCAGTCGGGGCCAGCACCAGTAGCTCAGGGTTGCCAGCACCGCGCCGAGGGCGCGGGCCAATCGGTGAGGCAGCCAGCCGAGGAACCGCAGGAGGCTCGTCGCCGCGGCGAACTGCACCCAGTGACGGAGATTAGGGCGGCGCGGTTGCGCGGTTCCCGAGCACGGTGCCCCAGGGCGCGAGGAATTGTCACCCATCAAGGAACCCAATCACCCTCCGCGCGTGGGATTCCCCAGGCGGCAGACAAGATCAGGGGTTGCGTCCCGGCTCCGAGCGCGGCGGGCCATCGTCAATCAGCCCGTAGAGGCAGCTTGTCGCGGAAGAAGTCGACGACCTCCTGCTCGTACTGCTTTTTCATGGCACCCGAAGCCAGCGTGGTGTACGTATGCTCCAGCACCAACATGCGCTTGGGTGGGGGGGCAAGCGCGTAAAGATCTTCGGTGGCGGCAGCCAATAGAGGCCAGTCTCGGCTGTTGATGAAGAGCTTCGGCATGTTTTCCAACTTGGAGAGATTGGCGCGGACCGGCGGCCTCGCCCTCCCCAAGGTGAGAAGGTGGAATCCTGCGCGGGGCACCATGCGGAAAAAGCGGCTTGTACCACCCAGCAGGTCGTCCACCTGCGCTTCCAGCATCTGACTGGGGTCTTCGTAGATCGTGTCAGCCACCAGCGCCTTTACCAGAGGACTCTGTTCCGCCGCCACCAGCGCCGCATAGCCCCCCGAAGTCGTCCCAAATAAGCCCACCCGGTGACGATTGACTCTGGGGTGCCTCGTCACCATCTCGATGGCGGCCAGCAAGTCCTCCGCCTCACGTATGCCTAGGTCCGAATACCCCTGCTCCGCCTTCGGACCACGGGAATTGAAAAGATAGACATTGAAATTACTTTTGCTGAGGAAACTGCCCAGCGCCAGTAGCTCCGAACGGTTGGAGTTGTAACCGTGGCAGAGAATGATGGCCGGCGCCCCTTTGAGACCCAGCAGCAACCACCCGTCGTGCTCGCCGCCCCTGCGATCCGTGAAGCTGAGGGTAATGTAGTTGCTCTGGAGGGAAGACTCGGGCGTCACGGTTTCGGTGTCATTGACCGTAGTGACAACGCGATAGGTCAGGAAGGCGCCCACTCCCCCCAGTACAATCGCCAGCGCCGCTGCCAGGATGAACGCTGCTCGGACCAGTCTCCAGACCACTTCGCTGGGGATTCGTGCAGGGGCAGCGACCGCGATAGCTCGCCTACGTGCCATAGAGCTGCCTTTGATTCACTCTACACTTCAACGATGGCGAGCACACCGGCTCGCAAACTGGAAATGCTACCACAACCTGTTATCTACCTCGACCAAAACTTTCATCTCGCAGCCTCAGCGCGGCGCACATGTCTCACCCGCGCTTGGGGAAGAGCAAACGCAAACGTCCGAACTCTCGCCTCCCCATAGGCCAGCGGCTGACGCCCTGGCCACCAAGGCCTTCTTCGTTCTCTCGCGGATCTACTGACAAACTGTCCTCTTCAGCCCTTCATTTGCGTCTTTCAGTGCGCCTCGCGCGGCCGCGCAAGAGCCGCGGGAACTAAACCCAGCAAAATGACTCGCGCGCTGCAAGACGATGGGGCGGCTTTTGCGCTATATTCCTGCTAGGCTTGACCACGTACGAACGCTTGGCGCCGCCTGCCTGGTTGTGGGGAGCCTTTCGTTACCAGGTCGGCGCGAGAGGGAGCACGCAGTCTTGGCATCTGAGGTGATCGACATCCGGCAATTCACGGCCCGCGACTTCGAGCCCTTGTTGGAAGCCGAGTCGCGCACCTGGCGCGAGACTCTGCGCTGGGACTACACTCCCTCGCGCCGCTTGATTTCTTCCTGGCTTGACGAGAAACGCCTTTCCGGCTACGCCTTCCTGCGCGACGGCCAAATTACCGGTTACAGCTTCTTCTTCTACGAAGCCGAAAAAGCTCTCATCGCCGACCTGTTCGTCATGCCCGAAGAGGAGCAAGTCGGCCCGGCGCGGGTCTTGCTGGAACACGTCATCGAAACCCTGCTTGCGACCCCGGGTCTGCGCCGCGTGGAGACCCAACTTCCTCACTTTACTTTCGAGGAACTCGAGCCGTGCTTTCGCGCTCACGGCTTCGACGGCTTTCTCCGCCGCTTCATGGCGTTGTCGCTCGCGACCCGACGACCGGATTCAGCCGTTCCTGGCCAGGAGGCGGGACACCCAACTTCGCAGGCTGCTTCTGTGCCCGGAGATTTCTGCGTGGAACCCTGGGAACGCAAACACGATCCGCCGGCTGCCGCGCTCCTCTACAGCACCTATCGCCAGCACATCGACTCCCGGATCAACGACCAATACACATCCTTGGCCGGTGCCACCCGCCTGATAGAGGGCATCGTGCACCAGCGCGGCTGCGGGCAGCTCCTGCCCCAGGGCTCGCTGGTGGCCCTTCACCGGCCAACGCGGAAACTCGCCGCAGCGCTGGCGATAACCGCCGTGCGGCCCCAGACCGCGCACATCCCCCAAGTCGCGGTGGCGAGGGAGTTCCAGCGCGCGGGTCTGGGCACCGCCCTGATGGAGACTTCGTTTCGTGAGCTGGCGCGTCTGGGCCATGAGGAGGTCTCGCTTACCGTCACCGACTTGAATGCTGGCGCGGTGCGGCTCTACCAGCGCCTGGGATTTGAGACCTTTCGCACGTTCGGGGCCTTTGCCTGGGAGGGGCGATAGGGGAACTGCTTGCTGTTTCGCGGCAGACATCTTGCCGGGCTCTGCGCCCCGGCGAGCGTCACTACTTCCCTTTAGCTTTCAAGAGTTCCTTCAGCTCGTCCATGAACTCGCGAACATCTTTGAAATCCAGATAAACCGAAGCGAAGCGGACATAGGCGACCTTATCGAGCTTCTTCAGCCGGTTCATGACCAGGGCGCCCACCTCGGAGGTGGGCCGTTCGCGGTCCGGTGATTCGACCACCAAGGCCTCCGCTTCGTTAACGATTTCCTCCATCTTGCCCATGGGGACAGGCCGCTTTTCACACGCCCTGAGCACTCCCGCCAGAACTTTCTGCCGGTCGAACTTCTCACGTCGCCCGTCTTTCTTGATGACCATGTACGGGATTTCATCGAGGCGCTCATAGGTCGTGAAGCGCCGGCCGCATTTCCCGCACTGCCGCCGGCGGCGGATGGTATCGCCGATCTTCGCCTCGCGCGAATCAACCACCTTATCTTCCACGTGCCCGCAGAATGGACATTTCATGGGAGCCGGTTGCCTCCGAAAAACCGAGCTGAGGGGCGGACATCAGGCTTCTTCCACCGCTGCGCGCTCTTCTTCTGCGATGGCCTCGAGTTTCCTGAACGTTAGGCCTTCATGCACCAGTAACCCCGCGCCCAGCGCCAAGCAGGGCACCGAAATCATAACCCAGACCAGAATGGCAGCCCCCGTGGCAGCTTCCACGCCCACACTGAAGAGCCCCGTGAGGGCCAGAATGGCTCCCACCTGGTATCCTCCCCCAATGCCGGGAAATTGCACGGCCAAACCGATGACCGCAAAAAACAGAACCAGCGTCGTCGCCAACCACGTGAGGCGCGCCAGCTCCCCGCCTAGGGCCTGAAACACCAGCCAGAACACGCTGGCGTTGAAAATCCAGAGAATTACGGTCGCGATGATGCTAGCCAGTAAATCCTTCCAACTCTGTATGACTTTCAAGCCGTCGGCGAACGAGCGCAGGAAATGCTCGAAGTGCTGACCGGCGCGTCCCGGCAGGAAACCGAACACCCCTACCAGCCACCGCGTGGCCGCCTCCGTACGGAGGCGGAACCACACCAGTGCCGCAATCATCAGTGCCGTCCCCAGGAACACCGCGGCCCCGAACTCGTCCAATCGGACGAGGATGGTTCCCGCGCGGCTCGCCGCGGGGTCTCTAGGCGCCAGGTACAGCGCCCCAGCGAACAGGAGGACCAGGAAAACAGTGTCGTAGATGCGCTCGAGCACTAACACCGCCACCATGGAGCTAAACGAAACATTTTCTTTCCTAGCGATGTAGGCTGGCCGAACAAACTCACCCAGCCTGCCGATCAGGTAGATGGAGCTGAATCCCAGGATCTGGCCCACGAACAACACCCAGACCGAGGCCTTCTTGATGGGGCCCAGAAAAAATTTCCAGCGATAGGCCCGCAGCAGATAGCTCGTGTAGGTCGTTACCAGCGCCGCCAGCAAAAGTCCCGGGCGCGCATGCGCCAACGACGACCAGAATCTATCCCAGCGAAACGCGCGCCACTCGGCACTGCGACTCAGGTTATAAATAATCAGCCCCAGGATGACGGCGCTCGCGCCCAACCAAAGCCATCGTCGCCGGTTGCTTTTCATAGGAAAGGACTGCACACTGTGCTACCGCGCGCAAACCTATCCGAAGCCCTCCGTGAAGTCAAGCAACGCGGCGAATCCAACGGCCGATTCGTCGCGGCTACCCGCTCATCTGTCGAGATGTCCCGACTTTACAGGCCGCGGAGTTGGAAGACAACCCCGCGCTACCTTGCTACTCTCCTTCCCACGCATCGCACACATCGCAAACGCCGCGATGTATGCGCCACCGGCCCGCATATAGATGCGCTGCCTGGCTCATTGCAGACCTGGAGAGCACTGGCGGATATCAATCTCAGTCCGCACTGTGTCGCCACCTCTCTTCCAATTCTCTCGGCGGTTCGAGTGTATACGGAGGTATTTCCTGCCAGTTGGGCGGGGTCGACGTTTCTCCTTCAGGGCAGAACACACCCTTCGGCTTGAATACGATTATCTTATCAATTGATCGTCGTTGACGATCTCGGTCATATCCGAACGAAAATGCAATTCCCTTCTTCCAGTCCACCCAGTATGTAAGTGGACGGTCACCGACAGCCCGGGACGCAGTGCCAAATAACACATATGCACGGAGCCCCTCGTATTGCCGCCTAACCTCCTCGGGTTGGCTGTCAACCGTGATGCCCCCACTCGTATGATACTTGCGCAGCATGGACCCAATTTGGGACACTAGCCCGTCCTTGAATTGGATGAACATGTTTGCCCCATAATCATCCGGCGACAGGTTCACCCATTCATACTCAGTACCACAGACACAGAAGCTCTCATATCTATACTCTTGATCGATCTGAGGTTTGCGAGGGAAGAGTTCTAGCGCGCGCTGGCGTGTGTCGTTGAGCTTCAAAGTGCCGAGCCGTCGACCCGGGACGATCAAGAACGGGTCTTTTGGCCTTGCGCCGAGGCTCCCCACGTGCGGCCCCTGCGAAGCAGGACCGTTGCTTTGGGGGGGCAGTGCCTTGGGAGCGTCCCAACCTCCCAAAATAGACAGGGATAATGACCAGCCCAGGGCCAAGATGATTTGGCTGCTTTTTGCAGCCAATGACAATGGACGTTCAATCCATGGCTGGGCCGCACCCAAATTCATTGGAGTAAATTTCTCCCGC
>Ga0315280_10006847_pt1 | contig 15559 bp, 15 predicted proteins | sample YL17G06_40_MG_FD_203697 | JGI IMG/M metagenome (GOLD analysis project Ga0315280, IMG submission 203697) | Sediment microbial communities from Yellowstone Lake, YNP, Wyoming, USA - YL17G06_40 | ecosystem: Environmental > Aquatic > Freshwater > Lake > Sediment | place: USA: Wyoming | collected... | reverse complement strand
CGTCTAGGTTCCGGCCTGCGATGCAATCTTCTGGGCACACGCATTCGCCAGGATCTTCAGTTTCATGCGCTCTTGCAGCGAGAGTGAGGCGGATTCAAGCGTCCGCTGTATGCAATCAAGGGCGCCTGCATAGTCTCCGGTCGAGTAGAGTTGCTGTATTCGAGAGCTGGGTGCATATGCCGGCAACACGACGGGCGCTGAGACTTGGTTCTCCAACGTGGGGATTCTATCAATGTCGAGGTCGGGAAGCTTCGCCTTAATATCCGCCAAGCTTTTGCGACCCATGTTCCTAATGGACATCAGCTCCTCGCCCGACCACCTCCCCAGCTGACCTACGCTACGCACACCCTTTTTCCTTACACAGTTGTAGGCCCTGACCGTTAGACCCAGCGCTTCAACCGGTATCCTGTCAGCACGAGAAAGCCATTCACTCCCGTAGCCTGATTGGTAGGCTAAGCTGTTTACGCGCAGGGATTCATCTGGCACTTCCGAACTTCTATGCGGAATGGTGTCCGGGGCCCTTTCAGTTTCCGGCTCATGCCTTGCTCGACCAATAGCTTGTTTCAGACGCTCCACCACGTTGGCCAGAGACGTGATTCCGAATCTCGGAATCCGCATCAACCTTGCAGGAGACATTTGCAGCAACTCCCGTATCGTCCGGATGCCTTCACCCTCCAGGCACCTGAAGGTGCGCGTGGAGAGGCCAAGCTTGCTAATGTCCAGCACCAAGACGTCGTCTCCAAGGGCATCTCGAGGACCGATGCACTCCTTCAAGCGTCTGCCGTCTAGAACAAGGAGGGCGCGCCAGTTGCGCGACTCTGGATGTGCGGCGTCTCGACCAGGTTCCCCAGAGGCCGCTGATCTTCGAAGGCTGTAGTCGGACGTCTTTTGACCCGCTGGTCGAGAACGTGCCCCCCGGACATCGGCAATATCTATACAGGCCAGGTCGCCCTTCTGCACAAGTCTGACCAGGCTGTATGCTGCGTCCAGCTCCCTCATCGCTCTCTCGAGCTCCTGCCTGTGCAGGGCTCTGCGAATCCGTTGCTCTGAGACTTCGACGATCTCCACCGAAGACCAGCTCTTCCTGCTCCCTTTCTTGTGCTACACGGAATGTGCAGACCAAGTAGGCCGAAGCCTGCTAAATGGCATAGCGCAAAACGGACACCCCGAAACCCAGCGGGTAGCTGGCACAAAGGCTACGACAGGATGCTCCTAGCTTATTTGCCTGATATCTACCCGTCGCTGATAGTGCTAGCAGACCGCCGTGCGTACAGAGCCGCCACCTCTGCTTCGCAAAAGCCCACACCTGTACCATAATTCAACGAGCGGAATGGCAAGTCCTTCTAAGCTAACCCAGATCAACGCCGACACAGGCGTAAGCATCCTCATTGTGGAGCAGAAGGTTCGTGATGTCCTGAACATCCGCCACCGAGTCTACTGCCTCAAGCTGGGGAAGCTGGCGTTTGAGGGAAAGCCGGAAGAGCTTCAGCAAGACAAGGACAAGCTGAGGCAGTTGTTCCTCTAAGGTGCACGGCTCGACCGCTGTCCGAGTTGCCCCGTTGCCGTCAATGATCTATACTTTCACCAACGAGGTTTCTTGAGGAGGTCGCATGTATGGCCCAACACCAGTATCAACCGAGGGAGTTTCTTAGAGAAGCGCCGAGTGCCCTCTTGAAGAGGTATTTCCACGAACGGGGGCTTCTCCCCGATGTGGATTTCGACTTGTTAGAAGACGAGACGGACATTGAGCCGATCTACGGGGCTTGGCAGGCGCTTCCGCGGGAGCAGCTCGATCAGACTGAGGCCGACTTCCGTGAGATAGATGAGATGGCGGAGACCGAGGCCGTGGGTATCGTGATTACCGAAGGGCGCTTCCACGGGGAGGAGCTTGGGCCGATACTGGAAGAGATCGATGGCATGTGCCACAAGATGTTTTGGACGTTCCTGGAGAGACCCAGGGTCTTCGAGGTGGCTTATAGATTCTGCCAGGTGGATAACCTGCCCACCCGCTACTGGCGGAAGCGCAAGAACATGCCCGCCAAGGAACCGGCGGCGGATGATGCAAGCATCCGGGAACTAGGAGGGGCAATCAGCGAGTACTACCGCGAGAAGGAAGGGCGTGGACAGCATTGCTGGGTCGAGGTCTATGACCGCTCCGGCGTGCAGTATTTCTTCGTCTATGTCGAGGACTACGCGGACACCTACACAGGCTTCGATAAGAACGGCGGCTTCGAGCGGCGAGTGATGAAACCGGCCTTTGAGATAGTGTTCGTTTACTCGAAGTCGGAGGGATGGCTGGACACATTCTTCAAAGGGCCAGGGAACGTCCTGAGCGACCTGCAGGGCATCTTCTCTGGAAAGGTGTTGGGCGAGGAAGTCGGCGATGAAGCGCGCGGCAAGGTATACGAGCTTAACGGCTTAAAGAAGCGCGAGTTTCAGTTCGTATATTCGCCGAAGTCGGGGATAACGGATGTCCGGGTGAAGAAGCTGCGACTCACGGTTCGCGGCGGCTCCAGCAAGCGGATCACCCTGGAGGCAGATCCGTCGCTCAACCGGCTTGCGGTCTATGATTTGCTTGACCTGGCTTTGGACGAGAATGCGGTTCCCCTGCACGACACCGATGTGACTCAGGCGCGGCTTCAGTTCAGGTTCGCAGATGGCGGAAGGAGGCGAAATCCGACGCGGACCTTCGACGTATCTTACCCCAACTCCTGCCCTCTCAAGTACGACGGGCGAGACCTGATGATCAGACAATGTCTAAAGGATTCCGGCATTGACGTATCGTGAGATTCTTCCAACAATCCTGACGCGGGCCGAGACCGAGGATATGCTCTTTGATTGGGATGAGGTGATGGAGTGGCCTGAAGACGCGCTTGAGCTGTTCCTGGGGCTAAAGATGCTGCGTCCGGCTTCACCTGCATCTACGATGAATTGCTCCGACTGCGAGAGGGAATGCGTGGGCATTCCGGCTCTAGTAGTTGAGCTGCCGAATGGGAAGCGCAAAGCTTACCTCTTATGTCCTGAATACGGCAGGATTGAGATACCATTCGAGCGGCTGAACCGCTGGCAGGTTGATCTGGAAGGTCTGGCGCGGTGGCTCGCCGGGGAGTTAGCAACTAACAGCGGGCCCGAGGAGATACTGCCCCGTCGGCTGTGGCTGATCGGTAGGCCGGAGGTCGGCAGGGCGAGAACGGACGTTATACTGGCGCGGGGTCTTGGATGGCCGGACTGTGATCGGCTATGGCGAGCGGCCCGCAATCGAAAGCGTAGTCAGACGGCTGTCATGCTTGTCCCCGCAGTACGCGAACAGACCAACGCGGCTGACGACTGTTTCACGATCTGCTCGCTGGACGGGGCGCTGAGTCTCAGTGCCGAGGGACTGGAAATCGATCCTGGCGCGATCCAGGAGGGGGTGGTGAGAGTACAGCAGACATTAGCTGACGCTTCCGTCGGTAGGCTGGAGGGACACAGGTTCATGCGAGACGGTCAGCGGTGGTCGGTGACCTACGACGGCAAGCACATAAGCCTGAATCATTCGGACGGCGCGACCTACATCGCCTATATGCTGGAGCACCCGAGCACACCCCTCCATGTGCGGGCGCTCTACGCTATCGCGCACCCGCAGACGAGAGAGCACCATACCAATCCCTACACCGACATGAGCAGTGAGGAGCTGGCGGACGAGGACCTCTTTCTGGACAACGGGCGCAGCCCCACGGATAAGCGCGATGACGCCGAGCTATTCGCGACCTATCGGGAATCACGAGATGATCTTCAGCGGGAACTTGAGGAAGCCCGGAGATCGGGCGATTCCCGCGATGCCGATGAACTGCAGGCGAAACTCGATGGCCTGAACCGCGTGATGTCTGCCGAGTTCGGGCTGGACGGTAGCCCGAGACAACCCGGTGATCCGAACAAGCAGGCTTACGACCGCGTGAGTAAGGCCATCAAGCGCGTCATGAAGGTTCTCCAGAAGGAGCACAGGGGACTGACGGTCCATCTGGAGAACTCACTTAGCTTCGACACCTACTTCTACTGTTATCGTCCTGACCGGGACATCCCTTGGGAAACATGAACCCGCGACCAGGGGCTTCGCCCCTGGACCCCAAAAGGGTAAAAGAGCAAAAGAGAAAAGGGCGAGACTAGCGGGCTAGGTGGAACCCGAAGTAGTACCAGCAGAAGTCCGGGGTGTAGTAGTCCCGATAAGCGCAGCGGTAGTAGTAGTCGTCGTAGCTCCAGCTACCGCCGCGCAGGACCCGATAGCTGCCGGTGCAGTCGAACGGATTGCTGCTGCCGGGGTAGGACTTGCACCAGTCCTGCACCGACTCCCATACGTTGCCGGCCATGTCCTGGCAGCCGTACGGACTCGCCCCGGACGGGTAGCTGCCGACCGGCGCTGTCTGGTACTTGCAATAGCCGCCCCCCGCCGCGTTGTGGTCCCAGTAGTTGTTGCACTTCTCGGCGTCCCACGTGTCGCCCCACGGATACACATTCGGATGGCTCCCGGTCCAGCGGGCAGCCTTCTCCCACTGCGCCTCAGTCGGCAAGTGACCCCCCGCTCAGTTGCAGAATGCCTCAGCCTCGTAGTACGTAACCCCTACCACCGGGTGGTTGTCGGTCTGCGTGAAGACGCCCGTCCCCCAGTCCTGCTGGGCGGGCCAATCGTAGGGCTCTGTTCGGTTGTTCGCGACATTCCAACTCCATCCCGCGCTCGACCAGTACGACGGATTCGAGTAACCCCCCGCGTTCATGAACTGACGATACTCGCCGCGCGTCACCTCATACTTGCCTATCCAGTAGCCGGAGAGGTTCACCGAGTGCTGGGGAAGCTCGTCTGAGGGTGAATACGGCTCGTGGCCGTTGTTCCCCATCAGGAAAGACCCGGCGGGGATGTAGATCATCTGGCCGGGGTAGACGCCGCCAGACGAGTCGTCCGCCGTTACTTTCGCCTTGCACCTCGGAAAGACCGCGCTCGCGCCCAGCGCGGCCTTAGCGTTCCAGACTATACTTCGTGTTCTTCCCGGCCTGACCCAGCCGAGGTCGCCGGTCATGTACGGCCGGGCACTGTAGGTTGCCCCGCCATCCGTGGACACCTCGAGCGAGATACATACGGTAGCGCTGTCGGGATCGGCGAGATCGTAGGTTATATCCACCATCCCGGTGCCGTCCGTCCGCTGACGCGCAACGACGTTCGTTACCACTGGCGTAGCGGCATTTGCGCGTGCCGACGCTAACAGGATCAGCGCAATACATACCAGGGCACTTCGCATCATGGTTTCCTCCCCCATCGTTTGGGATCGCTGAAGGCACGGGATCAAGTGGACCCATCCCCTTCCATAACCCAGCGATTCCGAAACCCAGAAGAAAGCCCGCGCACTTCCCAAAATGCGCGGAAGTGACAATGCTTCGGCAGCCCTGGAAGTGCACGGGCCCAACTGGACTCTATCACAAGGCTGGCTGGCTGTCAAGGGCGTCCGGCTACCAGGGCATTCTTTCGTGCTGACGACGCCCAATGTCGCCATGGCGACGCCTGATGTCGTGCTTGGAGTATTGAGGGCAACTCAATACCGGCCCGGCAGGTAGTCGCCAATACGATCTCCTCCGAGTTCTCGGAGGATCGAAAGCCCCGAGGGAGCCTTGCCGGGCCACTCCTTCGGGGCTTGTCATTTGTGGCAGGCAAGGGAAACTCGAATGTCTGGCAGAAGGCAACGCATACGGGTCTTGGTGGGCACTGCGGAGTCGGGGAGCGTAACGGACGCGAACTCGGTAGCCGACGATCTTGCACGCGACCTTCAGACGGACACCGTTTCGGCATGGGCGGAAGAGGTCGATCAGGCCATCGCAGCTGCCCGGGCGGGCGGCAGGACATCTCTGCCGTCTGCCGAGGATGGCATCGCCCGAAAGCGCCGGTCCATCGAAGAGCAGATCGCGCGGCTCCAGGAGGAGTTGAAAGCACTTGGCCGGCCTGGCTCAGGAGGGCGGCACTGATGGAAGTGGCCGCAGAGAACCTGGGCCGGGGAAGAGCGACGCAAGGGCCGACTTCAGGGGCTCCCCGTTCCGCGCTCGCCGACGGGGCCGAGGACCGACTGGAAACGAATCCTCGGTACATCGCCGGGATTGAGTGGATAGCCAAGGGCTACGCTCTGCTGCCCATCGGGCTGGACAAGCAGCCATATTATGACCTTCTGCCAAGGGACCGGCATGGTCGTGCCAGCTGGTCGCTGCTCAGAGAAAACCCAGCCAACGAAGAGGATCTGCGCCGCTGGTTGGAGTTCGATCCAGAGTGCAACCTGGGGCTGATCGTACCCGAGAATAGGGCTGTCATCGACCTTGATGAGCCGGCGCGAAGGCGGCACATGCCGCTGACGCCCAGATCCGTCACCCGGAGAGGCACCCACACCTATTGCTCAACCGACAGCCCGTTGAGGAGCCGGGCTATCCTCAACGGGCGGGGCAGGAGGATAGGTGAGCTGAAGGGCGCCGGCTCGGTAGTCCTGCTGCCTCCCTCACGGCACCCGGATGGTCACATCTACTGCTGGGCCGAGCTGATGTCGCCGTCGGAGTTGGGTTGGACGTTCGCGCCGCTGCCGTCATGGGTGACGGACACGACCACCAAGGCCCCGAGGTCAGCAAGTAGGAATATTCCTACTTGCACACCCAGGGGGGTGCGTGGGAGGGACTTGGCGGACTGGGATAGGGACGAAATGTTCGTCAGAGCCGCCTCGCGGCTTCTCGGGATTCCCGCCGCAGCCGCAGAGAACATCGGCCGACCGTTCCGCTGTGTGCTTCCCGGGCACGACGAGAGCCACCCTTCCGCCAGCCTCTACAGAACGCTCGATGGAAAGGTGCTCTACCGCGACTGGCACGCCATGGATGGTGAGCAGTGGTATACGCTGGCAGAGGTCCGTGCCTCGCAGGCCTACGGCCGGGCTACCAAACTGCACAAGCCCGAGCAGGCCACCTGGCACCTTCGTCTGCTCGTGGAAACAGGTTACATTAAGACACGGCCAGTCCAGCTTCCGCCGTTAGGGCGTGATGCGCGGCCGGCGGTACGCAAGATCCACGCTGGCTTCAAGCTGCTACTGGAGTGCAAGTGGCGGCATTCGCCTGGGAGCCCCACCGCGTTCTCCTGGCGCTTCGCGGCGGCCTGGACTGGCTTGTCCCAGAAACACGCATCAGAGTCGCTGCGGGAGCTGCTTCGCACAGGCCATATCAGGCCTGTCGGCCGGATGAACTGCGGCGGACGCACGATCTCACTCTTCTTGCCCGGTACTCAGAGGATGGTGAACGGTCGTCGGCTGAGGGCAGAAAAGGCGGGCGGGGGCACGACTTCGGGCCGGAGAACCAGGGATGACTCTACAGTGAAGGCAGGTGATGGCAGATGAGCGGACATGGGCAAAAGCTGAGCCGAAAGCAGGAATTGGCGGTGGCTTCCCTGCTCACCCAGCCGACGATCGTTGCGGCAGCCGAGAAGACCGGTGTGTCTGAGGCCACCTTGAACAGGTGGATGAAGAGGGAGGAGTTCAAGGAGGCGTTTCGTGAAGCTCGCCGGGACGCAGTCTCGCAGGCTGTTGCCAGGCTCCATCAGGCCTGTGCTGCGGCCGTAGCGACGCTTGTCGGCGTCATGGCCGATGACTCGGCTCCGACGGGATGCAGGGTAAGCGCCGCCAAGACTATCTTGGAGATGGCGATGCGGGCAGTCGAGGTCGAAGAGCTGGAATGCCGGCTGGTCGAGCTGGAGGACGTGGTGCGCTACACTCGCAGCGATTTCCATCGGAATGGCGACCATGGGAGATGAGGGACAGGCGATGGTGAGAGGTCTTGGACGCAGGATGGACAGGCTGACCTGGAAGCTGGCTTGCGAAGCATCACAGCGAGCAGACGAGTTCTTCGAGGACGTGGGCGACATCATCCGTACCACTGTGGAGCGTCACATTGCTGACTACACGCTCGCGAATCTGGTGCTGGCTGAGGCAGCACAGCTGATGCATGCTCGGTTCGGCGGCCACAGATCGGGAGGAGATCAGGAATGAGGAATGAACCCAGCCTATCCGTATTGAGGCGAGGATGGTCATTTGCCAAGGCGAGTCGCCTCGACCTTGAGCGCTGCACTCAGCAGATGCTGCCAATTGTGTCCGAGGCCCTCGACAAGCATATTGCGGACGCCACAGTTCGAGAGCGGATCCTCACCGACCTTGCCGAGCGGTTCGAGGCAGAGGTAGAGAGGTCCCGGCCCAGAGGCCAGAGCGATTCCGAGCGGGGCAAGCGTTGAGGTATAACACAATGCCATGGGAAATGAGAGGGGCGAATGGTCCCTACTATACGCGGTCACGAAGGGTCGGCGGCCACGTAGTCCGCGAGTATGTCGGGAAAGGTCCGCTGGGTCAATTGGCAGCGGAACTAGACGCCGAGGAGAGGGCCAGGCGCAGACTAGAGGTCGAAGCGGCCCGACAGGAGGCAAAGCGCTACATCGAGATGGACGACTCTGTCGAGGAGTTTTGCAGGCAGACCGATGCGGTAGTTCGCGGTGTCCTGCTGATTGCCGGGTATCACCGGCACAACCGCGGCGAATGGAGGAAGCGACGTGAGCGGGAGAAAGAAACCGAGGACCGGTGAACCTTTTGTGGTCTCGGGCGACGCGAAGGAAAGGCGCCAGCAGATCGCGGAACTCGCCAAGCTTGCACAGGGCGGTGACCACTCGCTGTTGCCGGCCATCAGGGAGATGGTGGACAAGGAAAACTGGCTGGTGGACGGGACCGGCAACCTTGCGGTTCAGGTCCAAGCGTCCTGGATCAAGGCATACACGGATGGCAATCTGCTCTACGAGGAGACAGTGGAGCGCAAGCTCCGGGAGCTGCGAAACAGCCTGGGTGGCCCCAACCCCTCGGCCCTGGAGATGCTCCTCGTCGAGCGTATTCTGGCCTGCTGGCTGCAGGCCAACTATCTGGAGACGCTGTATGCTCAGCGTATGGGGAGCCGAGAGGCCAGGACCTGGCCAGACGACGAGGGACACCAGAGGCGGCAAGACCGGGCACACCGCCGCTTCCTGTCGGCTGTCAAGACCCTGGCTGTCGTTCGTCGACTCGCCTTGCCTGCGGTCCAAGTCAACATAGGTGAGAAGCAGATAAACGTGGTCGATTGACCGGGATGACATAAGATTGCACCGGCGCAGGAAACACACGTGTGGTCAGAGACCCGGCCGCGAAGTTGCGACGGTGCCAAGGGAAGCGACTGGCCATCTTTCTCTGGGAATGTACTTGACAAGCTATGAAGTATCTGTTATACTTCTTCTTAGAGGAAGCGTGCAGCGGGCCCATGCGCCGCTGTACACCAGTAATCGACGTAGGGAGGTCCTGTGCATTGGCTTTGACGATCTCGGAGGCCGCTGAACTGTCGGGCGTGAGTCGTAACGCCGTATGGCTGGCGATTCGCCGTGGAGAGCTCACAGCCCGAAGGACCTCTGGCAGCATGTGGCTCATAGAAGAAGACGAACCCTGGAAACGCTACAGCGACCCAGGCCGCAAGCGGAAGGGACCGAAGCCAACCACGAGAACCCGAAGACAGGAGGGAGACTAGAGATGGCGCTTCTTGATCTCATCAGAGACGTTGGAGTCGAATCGGCAGCCGAGCAGTCTCGGAAGCAAGTCGCTCTTGCCTACATTCGTGTATCACACGAGGACTCGGCGGATAGGGCAACGAGTCTTGAAACCCAGCGCCGTGACATCAAACGGTACGCCTCACAGGAAGGGATTGACATCCTGGAGTGGTTTGAGGAGCCCGGCAAGTCGGCGTTCAAGGATGATGGTCGGAGGACCGAGTTCGTGAGAATGGTCCGCCGCGCCAAGGAAGACCCAACCGTCTCACTCATCTTGGTCTGGAAATCCGACAGGTTCAGCCGGGATCGTTACCAGGCAGCAGCAGTGAAGGGTGAACTAGCGCGGTCAGGAGTCCGGATGGTGTCGGTTACTGAGCCGTACGACTCGCGCACCACATCCGGCATCGTCCTGGAGTCAGTTCAGGACGCGATGAACCAGATCAGATCGATGGAGATTGGCCTGGTCACTCACCGGAGCCTGCTGGTCAACTGCGAGATGCGGGACCCAGCCACGGGATGGGCCTATAAGAACGGTGGAATGGCTCAGTTTGGCTACCGCAACGAGCGTGTGTATGCGGACCTGGACCGCAAGTACCAGAGGATCAGCCACTGTGTATGGGTGCTGGACGATGAGATAGTCAGCGGCAAGCCCATCCACGAGTGGGTTCGAACACTGCTCGTGGACTGGCGTCTCAAGGAGAGGCTCGGACCTGACGTGATTGCGAGGCGGCTGACGGAAGCCGGTGTTCCTACTCCCCGAGGGCGGAGGGCATGGTCGGACAGCACTGTGAACTACCTTCTGATGCCCGATAAGCTTCTCCAATATGCAGGAATCGGCATATGGAACAGGCGGGACTTCCGCAGCGGCGGCAAGTCGTGGAAGGATCGCAGCGAGTGGAAGATAACCGAGGACGCACACGCAGCGATCATCACGCTTGAGGATGCCGAAGCCATTCACGCGATCCGAGAGCAGCGGTCGTGCCGGCCAGGGAAGAGAGGCAGAAGGCCCTCGCCCTATGTACTATCCGGCGGCCTACTGGTGTGTTCTAGCTGCAGTGCCAACTATGTGGGTAGGAGGTACCATTCAGACGACTACTACGTTTGCGGTGCCCAGATCTATCGAGACGGGGCCGACTGCGGCAAGTCCTGGTATATCAGGAAAGAGGACGCGGAGAACGCCGTGTTCGAATGCATACGGATGGTTCTGGCTTCCGACTCTAAGCACACCCGCAGAATCGTCGATCAGTACAACAGATGGGTGGACTCGCAGCTCGCCCTGTATTCCTCATCTGAAAAGGCTCGACGAGCTGAGCTAGAACGCCTGCAGGATGAGATCAAGAACCTGACGGAATCTCTGGCTGCTGGTGTGGATCCCGCTACTGTTCGGGTAGCGATCAACGAACGTGTTACCCATATCGAGCGCCTGCAGGCTTTGGCCGATGTTCAGCTGCCGACGAGAATCACCGCGAAAGAGCTTGACCTACAGGCAGTGGAGGTCCGTAAGATAGCCGAAAGCCGCGATCCCGACCGGAAACGATCCATCATCCGGCGGTATATCGCGGCTATGAAGGCTGTGCCGGAGAAAAGGACCATCCAGGTGATGGTCCATCCTCTGATCTCACTTTGTCGTCATTCCCTGGTAGCCCCGAAGGGATTCGAACCCTCGATCTCGTGGCTGAGAACCACGCATCCTGGACCGCTAGACGACGGGGCCACGGTCCCAACTCGCCCCGCAATTATACCACGAGCCGCGGCAAGTGTCAACGCGTGCTTGCCTGGTGGGTTGCCTAGTGGGAACGCATCCGGAGAGGGGGGACGAGGCAAGCAGGGGCTGCCCGGTCAGCCGCCAGGCACGACTGTGATATCGGACTGGCGTCTTGGCCTGATCAGCCGGCAGGCGCTCTGCCCTGCCATCTCCACGCCGCTGATCCCGGTTACATAGACGTAGTCACCCTTGTGAGGGGAGGTAAGGTCGGAGCAGTCGACCTTGACACCTATCCCGCCGGACCCGTCTTGCACGCAACTGCCGTCGTCTATGTAGACGAAGCTCCCGCACGAGTCGGTCACCCGCCCGCAGGTCCGGATAAGCAGCCCGATGTTGCTCAGCCCGGATGCTCCAGAGATGCCCGGCGTGTAAGCATTGTAAGGCCCTCCGCCTACGCTGTGGTTAGCCATGGCAAGAGGCCTGAGAGGGATACCGGATGTACACGTTGAGAACTGGGCGTCCCAGACGACCCGCTCGCCGCACGTCATGCCAATGGTACCGGTCAGCTCAACAACGTCGCCTTCCGTACAGGAGGCGTTCGTGGTCAGCCTTATGCCCGCGGATCTATCGCACTGCTCGATGTAGACGCCGTCGGGGAAGACGGCGGTCACGCTTGCATTCCAGATCAGGACTGATCCTCCGTCCGGCGTCTCCTTCGCCCTACCGATCGTCCCGTCGGTCACCACCCTGATGCCATTCGACGATCCTGAAGCACTCCAACTGCCGGCTCCATTCTCGGCCTGGACAGACACGTAGTAGGTGTTGCCAACCGTCAGATGGAGCCCGCCGATCACAGCCTGCGTCACAGGACCCGCCTCCGTCCAACCCAGGGCATCCGTTGCTCCGGGAGACGAGCCGACCGCATACCGGTAGTTCACAATCCCGGATTCACTATCGGCTGCCTGCCAACTCGCCGAGAGTTGTGTCGATGAAGCGGTCTGGCTAGGGGCGGTAACCACCGGAGGATCGGGTGGGGTCAGGTCGGCGCGGATAGGCGCGGATAGCCCGAGATCGCTCCAAAGACCATAATCAGACACCGCGTATACGGAGACATAGTAATCCTGCATGTGGCAGAGCGGAAGATCGGTCAGGGAGAAAGAGGTGTCCGTACCGGTTGCCGTCCATCCAGCGGCATCGGAGTCCCCGGGCGTGCTCCCGACCGCGTAATAATAGGTCTCGACGTGCCATGGACCCGGCGGTTCCGACCATGAGGCTGCCAGATTCCCGTTGGTAAACTGGGGAGCCACCACTGTCGGAGGATCCGGCGGCACCGCTTCGAACCCGACGTAAAACGTGCTCGTAACCTCCGGCAGCAGATCGATATACAGAATGTCGCCGACCAGGTGCTGGGAGACCACGGAATCCCCAGAAGCCACCGGAGCTAGCCCATCTCTGCTTTGGATCTTGACCTGATTGGCCTTCGCTGACGGCCGGTATACCGTGACTTGCAGGCTGCCGTCGGGATTCGTATCGTAGTCTATCCAGCCAGCTATGAAGTCGCGCAGCCTCAGTATCAGCTCGTCTGTCGGGATGAACTTGACGTTCTGCGAGCGTAGGTACTCCATGGCCCCTCTTTCCTGAATTGAGAAGTGGATGCCATTCGTGTAGTGGTCCTTGGCCGGGTTGAACATGAAGTCGTGGATGAAGGCGAAGTTGTACATGCCGTACTTGACGTTGTGGCCAAACTCCTGCTTGACAACGTCCACATAGTTCTGCCCGTTGTGCCAAACGTCCGCATCAGCATCGACCGTCATCGTAGGGCAGAAGGGAGCGCTAGTGCACTTGGTTAGGTTCTGGAAGTATGTCCTGTCGTAAGGCAGCAACTGGATCAGCATCCAGGACCCCGAAGGCAGCAAGACGTGCCGCGGATACTTCGCTCCCTCGCCAGCAAAGATGATCCCACAGGAGTAGATCCGGTCTATCTGCTGGGTCGTCGGGTTCATCAGACCTGAGAAGTCGAAGTAATTGCCCGTGGCAGGTATCACGGCCCTTTGCAGAGTGATCGCGTCCCTGGTCTCGTAGTACACATCTGGTACCGTTGTCCAGTCCCGGGGATGGCTCCTGGAGTGGGAGCCGATAGTCATATACGGACTTGTGCTGGCAATGCTATTCCATTTCGCGATACTGTCCGGAGTGAGCTTGTTATACACCAGCAAGTTCACAAGAGGGACTCCGTAATCAGTGGCCATTGCGTTGAGCGCATCGATCTCCACCGGATCAGACGTGTCGTCGCAGTGCACCTCGAACGAGCCAATCGGTCGACCTTCTATGCGATCGTTCGCGAAACCAGCTATAGCAGGATCTCCATACCTCAGGTAGTTCGCCACCTTGCCGCAATCGAGTAGGTTCATCAGATAATCGATGCCGCTGTCGTTGATCGCACCTCCCTGAGGGCAAAGAAAGCCGAACACCAGGTTGCCGAGGCTCATGGTGATAGGCGGCTGATCCTCGAACCTGAACGTGTCGACGTATATATCTGTAACGCCCAGCGCCGTTATGACCTGATCCTTCTCGATAGATGACGGCAAGCTTGGTACCACCGTTCCCTTCGACCTCCGATAACCTCCATAGGTCACGTTGAAGAGCGTCGGGGCATAGAAGAGCGTCTCGGCCAAGTCCCCGTCGCTGTCATACCTCTTGTATGGGAGCGTTCCGTTGATGAAGACCTTCCGCCCCTCTTGGAGGGCAGCCTGGCATCTAGCGGCCACGTCCGAGACGTGGGTAGGGGAAGTGTGGCCGTTAAGGATGACGACATCGTGCGAGCCGAGCGGCGTGCTGACGAACTCGGCATAGGTAACGACGTCAAACGGAAGACCTGCGCCCACTAGATCCGAGACTACGTATTCGCCGTCGCGCACCCATGACACATACGGCACCGTGCACTGCTCCGTCACTACGACGAGGACTCTCTTCTCGGATCCAGGCACTTGACCCCGAGCGGCAGAGACTGAGCCGATGAACCCGGCAAACAGGACCAACGCGAACCTAACACGAACCCGCCATCTCACTGGTGCCCCTCCACGCCTAAGCAACCCTGTAGGCGAAGCTGTCTTCGGACTTCCCAGTCCGGTCCCTTCGAGCCCCGCTGGTTTTCGAGCGGAACCCAGCCGTCTGGTTACAGGTTAGTGCATGCAAATTCTGTACCGAAGCATTGGCACCGTCAAGGGCCATGTTGCTTGCGGCAACCGAGAGGTAGGGGCCGGCCAATCGGATGACGGAGGCTGGCACTCGCAACCTAAGGTGCCAGTACGGTTGGGGTGGCTCAGTGGCTCTCAATACAGTGGGGGGCCGGCCCACTCAGCCCAGACGCCGGTGTGCCGGCCCCGCCGTACACGCAGTCGTGGTAGCGAGGACCCGGAGCCACCGTCTAGTGAGAAGCCAGTACAAGCGCGCTATGTGGTTCCAGCGTGACTAGTCCCGAGAAGCTGCCCCCAGAGAGGTCGTGGTACTGCTTGTCAAGAGTGAAGCTAATGCTCTCAGATGCTTCGCAGTTCAGGAGCACAATGCCGTCGGTGAACCTCCGACTCCAGAAGTACTTCCCCGGCAACTTCACTGCACGCTCGGCAGGTGTGCCTATGTCGAGGTCCCATATCCTCTCCCAGAAGACTCTGTCGGTCTTATGGTGGTGGTAGCTCCTCCTGTCCTGCGAGGCTGGTAAGGCGATGTAGTACATGGCCAGCCCTGCAACCTGTTTCTGCTCATACTCCGGGTCATTTCCATCCAACCCAAAGTCCGCCGTCCATGCCTCAAGTGGATCGGTAGAAAAGGAGTTGATCCTTCTCTCAACCGTGCTCCCAGGCAGCCACCCACTCCCATTCTGCGGCCAGTCAACCGCCCACTGCTCGTAGATCACTCCATCCACCAGTGAACGCTGAAGCTCATTCATCTGGTTGGTGTACCCATACTCCCCGGCACAGTTGCCTATAATCCGGCAGCCTGCCTTGTGCAGACCCGTCATCACATACTCGATAAACGGCTTCCACGCCTTCTGATACCAATCGTCGTCACTTGGATATGCTGCAGGCATCGGGTGAGTTGCAAACCATGAGCCGGGGAGCGAATCCCCACTGAGCTTATAGCTCCAGTAGTCAAACACAAAGCCGTCGAATCCTTTGCCTGCTGTCCGGTCGAGTGCCGCAGCGAGATATGCTTCCCTATAGCCCGGCTTGCCTACATCCACATACCACTGGAACCACTGC
>Ga0315280_10006846_pt1 | contig 15559 bp, 13 predicted proteins | sample YL17G06_40_MG_FD_203697 | JGI IMG/M metagenome (GOLD analysis project Ga0315280, IMG submission 203697) | Sediment microbial communities from Yellowstone Lake, YNP, Wyoming, USA - YL17G06_40 | ecosystem: Environmental > Aquatic > Freshwater > Lake > Sediment | place: USA: Wyoming | collected... | reverse complement strand
TGAGTTGGCCATCGAGACGAGCAAATAGCTCCTTCATATCAGCCAACTTGGGCTCAATGGCTCGTAGTAGAACCGCGAGAACCTTCGCGAATGGCGTCCCCTCCTTCGTCTTGATGTCGTCAGCCAAGTCCTTAACAGCAGGTATATAGATGATCTCCGGCAGCATCGCTTTGATGCTTGCCTCGATGCCCGTGGGCAAGTCGGCGTCGATTAACGTCTTCCGCTCGTTGGGAAGGGACCGGGCCAGCGCCTCGATGGCGGTACGCATTTCGCCTTGATTCATATTGCTATCTACGGAACCACTCAACTCGGGGAAGGTCTCAACAACGCGTTGAACGAAGGCATTTCCGGCCCGCTGATTCTTAAGCAGAGGTTGGACGCTGTCTGGCGAGAAACGTTGATCTGTTGGCACCATCGCCCGGTACTTGAGCTTACTCTTGCCATCAACGCCATAGATTCGAACCAGGGTGAGCTTTCCATCTTCCACGATCTCAGCGATACGCTGTCGGTGCTCATCGACCAGAGCCATGAGGTCTGCTCCGGAAATATCCGTTAGGCCAAGCTCGATGCGGATCGGACGCGTAGCGTTGTAATAGTGCGTTGCGGGAAGGCTAGACCCGGAAGAGAAGAGAGAGAGCGTCTGGAGCACTGATGACTTGCCACTATTGTTCTCGCCGATCAGACACCCAAATCGAGACATGGGCAGGTGGACGTCTTGAAGTCCCTTGTAGTTTTGGACCGTCAATGTCGCAAGCCGCATAATTCTCTCCCGCAGGCCAATACGTCTCGAGGTGCATGGGATAAGACCAGTGCCATGCTAATCCGCTCCATATGCAGAAGGGTCCTCGCGCACTGTCATTGGCTTGGTCATTGCATCTACGCTGAGCCAGTAGTGGTCCACCTTCTTGACCTCGTGCCAGGGGAGGCTGGCCGGGTCTTTGACGATCTGGAGGCGCGGCTCCGCGTCACAGTTGACCACCACGTAAAGCCAGTAGCAGTCGCGCCGATCCTCGGCCACTCGCTTCTCATTGGGCGTGAGGCCGATGGTCCCCGTGGGTCCGGCGAAGTCCTTCAACTCGAAAGACGCAAGGCTCCTCGCCGTGTCTGAGCTTTCAATACCCAATTCCCTACCCATTTGACTGGTTATTACCCAATTCCCACCGGGGAGTCCTGCGCCACCGCGCGTGCTGGCCACGCCCCAGACATTCCACCTTTCCCTCGGCCCGGAGTTTCTTGAGGATCCTCCGGATCATGTCGAGCCCGACCCCAGGACACTCTCGTTGAAGATCGGCAACATTGAACGGCCCCATGGCCTTTCCAATCGCGCTCGTAACGAGTTCGGTCTTGGCTCCCCGCGGGGCGGCCGTTTGGCCTACCCGCTCCTCGAACTCACGGTAGGCCGTCTTCAGGATGAAGAGAAGGTAGTTCACGAAGGGCCACGGGTCGAGCCGGCCTTCGTGCCAGCCCGCGGAGCTTTGCTCCAGCGTCTCGTAGTAACGTTCCTTGTTCTGCTCGATGAGCCGCTCAAGGCTGATGTAGCGTCCGACCTCGTACCCCAGATGATAGCACTGAAGGAGGAGCAGCAACCTGGAGACGCGGCCGTTGCCGTCCCGGAACGGATGGATGCACAGGAAGTCCAGATTGAAGGCCGCCATGGCGATGGGCGGAGGGGCTTGCCGCTCGCGAAGAGCATCGTCCCAGAGCGAAATCAGCTCTCGCATGGCGGCCGACGTCTCACGAGCAGGAACCGGCCGGAAGCGCACTCGCTCGCGGCCGTCGGGATACTTCTCGATGATCTGGCCGTCCTTGTCCTTGTAGCGCCCGGCGTCCCAGATTTCGCCGCGGGTCAGCTTGTGCAGCCTCTGGACTACCTCTTCCGACACGGCGAGAGACTGTCCTTCCTCATGGATCAGCTTGAGCGCATCCCGATAGCCCCGCACCTCCTCCTCATTCCGGTCCCGAAGAGACGGCCGCCCGAAGACGATGGTCCCCACGCGGCTCGGGTCTACCTCGACCCCCTCGATGCGATTGGAGGAGACCGCACTCTCGATCATGGCATGCTCGCGCAGGATCTTCAGCCGTTGCGGTGACTGGCGCGTAAACAATTCCTGCTTGCCCTTGGCCTGCCCAAGATCGGCCAGGTACCATGCAGTGGCCGTGGGGATGGACTCAAGCCCATGTGAGAACAGCCGGAGGGTCATCATTGATGGTCGCTTTCGAGCGATGGAGGTTCCTCGCGGACACGCATGGGATCCCGAACGGCGTCCACGCGTAGCCAGTAATGGTCCACCTTCTTGACCTCGTGCCAGGAGTAATCCGGGACGTTGCCAACTACGTCACTTTCTTCCAAGTCGGAAGCGCGCGGGGCGCAGCCAAGCCATGCCAGGCATCCTCGCCGAAGAAAAACACCGACCTTCGTATGAAGATCGGCGCAGTATTCCGCTAGTGCTCCGAAATCATCTGGCCGCTCGACCTCCCCTGTCTGAGGGCCCTCTGGCGCGTGGCGGTACTTTCATACCACAAACACCCCCTCCGCTCAACCCCGGCTCACGGAATTGTCCTTGCCTGCCCGGAATTGGGGGACGTTGCAACCTTATTAACCTTTTCGCTTCCCGCCCCGGTCGTGGCCCGCCCGCGGCCCGCCCGCGCCGCCAACAGCCGGGGCCCTCCTCGCTCATGATGGCGATGTTCACCCGGATGGCCCGTTCGCTGTTGAGTGCGCTCGACAGCATGGCGACGCCCTGCTCCGTGAACGCGTACGGGGTGGTGCGACGAGGACCGCCCCAACTTGAAGTCACAATTTGTGACCTCAAGTTGCTGAACTCCTCACGCGAGAGCTGAAACATGAAGTCCTCGGGAAAGCGGGACAAGTTGCGCTTGACCGCCCCCTCTCCTGAGGAGCGAGGCCGCGCGCCGGATCCCCCGCAGGTAGCCGCGAGGCAGAGGCTCGCGGGCCATGTCGGCCAAGGCAAGCCACGCGTGCCGGCTGTGCTCGTGACTGATCGTCACGCCGCCCTTGCCCTTCAGCCGACAGGCGTACTCCAGGACCAGCACCTTCTTTCCCGGCGTCACCTCGAACACCCAGGCGTCCACGAGAGAAGCGACGGTGGCCGTCAGGCCCGTCTCTTCCCGGATCTCCCGGGCGAGCGCCTCTTCCGGACTCTCGCCGTCGTCCAGCCGGCCACCGGGCAGCTCCCACTCGCCCCGCCCGTTCCGCAAGACAAGGACGCGCCCCCGGCGCACCAGGACCCCTTTGACCGAAATCGGAAGCCGCATCTGAGGCACAACCCTTCACCGCCAAGTGGTCATGACGGCCTACCGTCAGCACGACACATGAAAACGCTGCACGTGCTGGCGAGATGGACGTTACGCGGGCCTCGCCTCCGGGACCGCGGACGACTTCCACGCGCATTTTCCTCGCAGGCACCACGGTTAGGTGGCAACTGGGCAATCAGGCAACTGGGCAACCCGGGAACTGATCGCATCCGGAAGAGAGCGGCAACTCGGAGTCCCTGATTGCCGAATTGCCGAATCGCCTGATTCCCCCCATGGCATTCTTGGCGTCATGGCGGTTGAGATCCTCTGATCCGCTCTAGATCCGGCCCCGGGTCCACTGGGCGTACCGCTCTGCCAGCCGCGGCAGCCTGTCAGAGGGCGCCAGCGTCCCCTGGATGTACGTCCTGAGCTCGCCGATCCGCTCGGCGTGGATCGGATGGGTGCGCATGAGGCCCGTCGCGACCGCCTCTTCGTTGCGCTGGCTTCGCGCCAGCGAGACCTCCAGGAAGCTCACCAGGCCGCCTGGGTTATAGCCCGCCCGGGAGGCATACTCCGCGCCGACCTTGTCCGCCTCGATCTCCTGGCTCCGGTTGTAGCCCCGGAAGATCACGTCGGTGGCGAAGTCGGCGATCTGGCTGAACACCGGTCCCCCCGCCTGGAGCGCCGACATGGTGACGGCCCCGCCTGTTCCGCCGTACGTGCCGAGGGCCTGGGCCGCGGTCTCCCCCGCCTTCCGGAGGAAATACCGGTTCTCGATCTCGCTCAAGACGTGCCGCTGGTTCACATGGGCGATCTCGTGGGCCAAGACGCCGGCCAACTCCGCCTCGTCCCGCATCTGCCGCAACGCGCCCCGCGTGATGAAGATGTAGCCCCCCGGCGTCGAGAAGGCGTTGACCATGTCGTGGTTCAGGATCGTGAAGTGGTACGCAATGTCGTCGCGTCCTACGCTCTGGACCAGCGACTGCCCGACCAGGTTCACGTACTGGCGCAGGGTCGGCTCGTGCCAGGCGCCGTACTGCGCCAGCAGGCGCGCCGCCACGGCGCGACCGATGTTCACCTCGTCATCCCGGCCGATTTTGGTCGAGGCGGCCGCCAAGAGCTGCACCCCGCTGCTCACCAACCCGAGATCCACGGGGCCGATCTGACCGCCCATCCCACCGCACCCCGCCAAGAGGAGCAGCACTGCCGGCAAAGCCCAGCGTCCCCACCGTCTCTGCATGGCCACCCCCTCCTATTCCCGGTACCGGCCCAGATGGCCGGCCCGGAGGAAGTTTTCGACGTCCGCATCGTTTACCCGGAACCGCTCGACCTCGGCCAGCGCCTGGTAGTCGAGGCGCATGCTGCCAAGCTGCTTGCGCTGAACCTCCTCGTCCACGCCCCGTGCGCCCGCCGTCGCCGTCACGGCCGGCCCCTGCGTCCGCCCCGAGGTGAGGCCGCGGGCCAGGGCCTGACCGAGGTCACCCCCGCCCTTGGCCTGCTCGAAGCTGAAGACTGTCTCCTCTACCGCGACCTTGGCGGGCACGTCCCGGAACCGCACCAGGACGAGCAGTCCCTGCGCGTTCTTCACGGCGACCTTTCGCAGGACCCCGCCGGTTCCATACGTGAGGTCGCCCACCTGCTCGCCTCCCCGGAGGCGATAGCGCAGCAGGCGCCCGTCCGCGGCATCCACCCAGAGGCTCCACGCACCGTCGGGACCCGTCCCCTCGACGACCTGGGCGCTCCTGCCGCCGACGGTCTCGGTCCCGTGGAGGCGCGCCCCCGTGAGGGGCAGGCCCACCGGGAAGGCCTGGTCGGACAGCGTTTTTCGCACGTCCGCGGCCGTCTCGCCAAGGCGCGTCGCCCCGACCTGGGTGACGAGCCACGCCTCCTTGCCGTCGTGGACGAGAAGGCGGAGCGTCTTGCTTACGACATCCGCGACCTCGACCCGCGCCCGGGGCGCCTTGTAGGTGTACCGGGCCCGGGCGGTGAGCGGCAGATCCTGCTCCGAGGAGGCACCGCCCGGGACAGCATAGATGGCCTCGCTCACCTGTCCCTCGCCGGGCGCCAGCATCCCGCGGGTGGCCTTGGTCAACGCCTCCTCAGCCGTGGCGGCATGACCCAGGGCCGGCCATGCCAAGAGCAGGGCCAGGACCCTTACGCTACGCCGACGCCACCTGGACATCGGGTGCCTTCGTGTAGGGCTCATAGATTTCGACCTCCTCTTCGCGTCCACGGATCTTGACGCTGCCGATCGGCCGCCACCCGATCCCCTCCCCCTCCACGCGCCCCCGCGTGGCCCCGCTGACCAGGATCTGGGTCTTGTGCTCCTTGTTCATGCCCTCCAGGCGCGAGGCCAGGTTCACCGGATCGCCGATGATGGTATATTCCTTCTTCTGCTCCGAGCCGACGTTGCCCACGATGACCTCACCGGTGTTGATCCCCACGCCGATCTTCAAGGGGACGCCGGTCTGCCTCTGCCATTCCTCCTGCAATCCTTCCTCGGCCGCCAGCATCTCCAGCGCCGCGCGCACCGCGCGACCCGGGTGGTCGGGCGTGGCGATGGGCGCGCCGAAGAAGGCCATGATGCCGTCCCCGATGTACTTGTCCAGCGTGCCGCCATGACGCAGGACGATTTCCGCCATGCGGGTGAGATAGATGTTCAGGGCGCCCATGACCGTCGCCGGGTCCAGCTTCTCTGAGGTGGCGGTGAATCCCCGGATGTCGGAGAAGAGGATCGTCACCTCGCGCCGCGTCCCGCCCAGCGCCAGCTTGCCGGGATCCGCCAGCAGCTCTTCCAGGACGGCGTCGGAGACGTACTGGCTGAACATCCCTTTGAGCTGCCGCCTCGCGCGTCCCTCGACCAGGTAGTGGTCCAGGAGGACGGCCACCAGCCCCAGGGCGAGGCCATTGGCGGGCGCCAGAAGATCCAGCCACAGGTGGTGGGACCCGAAGGCCCAGAATGCAGTCCCGAGCTGCAAAAACCCGACCCCCACGAATGCGACTGGGATGCCGACGAGCGTCGGGAAGAAGCCCGCCAGGAGACCCGCCGCCCCCGCCAGTCCGAGGGTCAGCACCCAGTTCACGGGTTCCGGCAGCCGCCGCACGGGATCGGCGCTCGACAGCGTGTCCAGCGCCACGGCATTGACCTCGACCCCGGGGAGCACCCTGGAGAACGGCGTGGAGCGGAACTCGAAGGCGCCGCTCACGATGGCACCGATAAAGACAACCTTGTCGCGGAATACCTCGGGAGGGATCTCGGGCGCTTCGCCGCGGGCGATCTGGCCATAGGAGCGGAGAATCCGCCAGGCCTGAACGTACGGATACGTCTGGACACGGCCGCGCCATGTGAGCAGGACCCTCCCCTCATCGTCGAGCGGGACGCGGCCCAGCCGGTTCTGGATGCGGGTGGCTTCGATGCCTGCAGGAGCCACCGTCCCATCCGCCAGAGCGACGGCGAGCGGCAAGCTCGGGTACAGGCGACCCTGGTACGACACGGTTGTCGGCACCCGGCGGAGGATCCCATCCTCGTCCGGGTCAATGGTGATGGCCCCGACTCCCTTGGCGGCCGCCAGAAGGTCCGGCAGCGGCAGCGTGACCCCCTCGTATCGCCGCGGGCGTGCCGGCGCGTGCGCCGCCTTCGAGTCGAGAGCGTGAGGCACGCTGCCGGCTGGTTCGCTTCCTACGGCCTGTTGGTGGAAGACGGCGGCCAGATAGACGTTCCCCGACCGGGCGATTGCCTCGGCGAAGGCGCGGTCTCGCTCCGGTTTCTCCCGGTCGGGCTCGGCGAAGATGATGTCAATGGCTACCGTCCGCGCGCCCCCGGCCTGGAGGTAATCCAGGATCAGGCCGTAGGCATCCCGGGGCCACGGCCACCGGCCCAGGATGGACTGCAATCGCTGGACGCTCTCCTCGTCGATCACGATCAGGATGATGTCTGGTCGCGCGGCTCGTGGCGTGGGAAAGGTGCGGAACCGGACGTCCAGGGTCTTCAGCTCGATGGTGTGAACGAATGGCAGTCGGGCGGCAATCAGAGCGACAATCGCACAAAGGATGGCCCAGAGGCAGGACCAATGCCACCGCTTGCCAAGTGGACGGAGCATAGCGCGCATCCTTGCCACAGTGATGGGCAGCGTAGTCTCGCGGCATCCTAACAAAAAACGCCCATGTGGCAAACCAAAAATCCACAAGGCATTCTGCAGATGTCCCCGGGGTGCGGTTCATGCCATCCGCCTGCCCGTCATGCGCCCCCTGCCCGGGCATTTGATGCGAATCATTGACTCCCAGGAAGGTCGTAGTATACTCCGTGCCATCCCCTGAGGGATTGCGGGTGCCGCTGAGGGAATGAACCGGGAACCCGACCAGGGTCCGAATCACCCTCACCGAGTTCGCGTGCCCAAGGATCCATGGCCTACGCCCATCACAAAGTCACTCGGCTCATTGATGTCGCCTATCTGGCGGGTGGTTGCATCCCACCTGTTTCCCACATCCTCGACGACCGCGCGCCAGCAAGCGATGAGGCGAGCCGCCGGATCTTTCGGCTCCCGCCGCTCGCCAAGCCGGTGAAGATTTCGCGCGGCACCCGGGCTCCGCCGGGGGATTGCGGAGCGTCAGAGACCTCCGTCCGATGGAATCCCGTTCGCGGGGGAGAGGAGAGGATCATGCGGAAGACGCAGCGATTGGCACACAGTGGAGGCGGCCGGGCGATCAGCCGACGGAAGTTCCTCGGCGTGACGGCCGGGGCCACGGCTGCTCTGTCCTTCGGGACGTTCATCCGCAGCGGGCAGGGGGCGGCCAGCCTCAGGATCTTGACCTGGTCGAACACCTTGAACGCGATGGATGACACGCTCCGGGAGCAGGCCAAGCAGTACACCAAGGAGAAGGGGGTCGAGGTCGCATTCGAGTTCATCAATCAGCCCGACCTCCCCTCCAAGACCGCGGCGGCGGTGGAAAGCGGGGCCGGCCCCGACATCATCACGACCTGGAGCGACGGCGCGCACCTGCACGACAAGGCCCTGATCGACGTGAGCGATGTGGCCCAGCCCTTGGGCAATCAGCTCAAGGGTTGGACGAACATCGCCAAGGATATCGGGATCGTCAACAAGGTGTGGAAATCGGTCCCCTGGGGGATCATCCCCATCGCCGTCGTGTACCGCACCGACTGGGCCAAGGAGGTGGGGTACGACAAGTTCCCCGATACGTACGACGAGATGCTGGTCCTGTGTCGGAAGATGAAGGAGAAGGGCCATTCCTCCGGGTTCGCGCTCGGCCGGTCCATCGGCGACGCCAATCAGTCGCATTACCCCATGCTCTGGGCTCACGGGGGGGCCGAGTGCACCAAGGACAGCAAGAGAGTGGCGATCAACTCTCCGGGGACGGCCAAGGCGGTGGATTACGTGCGCCGGTTGTTCAAGGAGAGTGAGAGCGAGGATGTGTTCTCCTGGGACGACTCCAGCAACAACCGGGCCTTCCTGGCCGGCGAGCTGGCCTGTACCGGGAATGCGGCCAGCATCTACTGGGCCGAGACGAAGAATGCCCCGCAGCTTCGCGCGGTGACAAACCATGCGCTGTGGCCGAAGGGCCCGGCGGGCCGTTTCGGCTATTCCTCGGCCTTAGGTCTGGGGATCTTCAAGTTCTCGAAGTTCCAGAAAGAAGCCAAAGAGTTTATCACCTGGCTGCTTCAGCCGAAGCAGTACTCGGCCTGGATCGGCGTGGGCGAAGGGCAGATTGCCGGGCTCCTCAACTTCTATGAGGATGACCCGGTCTGGAAGAAGGATCCCAAGCTGGAGCTCATCCGCGAAATTCCCAAGTACGTGCGGATGCCCGGGTACCCTGGGCCGCCGACCCGGCACGCGGCCGAGGCGATGGTCAAATACGTGCTCGTGAACATGTTCGCCCGAGCCTGCAAGGGCATGTCCACGCCGGATACGATCAAGCAGGCCGAGGCGGAGCTGAAGGAGATCTACTCCAAAGCGTAACCACGACGCTGGGACGGAGGGGGCAGTGGCTGCCATCGCGCACGCGGAACGACTGCCGGCACGCCCGTGGGTCAGCCGGTTCACGAAACCGGAGGCGCTGACGGGGTACTTCCTCATCTCGCCGGCCGTGTTCCTGATGCTGGTACTGCTGGCGTATCCCTTTGTCCTCGCGGTGTGGATCAGCATGACCGATCGGGTCCTGGGGGAGCCGGGGAAGTTCATCTGGTTCCAGAACTTCTTCAAGCTCCTCCAGGACCCCCTGTTCCGGGAGACGGTCTGGAACTCCTTCATCTACACGATCACGACCGTATTCTTCAAGATGTTCCTGGGGGTGATCCTGGCGCTGCTGCTGAACCAGGAGATCCCCAGCCGGAATCTGATCCGCGGGGCCATTCTGCTGCCCTGGATCGTTCCCACCTCGCTCAGCGTCCTCACCTGGCTCTGGATGTTCGACTCCTTGTTCAGCATCGTAAACTACATCCTGCTGGGCTTGGGACTGATCTCGAGGAAGGTACCCTGGCTGGGTGATCCATTCTGGGCCATGGTCTCGGTCATCATCGTCAATACCTGGCGCGGCCTGCCCTTTTTCGCCATCTCGTTCCTCGCGGGTCTGATGACCATTCCCCGGGAGCTGTACGAGGCGGCCGAGGTGGACGGCGCCCTGCGATTCCGCCAATTCTGGCACATCACCCTCCCGCTCTTGCAGCCCATCATCGCAGTGGTGGTTCTATTCTCCACCATCTGGACGTTCGCCGACTTTCAGATCGTCTACATCCTGACCCATGGGGGGCCGATCAACGCCACGCAGATCTTCGCCACCATGGCCTACGACGTGGCGCTGGTAGCGGGGCGGATCGGCGAGGGCTCCGCGATCTCGCTTTTCTTATTCCCGGCGTTGCTCGTTGTCATCATCTTGATGCTCAAGTATCTCCGGCGCGAGTAAGGGAGCGGCATGAAGCGCAAACGGTTCCGGATGCTCAAGCGCGTGTTTGGCGTGTATCTTCCCCTGGCGGTGTTCGTGTTCTTCTCGCTCTTTCCGTTCTACTGGATGCTGATCAGCAGTTTCAAGGCCAACCCGGAGCTGTACAACCTCAAGGCCAACCGGCTCTGGATTCAAAGCCCCACGCTCGACCACTTCCGCGATCTGTTCGCCAAGACCGAGATCCTGCGCTGGATGTTCAACAGCTTCTTCGTGTCGTTCCTGACGGCGTTCATCTCCATGACCTTCGGGATCATGGCGGGTTACGCCCTGGCTCGCCTGAAGTTCCCCGGAGCCCAGGCCTTCGGTCTCGCCACCTTCATCACGTACCTCGTGCCGACGACGCTCATCTTCATCCCCCTGGCCAGCGTCGTCCAGAAGCTGGGCCTGTCGAACTCCATCTGGTCCCTCGTGGTGACATACCCCACCTTTCTCATACCCTTCTGCACCTGGATGCTCATCGCCTACTTCAAGTCCATCCCCAAGGACATGGAGGAATGCGCGATGATCGACGGGTGCAGCCGCATCGGGGCCATGGTCCGGATCGTCCTGCCCATGGCCATCCCCGGCGTCATCTTCTCCGCCATGTTCAGCTTCACGCTCTCCTGGAACGAGTTCGTCTACGCGCTGACCTTCATCTCGGACACCACGCACAAGACGATGTCGGTGGCGGTGCCGACGGAACTGATCCGCGGCGACGCGTACTTCTGGGGGGAGCTGATGGCGGCCTCGCTCTTGGGCTCGGTCCCGGTGGCCCTGCTCTACTCCTTCTTCATGGACTACTTCGTTTCCGGCCTGACGGCCGGAGCGCTGAAGGGCTGAGCCTCGACCCACATCTGAAAGGAGACTTTCCATGCAGTACTTTGTGTCCAAGACGACGCCGCGAGCCATCCTGGTGATGTTCGATCGTGACGACCTGTTCCTCGAGGGTCTGCAGGAGGTCGTGAAGAAGGAGAAGATCGACACCGCGGCCCTCACGGGAGGGATCGGCTCGCTGCAGCGGGTGCATCTCCACACCATCACCACCACTGCGCTGCAACCCGTGGACAAGTTCTGGAACTTCACCGGGGCCATCGAGCTGGGGAGCGTCCAGGGTTCCGTCATCGGCGGCGACGTCCATGCCCACATCAGCGTCTTTGACTGGGACAGCAAGCAGACCTATATCGGCCACCTGGAGCCGGGGAGCGTCGTGGCCTACCGGGCCGAGGTCAGCCTGACGGTTCTGGAGGGGGTGCAGACCGAGCGGTACAACGACGCGCAGGGGAAGTTCCGCATTCGGCAAAAATAAGGAGATGCTCACCATGGATGTGCGTCACGTCGCTGTCGCCGGGACCGGCATGATGGGGCCTGGCATCGCTGCCACCTTCGCCCTGGCCGGGCGTCAAGCCACCATCGTCAGCCGCACTCCCGAGGGTGCATCCAAGGGGATGGCCACGGCCAGGTCCCTTATCGAGATCCTGGCATCCAACGGCCTCGCGGACCCCGCCCAGGCGAAGGACGCCGTGGCCCGGCTGTCCTCCTCGACTGATCCCGAGGCGGCCGTGCGCGACGTCCAGCTCTTCGTGGAATCCATCCCCGAGGACCTCGCCATCAAGCAGGCGTTCTTTGCGCGGCTGGACAAGGCCTCGCCGGACGCGATCCTGTGCTCCAACACCTCGGGCATCAGCATCACCGCCATCGCCGAGAAATCGAGCCGGCCCGAGCGGATTCTCACGACCCACTTCTGGAACCCCCCCTACCTGATGCCGCTGGTGGAGGTTTCCGTTGCCAAGCGGACCAACCCGCAGATCGCGAAGGGGGTCATGGAGATCCTCCGGGCCTGTGGCAAGGTCCCGGTCCTCGTCCACCACGACCGACCGGGCCAGTTGGGCAACCGGATCCAGCACGCCATGATCCGCGAGTGCATGCACATCGTAGCGGAAGGGATCGCGACGCCCGAAGACGTTGACCTGGCGGTGAAGGCAGGCGTCGGCCTCCGCTGCCCCGTCTATGGCGTCTTCGAGCATGCGGACATGGTGGGATTGGACCTGGTGAAGGCGGTGCAGGATTACGTCGTTCCCGATCTCAGCACGGTGAAGGGCTCGGCGCGCATTCACCAGGCGAAGGTGGCCAAAGGCGAGCTGGGCGTGAAGGCGGGTCGTGGGTTCCTGGACTGGCCGCCCGGCAAGGCGGATCAGGTGCGGACCCGCCGCGATGAATTCCTCATGCAGTTCCTCCGCTGGCAGAAAGAGCGGCGCTTCTCCTGATCTCTCACATCTCAGGCAACGGGGTCCACGCATGCGCCTGCCCGCCGGGGATCCCGTTAGGCTCTCCCCTCCGGGATATTCATCTTTCCGTACGCTTCGTCCCGCCCGACCCCGAACGCACCGGAAAGAGATGGAGACGGATAGATACTTTGAGGTGCGCGTCGTTGCCACCGGCGAGACCGAGGAGGCGCTGGCCGACTTCCTCTTCTCGGAGGGGTCGCTCGGCCTCGTGACAGAGGATCTGCCGGGCGAGCCGGCGCGCATCCTGATCCGAGGCAGCTTCTCCCAGTCGGTGCCTGTGGGGCCGCTCCTCGAAAGGCTTCGTCGTTATCAGGAGTCGCTGGCGGCGCTGGGATTCTCCGGCGCCGAGGGGGCCATCGAGGTCCGCGAGATTCCCCTCGAGGATTGGGGCCGGAAGTGGAAGGAGGGCTTCAAGCCGCTCCCCGTGGGTCACCGCCTGCTGATCGTTCCCCCCTGGGAGGAGGGGCCGCTGCCGGAAGACCGCCGGCTGATCTGGATTGACCCGGCCATGACCTTCGGCACGGGCCATCACGCCACGACCCGGATGTGCCTGGAAGCGGCGGAGGCGTTCCTGGCCGGATGGCGAGAGCCGCGTGGACCGCTGGTTCTGGACGTCGGGACGGGGACCGGGATCCTCGCCATCGCGGCCGCCGCTCTCGGGGCCTCACGCGTCCTGGCGATTGACACGGATGCCGAGGCCTGCAAGGCCGCGCAGAGCAACCTGAGGCGCCACGACGTTGCCCCCCGCGTGGAGGTCCGCTGCGGGGGCATGGAGGTCGTGGAAGCCGGCTCGCGGTTCGACCTGATCCTGGCCAACCTGGACACCAAGACGCTCTGCCCGCTCTTTGGCGCTCTGGCACAGACCCTCGCACCGCGCGGCCGCCTCGTCGCCACAGGCATCCCCGTCGAGGACGAAAACCAGGTGACCACCGCGGTGCACGCTTCCCGCCTTCACATCCTCGACCGCCAGGCCCAAGAGGGCTGGCTTTGCCTTGCGCTGGCGGCGCCGCACAAGCCTGCGAAGTCTACTCCTTCCCCCTTCTAACGGGTTCGCCTCGATCGAGATACCCGCGCTCAGAGTCTCGACTGTGTCTTGGGCGCAGGGCGGCGAGCCTTCCTGCGGGGACTGTCCTGACCTGACGGACCGGCAGGCCTGGTTCCCTGCGCCTGGGGGCCTGATTTCCTCGTGCGGAATGTGACGGCCTCGATCCCGCCTTCCCTGCCCCGCAGGGCGGCCAGCCATTCGCGGCGGATGTCCTCGCGCAGAGACTTGGGCTCCAAAACCTCCACGTCCTTGCCGTAGCCCAGGATCCACCGCCGGAGCTCCGGGCTCACGGGCACCCGCAGAGTCATCTCCAGCTCTCCGGTCAAGAGAAGGCTCACCACCTGGCTGGGATGCCACTGCCGTTCGGCGACGTAGCGGGCAACCTGCCGGGAGAACCGAAGGGCGAGCTGGACCGGCTCACCCCGGAAGATGCCGAAGCTTCCTTCCAGGTACCGGTCCAGGTTGAATTCACGAGGGGCCTCGAAAGTATCGTCCGTGAGGCGCGCGTCCCGGAAGCGCTCGAGGGCGAAGGTGAGCACCTGCCGGCGCGTGTGACAGTAGGCGGCGAGGTAGATGCCGCCCTGCTGGTGCCACAGGTGGAGGGGATCCAGCCGCCGGCTGCTGACGGTGTCGCGGCCGAAGGAGTGGTACTTCGCCTCCAGAGTACGCCGCTCCTGGAGGGCCTGCTGAAGCATCCGCAGGGTTTCCGACGCACGGGCGTAGTCCTTGGCCTGCACGGTCCGCGCCGAGATGCTCTGGCCGAGACTTGTGAGGAAAGCCTTGGCCGCCGGGCCCAGGGTGACCGAGACCTTTTCGAGGGCCGTGTGGATCGCTGCTCCGACCGGTGTCCCCCGAAGGGGCACCAGCAGGTGGCGGCCCAGGTGCAGGCTCATGAGTTCCGTCAACGTGAACGAGACCGGGGGCGCGCCCCGGGGGCCCTCGATCAGCCGGTACCGATTCTCGCGCCCGTCCTGTTCCGCGGTGATGGGAAACCCGGCCGCCTGAAGCACGGCGAGGTCCCGCCAGACGGTGCGACGACTGCACCTCATCTCCTGCGTCAGGTCATCCACAGTGCGGCCGCCATGGACCCCGAGGATGTGAAGCAACTTCCACTGCCGGATCAGTTGATCGCCACGCGCCACGATTTCACACCTCGCGAAATAAAGAGGCCGCACTGCCCGAACCGAGCCATGCGGCCGTCGGTGGCACCGGACAGGAGGCCGGCAACCGCACGAGGCGCTACTCCACCAGGGCGCTGGCCCGGCCGACCGTGGTCAACTCGCCCCGCTGGTTCGTGCACCAGACGTCCAGCCACAGGCGCTTGCGGCCGTCCTCCTCCTCCAACCGCTTGACTAATCCTGATGCGGTGATGGTGTCCCGGACGATGACCGGACGGATGAAGGCGGTGGACAATCGCCCCGTCGTCAGCCAAGGCGGCCCGAAGAAGTTCACGCACACCTCGGAGATGTAGGCCGCCGAGCAGAGCCCCTGCACGACCGCATCGTTGTGGCCGTGCCTCCGCGCGTCCTCGGGGTCGGTGTGCTGGTTGTACCACATTGCCCTGGCACCCTCCTCCGCCCAGCCGAAGGGAAATCCCGAGTAGGCCACGCTCTGCTCCAACGTGGTGTGCTTGCTGAGTGAGGGTAACACCGCCCCTGCGGGGACCCACCTGCTCGCCTGGCGGACGGTGGGGGCGCCCGGCGGCACCTCGCCAGTGATCGCATCCGGCGGCGGCGTCCTCATGCCCCGCCCCACCGGCGTGCTGGGATTCAGGCCCACGGTCTCGGTCGCCCGCATGCGGAGGAAAGGCTGCCCCGTCTCGTCGAGGACCACTCCCTCCAACACCCGGTAGTTCTGTGCACGCTTCTGGTACTTCTCGGTGTGCTTCCCCTTGATGATAACCTTCTGGCCGACGAAGATTGGCCTCAGGAACTCAAGCTCGTTGCGCGCGTGGAGACCCGCCTCGCAGGGGGGGGTCACGTTATAGTCTAGCGTGAAGAGCATCAGAATATCGGTGGCCAGGAGCGTGGGATGGCCA
>Ga0315280_10006845_pt1 | contig 15560 bp, 14 predicted proteins | sample YL17G06_40_MG_FD_203697 | JGI IMG/M metagenome (GOLD analysis project Ga0315280, IMG submission 203697) | Sediment microbial communities from Yellowstone Lake, YNP, Wyoming, USA - YL17G06_40 | ecosystem: Environmental > Aquatic > Freshwater > Lake > Sediment | place: USA: Wyoming | collected... | reverse complement strand
ACCCTTCCCCCTTCTCTTCTTATCCGCCCTCATTTCATTCATTCCCCTGTTTCAGGCGGCGAAGGCGACTCCCCAACTGACAAGGAGTCGCCCAGAGAAACAACCAGCACGTTACAACTCAGTCACTATCCCCCGAACCCCTTCTTTCTCACCATACTGAAAAAGCAGTGAGACAGTGACTAAGCAGATGTGCTCCAAGAAACCTATTTCGAGCGAACAGAATAGGCGGCATGTTTGTCGACTTGGCTGAGGTACCAATCACATTGGTGGCAGTTCCCCTTTGAACTCTTAAGCGCTAAATGGCTTGAATATGAGAAAGACATCGATGCTGCGTGACCGACCAGGCAACCGTGTGCAATTTCTCTTCACGTGCAGGGCGGACAGACAGTAAGTCACTGATCAAGGCCACAAGTCTTAATATCAATCTTCATCAACCGAAACCATATGCAAAGCGCGAAAGTCACGATTCGCCCGATAGGGGGTTTTCGTGAAGTCACTGGTCAAAAAGCAATCGAAGTTGAAGGGCCCAACGAGCTAGGGGCCTTGCTTAGACTACTGAGCAAGAACTATGGTAGACCCTTTGAAGATTTGATCAGAGATCCCAAAACTGGAGAGTTGATCTCTGACCTGTTAGTAATTGTGAACGGAAAGCCACTATGCGGCAGTTCAACTATCGAGAGATTCAAGCTAGGTGATGGTGACGAGATATACCTAACTTACCTCGCAGAAGGAGGTTGAGACACGCGTCGTGCAACATACACATATATTGCCTGGCCCGCAGGTAGGCCTTGATTCTTCGGAAACTTGGGAGGCAAATCACAGTGATCAAACCTTGTTCAAAATGGATGTCTAGCGGCGAGAGTTCCAGAGATGCTTTCAAGAACGCGATGGCGGAGAGGAAAGCTGCTGGGAAAGAGGTCATAGCTCTGGAAGCCGGAGATCCAGTTGTCTGGGGCTTCACACATCAAGACTTGTCAAATCACCTGATTCAAGCAGCCAGAGACGGATGGCACATGTACCCAAATTCGACCTCATGGGAGAAAGATCTGAGAATTGCAGTCTCAGAATTCGAAAAGAAATATCGCAATGTGGAGTATTCTCCCGATAACATAGTGGTGGCACCTGGAGTTGCCGCGGTTATGGCTGTACTACATTATGCGCTTCTAGATCAAGGAGACGAAGTAGTTACTTGGGATCCTTCTCATCACCTGACTGGGCCAACAAGATATTGGTCCTATTTCGGCGCAAAAGCTATTCCATGCAGAACCTTGGAGAACGAAGACTGGAAACCCGACCTTGACGAGATGAGAAAGAAGGTAAACCGTAGGACTAAAGCAATCTTCGTTAACAGCCCAAACAATCCAACCGGCGCAGTGTATGATGAGAAAACTATGAAGGAAATCATCAACGTTGCCGGCCAACACGAGATTCCAGTAATCTCAGACGAGATTTACGGTCTAATCACTTTTGATGGAGTTAAATCCGTGTCTGTGCCGGCGCTTTCGGGAGAAGTTCCTGTTATCATGTTGTCTGGGATGTCCAAGCTCTTCATGAGGACCGGATGGCGTGTCGGTTACATGTGCATTCATGATCCAAAAGGTAGTCTAGCAGATGTCACCAAAGCAATTAGAAGAGTCGCTAGGATGTATGGCCACGGAACGACTTGTATGCCCACACCAATTCTAGCAGCCGCTGCAGGAGCATACAGGGACGCCGCTGAGCATGGGCTACCTGAAAGCAACACAATGATACATGAGCTACAGCTGAGAAGAGACTACTCCATGAAACGCTTTAGCGAATTGATCGGCGTGAATTGCCGCAATCCAAAGGGTGCTCTCTACGCTTTTCCCAGAATTCAAGGAATCGGCAAAGTGTGGCGAACTGACAAAGATTTCCTGCTTGAACTACTGAAAGAGGAGGGAGTGCTGCTTGACTCCGGCTCAGCCTATGGCAAGTTCGGTGAATCTCATGTCAGGACACTGATTATGCCTAAGATAGAGATACTGGAGAAAGTCTACAACAAACTCGATCGATTCTTGAGAAAGAAAAGCATCGCCTGATAGAATAGCTTTGAACTTGATTTCTCGATTGGTAATCCTAACCTAAGGCTCCTTTCTTCGCACCGTATGCTTCTTGGACCGGTTTTCCTTCCAGTAGAAGTGCTTTGACCTTCTGATCGGATTCCGCAAAAGCTTGGGTCTTGTTCAAGATATCCTCCGCGATCCGTTTCGGAATCACTACCACTCCGTCGTCGTCTCCGAGGACTATGTCCCCCATCTCCACACGAACTCCTCCACAAGTAACTGGCACGTTGTAAGCTTGAGTCACAAGGACTCCTTTTCTTATCCCGGGAGAGATCAATCTGCAATAGACTGGAAAACGGATACGCATGTGTTCTGCTATGTCTCTGCAAGCCCCGTCAGTCACAACAGAGACCGCTCCTCTCATTCTGACCGCTGAAGTTGAGTTCTCCCCCCACCGAGTCTGTTCGCAGTTTCCTCCAGTTTCCACCACGACAAAGTCACCTTTCTTCACCGCTGCCTTTGCTTCCTCCGAGAGATCCTGATCACCTTTCCTACCTGGTGCCATCTTGATTGTCATGGCTCTGCCACAAACCTTAACGCCTAGAAATATTGGCCTGATGTTTGGATCAATTGTCGATCTATGACCCAGAGAACACATAACATCGGCGACCGCTGACGTATACAGTTTCCTGAATTCTTCAACCAGCCTGTCTGACACTTGCGAAGACAACTCGTTCACTTCTGCTTCCGGAAAATGAGATACCTATGCGAGACCTATGAGCTTGTCGGTTGATGTAATCATCCAGAAAATGGACGGGGATGGTTGTTTTCAACACGCACACTTTATGAAAGAATCAGATTGTGAGCATTTTCAAACCCAAAAGCGATGAATGCATTGAAAGAGCACAATGTTAAATATCCTAAAGGAATACAGGGGGGTGCGTGATTCACATGCCCAAGGTTGATCTCGTCATAAAAGGAGGCAAGATCGTTACTCCTACCGCGGTTTTGGAAGCTGGTCTAGCTGTTGATGGCGGCAAAATTGTATCTGTAGCTCGCGAATCAAACCTTCCAGAATCCGAGAAGAGCATTGACGCATCAGGTCTCCTCGTATTCCCTGGAGCTATCGATCAGCACGTACACATACTACCTCCCCAAAGGACCTATAGAGCAGGGCCAGCTCAGGCACTGCGCAAAGGCAACTACCAGACAGAGACCACTGCAGCGGCGTTCGGAGGCGTCACTTGTGTCATGGACTTTGTCAACAACGAACCAGGAGACAACCCGCCAGACAACTTGGAAAGAGCCATACAGGAAGCCGGTTCAAAGAGCATGATAGACTTCTCATTCCACCTTGGGATAGGACAAGGTTGGGATCCTGAAGACGCCGTGCGATATGTCGATCAGGCCTTCGATCGAGGACTCACCTCTGTGAAAGCGCGCATGTGTTACCGAAAGCAGGGGTATATGGTCGACGACCATTTGCTATATGCCACACTTCAGCAGGTTGCCAAAAGAGATGGAGTCTACCTCATTCATGCTGAGAATGGCGCTCTGGTAGATTATCTAATCGACAAGTACAAGAAGGAAGGCAGATTCGGCGCTAAGACACAACTAGAGTCTCGACCAAATTGGCTGGAAGAAGAAGCCGTCGTGTCCTCCCTGATAATGGCGAGAGAGGCAGGAGCCAAAGCATACATCGTCCACCTCACATCGAAGGCGGGACTAGATGCCATTCTTGATGCAAGAAGAAGAGGCCAAACAGTCTACATCGAAGCAAACCCCAACTACCTCTTCTTCACCCAAGAAGACACAGAGAAATACTGGCCGCTTTCAAGAGAGACCCCTCCACTGAAGACGAAAGAGGATAACGACGCCATATGGCAAGCAGTCATACGAGGTCAAACAGACACAACAGGCACCGACTCCTCGTGCAATACCTCTCAAATGAAGAAAATGGATGAGAGAGTTGGTGGACTGAATGCCATTGAGTTCGTCTTTCCGTTGATGTACAGCGAGTGCACAAAGCGAGGCATGACTCCAGAGGAAATCACACGTATAACTTCTTACAACGCTGCAAAGATGTTCAAACTCCCAGGGAAGGGTTTGATCTCTGTGGGCTATGACGCAGATCTCGTACTGCTTGATCCGAAGAAAGAGATGGTTGTAGAAGCTGATAAACTACACACCGCCTGCGACTTCACGTTGTACGAGAGTTGGCGCATCAAGGGTTTGCCTGTAACTACCATTCGGCGTGGCGAAGTTCTCGTTAGCAACGGAGAGTTCCATGGCAAGCCGGGGTCAGGTAGGTTCCTGGGTGGAACAGCAAACAAGAAGTAGGTCTTAGCGCCCTGTTCGACGTTCCTTTTCCCCCTCTTTTTACCCTCTGTCATTTCCTCTTTTTGTTCAACAAAGAATCGTTGCAAACGCGTCAACGCATGCCGCGTGACAGGGCAGGATTCTTGAGGTGTTGTCGCCTTCTTCCGCAACGCGCTCGTAACGTGAACGAGTTCTAGCAGAGTTCAATTGACCTTCTGAAAGTAACTCATATTCTGACAAAAATGAAAGACAAGACACCAACGCGTATTTGTCCAGCGACTTGTATTTTTTGTTGGCATGATTGGACGACATACCGTTGTCGTTGGTATCGAGGGTCTCAGCCCAAAACTGTCTTTCAGTCACACTCTGCACTTCAAAACCGGCTCTGTTCGTTAATCGGCTGGTTTCTTCTTCCGTTCGGTTTCGGCGGATTTTGCGCTCTACATGATCAGTGACGTCCATCTGTTCTGTCCAAGATTCAGGTTAACGCCTGATGCTTCGGCTGGTGTCTTTCCATTTAGTGCCATGTGTGGCCTTGTGAGGTTGTAGGCGATTCTGATTGCGTCTGACATTTCTTGTGCTGTTCTTTGGCTGTCTAATCCCCTCTGAGTCTTGTTGCGATCCCTGAATGTTTGGTTAAGGCGCTCCATCCGATTGTTCAAGCCTCGATCTCTGATACTAACCGATCTGACATCAAGATGTTTCTTGTTCCCAAACCTGAGAAAGATAAGCAGGACGAAATAGCTGCTAGGATTATTGCAGTTCATGAGAATGTGATGAAACTTCGGCGTGAAGCACAGCATCTGCTCAACGATGCACGGAGAGTAATGCAGGATTACTTTTGCGGCAAAGCACACGGAAAGTCAATGAATACTCCAAACTAGTCGCATCTCTGAGTTGTCGTGAGGTATGGGGGATAGTTGACATCGACGACACTCGGTTCCCTATACTCAGAACTACTCATCTACGACCCAAAGATGACCTTGCATCAACCCGCCGATGACGAACAGCCGACTCGAACAGCCACCAACCGAACAGAACCTCAAAGCTGGTGCGTTGCACAACTGGTTCTTGGCGAGCTCTCTCCCTAGGCGTCTTCTCCGTTTCACGTTACGGGTTTACTGTTAATCCTATGATGAGGTTGTATAGTGAGGCTTTGAGCATGAGTTCATTCGCCATGTTTCGCATCGTTTTGGCTGAGACGTATTCTCCGAATGTCCGCTTGAACGAGGAGAAGACTGACTCCGCCATCCAGCGTTGCCCATAGCCATGTGTGCGTTTCCAAGTATCCGGGTCGCGTAGATATTCTTGGGCTACGAGTTTCCGTGGCATGCATCCTCCGGCTCTGCTGGATGCGTTCTTTCGTACCTTGATGACTGGCTCTATGCCCTTATCGTCGAGGTAGCGGAAGTTGCTTTTCGTGTCGTATGCGCCATCGCCAATCGTCTTGGCGATCTTACCCTTCCTGGAGGCTTCTTCAACGAGCGGTTGAAGGTAGAGTAAGAGTGCGTTGCCTTCTCTGATTACTCAGATGGGTAACACGCACCCTCCTCCCCGAACCCGACGTGATGGTTTCCCATCATCGGGCTCTCCCTCCGAAAATCCTCCATCTTCTTATTGTATGGCTCAGACAGAGTGTCTCTTAGGTACTTTATTGTGGCAGTCTGTACATAGCGTCTGTAGATTCTCGACTCTATGTACCAACATAGGGTCGAACTTTCCTTTGGGAACCGATTTAATATGATGGGCTACTAATCCAACCCTTCCACTGCATTTGACACAACGCCATCCATCTCTTTCAAACGCCTTAAGGCGGTTGATCTGATAGATTTCGTCGTATTCTTTAGCGATCGGGTGGATTTCTCGGGCGTCAATAAAGGGCTGTTCTTCTTCATCAATACTAGTCACATGAGAGCCCATTAGGTATGGATTCTCAATGTGCCTGTATTTCCAGACAACATGGTGTTGCATTGGGGTATGCATACTTTGTAGTGAGGACATCCGGAATAATTCTACTTCAGAGTCTCCTCTGTCGTAGATTATTCGTTCCCCTTTTCTTAGTACTGCTCGCATGCATTCTTGCATGCTACACTGGTACTTTCGTTGATACCACATAAAGAACCATTGCATGGCTATGAAATCTCCATAGCTAAATTGCTGTTGCGCATTGACTACTCGGTAATAATTGGCCCAACCTCTGAGGACTCGATTAAGAGCTTCAATCTTCATTACTGGGTCATCGGCGGTAGCATATCGACTCAGCATTCTCTGTAGCTTGACCACAAGTCTTGCTACATTTCTCTGAGTCGATCGTATTCGTACACAGCCGAAGTGTCTGAGTCGTTCCCTAGAGATTTGGAATCCCAAAAACTGGAACCCCTTCTCAATATGAACGACCCGTGTCTTTTCCATGCCTAGTTCTAGCTTTAAGTACTGTCCAAAGTAATCCTTGATGCTACGCATGATGCTGTTGGCTCCTTCCCTTGTGCCCTTAACACTTAGGATGAAGTCGTCAGCATATCTGAACAATACGCAGCTTGCTTTTCCTTGTTTTCGTTCTTGCCGTCGTTGAATTACTGTTTGCTTTCCCCAATTTCGATACCAGTACTGGTCAAACTTATTCAGGTAAATGTTTGCCAGCAGTGGAGAGAGGACACCTCCCTGTGGAGTTCCTTTCTTCACTTTGGTATATACACCTCGTTCGACAACAGACGCTTTCAAGAAGCGCCAAATTAACCATAGAATTCTTTTGTCCGTTATTCTACGCCGAATAGTTTTCATCAGGATTCCGTGGTCAATGTTGTCGAAGCATCCTTTAATGTCGCCCTCGATTACCCATTCATATCGTCGTTCTCGGTCCCCATACTGATACATCGGCAATACGCATTCCAATGTGCTTCTTCCAGGTCGGAAGCCGTTAGAGTTGTTCACAAAATCAGCCTCGAATACTGGTTCGAGGATCATCTTTAATGTCATCTGCACAACTCTATCTTTTATCGTTGGAATGCCTATTGGTCGTTCTCCACCATTTGCTTTTGGAATATACTTCCTCAGTACTGGTGAAGAACAGTAGCCTTGTCGTAGCTCTTTCTGCAAATCTTCGACAAACTGGGCTCTTGCAGATTCTTCTCGTAGTTTTGAGCCACGCATCGAATCTACTCCTGGCGTTTCAGAACCGGAATTGTCTAGGACTGCATCTAGAGCTTGCTCTAGCCACTCTCGCCTCCAGAGAAGGGGATACAAGTTATCAAACTTCCACCCCTTACGGAGGACGGCTTTCTTAGCAAGTCCACTCTGGAGTGCGAGAACGGCCTGACCTGTCCCTTGCGGGACCGACAACCGTTGCCGGTTGTTTTGTTGTACGGCCATATTCTCACTCCTCCTGATTCGTGGATCGCTCTGCGTGCCATACAGTTCAGGTTTCGGATTTCGGACTGGGGTCCTTCCCCATGGGGCAGTTATTAGCTGCCTTCTCGGGTACTATGACCCCTGCGAACCAATCTTGTCAAATCAGGCGAAGCGACCCTATCCTTCTTTAGTAATTGAAGGAAGACAAGACCGGGTCTCACGTTCCATACAGGACACTACTACGGATGAGTTTAGGCACCCACCAGTAATCGAGGGAACCCCAACACGTTGGTTGGTTCTCCTCTTCTTATCGAAGAAGATTTCCTGCTTCTTCAAATGCATAGAAGCAGTGGCTCCCCATATCATGCGCGCCCAGACACGTGTCATTGATCCTCACCGTGTCTGTTTCATATTCCACAAAGGAACTGTTGGTTCTATCTTGGTGTTTTCGCATGACGCGACAGCTTCCTGTTGTGGGTTCCTTAACGTTGCCATGCTCACCCTTAGAACGCCGCCTCGGACACCCAAGCTGTGTCCTAATCGGCTGCCTCAGTCGGGGGCTAGCCCCAGCAGGTCCCTGCTCGGAATAAATGACCTACCTAGCCCGACCGCTATTATCTCTGGGAGTCCGAACCTTTCGGTTGCAGACGCCCGACCCTTATCAGTACTACCTCAAAAGGGCATACGTATGCCCTTTTCATGGGTAGGACTATTCGGGTATTGCCCTGTACGGCAAGAACTGACCTATTCCGTCAGTTCGTCGTGACGCGCCATCTGTCCGTCGCCCACCTTTTCATCGGTCACCTCCAACGCCAGAATCTTCTTCCGCTTCACGTCCACAGCGATATGGATCTTCAAGTATCCGCGTTTCACCTTCCATTTGTGGCGTATCCATTCGCCTCGATTCGAAACCTTGATGCCTGACCCATCCACCGCTAACACTATGTCGTCGCCGTAATCTTTCTCATCCAGCTTGATGCCCAACTTACTCACGCGTCTGTCGATCGTCGAATAGTCGGGCACCTGGATCCTTGAGTCGAATCGTCTCAACGTCTTCAGGAAACCCTCCGTCTGCCTGTACGGCAAATGGAAGAGCACACGCACATAGCCGAGAAGTCTAACGAAGATCTCCGGATAGACGTATTGTCCACCCTCCTTCCCTTTGTTCATCCTCTCCAGCTCAGAATCCAGTCAGGGTGCGTGAGGATGGGTTCGCTGTGGATGGTACATGTTTCCCCACAACCATCAAGGCGAATTGGGAGTCGGCCAAGAAACGGTTCGCCGAGAAGGGGGGAGGCAGGAAGCGGAGGGTCTTCGAGAAGGCGATCTTGGCTTGTGGCACATCATTCAAGATAATCTCTGGCTTCGCTGTAGCGTCGACACCCTACGCCAACGACTCCCCTACCTGAAGCCTATCCTGAGGCAGATAGTCCAGCTATACGATCATGTGAGGCTCATCACCGCGGATTCAGCCTTCCTCTCTAGAGAGAACTGTGCGTCTATAGCTGAGCTGGGTGCCAAGCCCAGAATCATGCCGAAGCGGAATGTCACCTTCAGGGCTGGAGGAGCCAAGGCTTGGCGTCAGATGCTGAGAGAGTTCACCGAGGATACTCAGCGTTGGCTTAGGGATTACCATACAAGGAGCGTCATGGAGACTGTCAACAGCACCATGAAGCGTGTGGCACCCACACCATTACGGAAGAGACTCATCCAAAGACTAGCCACAGAGATTCTGGCTAGAATCTGCGTATACAATCTCAGACAACTTGCCTACCTCAAGTACACCCACAACATCCACCTAGACTTCACCAATGCCTAGAGAAGAGAGCAGAAAAATCATCTACCATTTGGTGTCCCAAAGCCCCTCAAAGTGTGGTATCCCAATATTATTTCGCTTCTTGGATTGTTTGGGTGAGTTGTTTTCTGTCTTGGGGTAGTTTCCGGTGGAATGCTTGGATGGGGGTTTCTAGGGCTTCGATGTTGAGGCTGAGGTGGGGTTTGATCGTGTTGTGCCAGTGGACGTATTCGGGGATTGTGGCTATTTGGGCTCGATGGATCATTTTGTCTTCTAGGACTCCGTAGAACCGTTCGAGTTTGCCGTTTGTTTGGGGGTGGTTGACGCGGCATAGGATATGTTTGATTCCATGGTCAGCGAGGTGTTGTTCGAATTGGCTGATGCCTTTCTCCTTTCTTTCGCCTTCGTTGGCGTAGAATTGGCTTCCACGGTCGGTTAGGATCTCATCTGGCTTTCCGTAGTTTTGGATGGCTTCTTTTAGGACTTGTAACGTGTTCGGGGCGGTGGCTTCTTTGAATGTTCCGTAGCCTACTATGTAGCGGCTGGCGTCATCCAAGATGGCTAGTATCCATTTTCCCGTGTTGAGTTGCTTCCAATCCATATGCCAGAGGCTCATGCTGTGCTCCCGTTCGTATCGAACCCAGGTTCGCCTTCGCTGTTTGTTGGGCTGCGGGGTGGCTTTACCGTTCATGCGGAGGACCTCATGGATCCGGTTGTGTGGTATGTGTACTCCTAGCTTGGTGTTGATTATTCTTTCCAGGTTGACCGCTCCCAGCTTATGCTGATCGTAGGCTTCAAGGATCATGGTGGCCTCTTTCAGGTCTCTGTTCATTTTGGGACGGCCGGGTTTCTTCAGGGTCGGCGTCACCTCGGCCTTCCTGTAGTTCTGCCAGAGTTGTTCGATGCGTCTGCGGGTCACTTTCTGTATCAGGGCCAGTTCTCCGCTGCCCCTCCCCCTTAGTTTCTCTTGGATGAGCCAGCGGATCTTCCTATCGTTGAGTTTCACCCGCAGAAGCTTAGCTTCATATACGAAATGATTTCTGGATACGAGACAAGCCCCTCAAAGCCAAAGTCTTTTATAACTTAAGATATGAAGAGGATTCGTGAGGGATATATACATGAAGAAGATGCTTGTCGGATTGATTCTCGTTTGCTTTATCTACGCTGCAAGCCTGACTACATGTGTTCCAACAAATGGTGCCGACGAACAGTGGACGACTATCAGTTCCACTCTGGACAAGTACAAGGGGCCTTCATGGCAGCCAACATGGCCTTCCGATACAACAAAGAAGTACGGTGGAAAACTAGTCATGGTTCACGGTTGGACTCATTCAATCATCAGCACAGGAATCTACTCCGGATTTGGAGCTGGCCATCCGGCCAACATTGTGTATGAGCCGTTGTTTTTCATGGATTGGGAACGCAAACTAATGCCACGGCTCGGCGAGAAACTGGAGATGACCCCCGACGGATTGAACTATAGAATAACTCTTCGAAAGGGCGTAAAGTGGCATGATGGAAAACCCGTAACATCAGCCGACGTGAAATTCACAATTGAAGGTATCTTCATCAAGTACAACTCGAACGTACAAAAGATTTTGAGTAACCTGCAGAAGATAGAAACTCCTGATGACTACACTGTCATACTTCGTTTGAGCAAACCATACCCCTTCACGACATTGGCGTTCATAGGCGGAATGTACGTACAGATAATGCCAAAGCATCGTTGGGAAGGAACTGATATAACAAAGAACCCAGAGGGCCAGGCGCCGATAGGCTGTGGACCTTACAAGTTCGCGGAGTGGAAGAAAAATGATTACATCAGATTTGTCAGGAACGAAGACTACTACTTGAAGGGCAAGCCGTACCTCGACGAGGTCATATTCAAACTAATCACAGATCCAAACGCCAGAATAGAAGCCATCCTCAAAGGAGAAGTTGACTACATGTGCTACAGCGTGGTGCCAAGCGGCAAGGTCACTATGGACAGGCTGAACGCATCTCCGGATATCACGGTGTACGATCTCTCTCCTGGGTATGGAAATCATCACGCACTCTCATTCAATTTCAGAAACAAGTATCTAGCGAACATCAAAGTCCGGAAGGCGATAGCACACGCAATAGACCGGGATACTATCTTTAAGGTGAACTACTTTAACACGGGCAATGTGCCTACGTCCCACATATCAAAAGGCATATCTGGACAAGTGGATCAGCCTCCGTATGAGTATAGTGTGGAGAAGGCCAGCAAACTCCTGGACGAAGCAGGATTCCCGAAGGGTCCAGACGGAATGAGATTTGAGCTCAATGTAATCTTCAATGTAGGAATGTCGCCTTTGGTTGCTCTTGCAGACAGCGTCAAGTCCTATCTCGACAAAGTCGGGATCAAGGTGGTACCCATTCCAATGGATGATGCCACATTCAAAGAGCGGGCCTTTGTCACATGGAATTTCGACATGTTCCTAATGCTGATGGGCACAGGAGCTGATCCCATAGCTAGCGTCGGAAGGTTCTACCACAGCTCAATGATAAAGCCTATGACTTACGCGAATTTCGCTCCCTTCAACAACTCAAAGGTTGACCGCGCCTTTGACATGGCCTCAGAACAAACAACCCCCGAGAAGGCCGCACCCTACTTGGCTGAAGCCCAGAAGATATTATGGGACGAACTGCCGTCATACCCACTCTGGGATGTCAACTACCCCACCGTTGTCAGAAAGGAATGGAAGGGTGTTGGGCTCGCTTTGCACGAGGAGGCAGGAGTGTGGATGCAACAGGAGAAGTGGTGGGACAAGGGCAAGCCCATAACTCCTCCAGCAACTACCACCACTATTGCCACAACTTCTCCAACTGTTGTGACGGGCATCGATCCAGCCACATTTGGTACCATTGCTGTCGTAATCGTCGCAGCCGTAGCAATCTACCTAGTGTATGTGAAACGATACAAGAAGAAAGCGACGTAGAATCCCCGCCTTTTTTCTGGGACTCGGTGAATGAAGGGCGCCAGGCGCGCCCGGACTTTCCTTCTTTCGTTTGTTCCGACGGCGAGAGGCGACCAGATGAGAGGATTCCAGCACCAAATGTCGAACATCGCAGAAAACGTGTAAGCATTCGTCTGCGCGTGCTTCCTAAGAACTTCGGCCACAAGCTGGTTTAGCCAGAGAATGACGTATCAATCCGGCCAGGCCTTAGCTCTACGAGTCCTGTCGATATTTGAGTTTAGTTGCCGAAGACTGAATCCCTGTACTTCTTGAGGGCCTTCTCGAACGCTAGACCGCTTTTGAAGGCTTGGTGGATATCTGGTGTCTTCGACACGCTGAAGTAAACCATTTTAGAATTGATCTTATCTGGTCTAAGCTGATTTGCGATGAGTTGTGCACTTTCTGGAGTTGCTGCTGAGACCGAGACGGATATTCCCGCTGATTTTATCTTGTCAGTCATCTTTCCTGCTATCTTCAATACTTCAGGATCGTCTCTCGCTTTGCCAATTGATTCGGAAAGGTCCCCTTGACCAACAGTTATGTGATTGAGTTCCCGAGCCTCTGGGACACTCAATATTTCGTCAAGCTTCTCGTAACACGTGATGGATTCTGCGTTAAATCCTCTCAACATAAGATCGAGTGCGCTTCGAGGTATTATAGTTCTCAGAGCTTTCACATAGATACTGAGAGCGTAGGGCGTCTCTACCATCGGGGCTATGATTCCTGAGACTCCCAGCTCATATGATTGCCTGATGTCGAGTCGCGCGTTGGGGCCACCGATCTTCACGTAGAGTGGCAAGGTTTTTGACAGAACTCTGGCAACGGTATCAATGGACTTGAAGCTGTCATGCTCGTCTTCTGTAGTCATCTTTATCCCAAGACAACCATGCTTCCCCTTAAGATCTTCAGCCATCTTTCTCAAAGCTCGCTTTTCAGACTCTCGTCTTTCAATTTTCATTGTCTGGTAATCTCCGACGACAACAACCATCAGTTTCACTAATACGGCTTACCGGAGATCTCTGACCTAAGTTCCCCCTCGAAGCCTAATCCCAGATCTTTTCCCATTCATTGAGGCTCAGTTCTTGTAGGGTTCGACGGTAAGGTTTACCAGTCTTTTCGTCCCAACCCATTGCCTTGTAGTAGTCTCTGACCAAGGCCTTGATGGGTATTTTCAGCCCTTTCGCTCCGCCCTCAGGTGCCTCTTCTAGGAGTCTTGGTGGGAGGGTATCATCCTCTGGCCGGTGACCATTCCTTACGCTGAATATTCTCCTGAGGTTGATTATTCTCAAGCCAATGGTCCTCGCATTTTCCTTGTTCACTTCCAAGCCGGTCACGGCTGATACTGCCTCAGGAAGAATGACGAACCCCGGTGGACTTGAGAACTCGCAGGTTCCGCAGACATTCATGAACATCCGAGCTGCCTGTGCTTCTTTGACAATCTCTCCTAAGCCTTCTACCGCAGTTCGGCTTCGTTCTCCAGTGAAGTATGGTTTGCGTGTATCTCCTCCTCCCTCGTGGATTGGGCCGGCACTGCCGACTGCGTACTGTAGCGCGTAGCTCCAAGCGGATCTGAAGTCGTGCATTATGCTGGCCATGCCCTTGATTTGGACAGCATATTTCTCGGATCCTTTTCCTATGTGTTCTGAGGCTGCTTTGACTTCCATTGCAAGGATGTTACCTAGACCATCCCTCTTAGCTATCTTCGTAAGGAGTTCGGCCGCCTCCTCATAGTTACCCCATCTTAGGTCAAGGCCGTCTGTTTCTTCCTTGCTCAATACGCCGCGCTGATAGCATTCCATTGCGAAGGCGACAGCGTTGCCTGCAGCGATCGAGTCCATACCAAGCCTGTTACAGAGATCAGTCAAATAGGCTACGGCCCCTGTGTCTGTCACCCCGATGTCTGATCCCAAAGCGGCGATGTCTTCATACTGAGGTTGGATGAAAGTTTGGTTTGCATATGGGCCTTTCTTTATTTTGATGAGCTTGTCGTGAGCCACTGGACAGGCAAAGCAAGTCAAATCTTTGATCATCATTCCACTTTCTCTCATGTATTGTCCACTCAGTTTTTCAACACCTTCAAGAATGCCTTCGCTGAAGTTCCTTATTGGTAGGTCGCCAATCTGATAATTCGAGACAGTGCTTCCAGCAGTCCCATACTTGCCTCTATCATATCGACCAGGATAGGTCTTGAAGTACTCACGCCACTTCTTATTGATCTCTTCAACCTTCTCTTCGTCTGCGATCGGAACTTTCTTGCTGCCTCGAACTGCTATTGCTTTCAAGTTCTTGGAACCCCAGACTGCTGCCAGTCCCCCTCTTGAAGCCGCATGGTATCTTTCGGCCATTATTGCGCTTACGAGGACTCTGTTCTCTCCGGCGGGTCCTATGGAAACCACTTTTGTCGCTGGGTCTCCAAGGTCTTTCTTCAATATCTCTTCCGTCTCGTATGTGTCCTTGCCCCACAACATGGCTCCGTCTCTGATCTGGAAGTCATCCTCAAAGACCTTGAGATACACGGGTTTCTCAGCTCTTCCTTTGACAACAATGCCGTCACAACCCGCGGCTTTCAGTTGTGCTGCAAGGAAGCCCTGTGCGCGACTAACAGTCAATGTATAGCCTGTCGCAGGTGATTTCGCTGCGACTACCAGAGATGAGGCTCCGGGGAACGGTATGTTCGTCAGCGGCCCTGTCATTAATGCAATCAAAGCCTCTGGATCCAAGGGATCGATTCCAGTCGGCAGCTCATAGGCCACAATTCTCGTCGCAAACCCTTCGCCTCCAATGTAGTTCCTAACAATCTCTTTGTCCAAGTCTTGAAGTGTAACCTTGACTTTGGAAAGATCCACACGGAGGATCTTACCCATATATCCGCCAGTTCTATTCCGAGACATTGTACACAACACACCTTTGACGCGAGTTTGAGACAATTGGTTCCAGTTCAGTACTTATCTCTTTTTCCCTCAGTTGGTGTTGATGCGAATTCGGTTGGTTCGTGCGTGGGACGGTTTCCTTTCGGTTTTTCTCTTGGCATGTTAGAACGCCGTCGCTGAGATTTGGATTAGGGATAGAAGCCTGTTTCTTCCCAAGGGAAGT
>Ga0315280_10006844_pt1 | contig 15562 bp, 9 predicted proteins | sample YL17G06_40_MG_FD_203697 | JGI IMG/M metagenome (GOLD analysis project Ga0315280, IMG submission 203697) | Sediment microbial communities from Yellowstone Lake, YNP, Wyoming, USA - YL17G06_40 | ecosystem: Environmental > Aquatic > Freshwater > Lake > Sediment | place: USA: Wyoming | collected... | reverse complement strand
CGGCCGTTGTAGAACTGATTGCACAACAGGATCGTCACGATGCCGGCGTCCATATACCGGCGGATCTCTGCGTTGTTGCCCAGGTCGCTGCCGCCGTTGTGCTGGATGACCGTGCCCCGAGGGGTCTTGAGCACGTCCCAGCCGTAGCCGTACTCGCTGAGATAAGGAGTGAACATCTTTTTCTTTGCGACCGGAGACAGGATCGTCTCGCCAAGCAGTGCCTGGTGCCACTTGAACATGTCTCCCGATGTCGACAGGATTCCACCGTTTCCGATGAGATTCCAGAATGGGAACGGGCGTGCCAGGGAATTGAGATTGTCTCGTCCCATCGAGTACCAATGGGCGACTTTGCTCTCGTCCCACTTGGGCCTGCGGTAGCCGGTCCATTCCATGCCTGCCGGCTTGAAAAGGTGCTCGTAAAGATAGTCTTCATAAGACTGACCCGAAACCTTCTCGATGACGGCAGCCAGGAGGGTGTAGTTGACATTGGAATAGGCAAATCGTTCGCCCGGCTTGGACTCTAACCGGAGGGCCAGAATCTTGCGGACTGTTTCATCGCGACCCACCTGTTCATAATCTCCGCCTACGTCCTGGACGAGGCCGGAGGAGTGCGTCAGCAGATGGTGCAGCGTAATGTCGGCCTTGTCTGGTGGGACGTCCTCAAGATACTTGCTGAGGGGATCTTCGGTTTTCAGCTTTCCCTGCATTTCCAGGGTGAGGATTGCGGTGGCCGTGAACTGCTTGGTGATTGAGCCCAAGCAAAAAATCGTGTCCGCAGCATTGGGTACACCCTGAGAGCGAATCGCCAACCCATATCCTTTGTTCAATACAATCTGATCTCCTTTGGCAACGAGCACGGTTCCCGAGAAGCCGAACGGAGTGATCCGCGACAGGAAAACATCGATCCGCGCACCAAGTTCGCCGTTGACTGTGTCTGCGGCGCCTGCATTCAAGGCGATCCCCGCAACCAGTGCCGCTATCCAATGAAATCTGACTGTTTTCAGGCACGCTCTCATCGCCACACCTCTCTTGTTGGATCTCATTATTTCACCGGAAAAGCGCCGGCTTCGTTCCATCTTATTTCAGAAATTGCCCCAAATGGGATGATAATCGGAAACGGCGGTAACAATACGGACCACCGAGGTCTGCAACCGACGATTGCGGGCGGACTTCCCGGAACGATTGTGGAACTTCAAGACATGAGTGGCGTCTACTCTATGGATATTGCCAGCCATAGCACCTAATTCGTTCATGCGGGATGTTCTCCTATGTTCATAGACACGCTGCTGACTGACTTGCACCGGGCCTTGCGCTCGATCATCCGGTCGCCCGGGCTTGCCCTTGTTGTAATCACAACACTCGGATTAGCGCTGGCAGCTAACATCGCGGTCTTTTCCCTGCTTGACAAGCTGGTCTTGCGGCCATTGCCGGTTGAGAAGCCGAGCGAACTGGTGATCCTCAGCGCGCCGCCTCTCCCCTCGGGTACGGCGTCGGTTTCGGTTGGCTTTCGCGGCAAGGGCAGCCAGGCCATCAGGGGCATGTCTTATCCTCTTTATGCAGGCTTGCGCGACCGGTTGAACGTGTTTCAGGGTGTGCTGGCGCAGTTCCGCGTGCGCGCGACCATGCTTGCCGGCGCCGAACCTCTGCAGACCAACGGAGTCCTGGCAACCGGCAACTACTTCGAGCTCCTTGGGGTCAAGGCATTTCTCGGGCGGACCTTGACACCAGATGATGACCGCATCGCAGGGGGCAGCCCACTGGTAGTCATCACCCATGGTTTCTGGCTGCGACAGTTTGGCGGTGATCCTTCAGTATTGCATCGAACGATCCGCCTCAACAAAGTGCCGATGACTATTGTCGGAGTCCTGGCACCGGGTTTTACAGGGACCGTCGCAGGCGAGGTGCCCGACTTCTTCGTGCCGCTGTGCATGGCAGCCAGCTTTATACGCATACCGGGATTCAGGTATGACGCTATAGGATTCAACCTCTACACCGCGATGGCCCGCCTTGCGCCCGGCGTCGACGCAAAACAGGCCGAGCGGCTGGCTGAGCAGGTCTATCAGCAGTTGCTTGCTGATGCAGTGCGCCAGGCACCCAGGTTGACAGATGAGGACCGCCGTCTGATCGCTTCGTCTCATCTATCGCTATTGCCCGGAGGATACGCATCGAGCCAGCCATCAGCGCTCAGCCGCGACCTGAATACTCCGCTCACGTTGCTGATGGCGATGGTCGCCCTGGTTCTGATTGTCGCAGCCGGCAACGTTGCCAACATGCTTCTTGCCCGAGGCGAGGCCCGATCCCGCGAGACGGCCATCCGTTTTGCCCTGGGCTCGACGCGCTGGCGCTTGCTGCGCGAGTATCTGATAGAGAGTCTCCTGCTCTGCGCAGGCGCAGGAACCCTCGGCTTTCTGCTCGCCTCCTGGACATCCAGCCTGGCGCCGGTTGCGCTCAACGTCGAGAGCCTGCCTGCCGGGGTCACGTCCGCGCCCGATTACCGCGCAAGCATGGTGGTCATCCTACTTTCATTGACCACGGGGTTCGGCATCTGGATGGCATCTGCCTTAAGGGCTACAGGAAGCTCTGCCCTCCCGGCGCTCATCGAGCATGCAGGAGTGGGCGGTCACCCGCGCGCGCTGCATTGGCGTCGCGGTCTGGTCGTAGCGCAGGTATCACTTTCCCTTGTGCTGCTGTGCGCCTCCGTAGCGCTCTCCCGCAGCCTGATCCACCTGATGGCCGTCGATCCCGGCTTCTCCGTGGACAACCTGTACAGCTTCTCGGTAAATCCCGGCCAGGCCGGCTATGAAGGCACGCGCGCCAGCAGCTTTCTCGCCCAGGTCCGCGAACAGGTCCGCGGCCTCCCCGGAGTGCGCTTCACATCCATGACCAGTCAGCTGCCATTGTCAGGCGGTTTTTCCGGCAGTTGGGTATTCGGCGATCAGCCTTCGCCTGGGAGCGAGCGAGGAGTGCTCACGGACATAGCCAGTGTCGGCCCAGATTATTTCAAGACTCTGGGAATGCCGCTGCTCGCCGGGCGAGAATTTACAGGCGAAGACATCGCTGGGTCGGCCCGAGTCGCGGTGCTGAACGAGTCCCTCGCACGCGTGCTCTTTGGCCGCAGCGACCCGATCGGCCACCGCATCGCGTCCGGGGAGGGACAGCAGCCGGCCATCCTGGTTGTAAGCGTGGTCAAGGATGCGAAGAGCAGAGACCTGAGGGCTCCTGTCCCGCCGAGTCTCTTCTTGCCCAGCTTTCAGGAGCCGTCGGGCATCCCGATGACCTTCGTGATGCGGACTGCGGGACAAGCTGTCACGATTGATACGGTGCGAGCGGCGCTGAGGCGCATCGATCCATCCGTTCCTGTCGTCGAATTCGGATCGGTGGCGAGCCAGATCGCCCGGTCTTTGTATCGCGACCGCATGCTGGCTTCGCTCTCAGTCTGCTTTGCCGGACTGGCCGCACTGTTATGTGCAGCCGGCGTTTTCGGGCTCACCAGCTTCAGCGTGACACGGCGCACCAGGGAAATCGGCGTGCGCATGGCTCTCGGAGCGACGAGGGACTCCATTCACTGGCTGGTGATGAAAGAGGTTGCGCGGCTGGCAGCGGTTGGCTGCGTCGTCGGTCTCTGCGCATTCGTGGCTTCGAGCCGGGTGCTATCTTCGCTGCTTTTCGAACTTGCACCGAACGACCCGGTGAGCCTCGTCCTGGCCACGACCATCCTGGGCTGCGCAACATTTCTGGCAGGGTTTCTGCCGGCGCACCGAGCCGCGCGTCTGGAGCCATCCATTACGCTGCGCCACGACTGATTCTGTCGGCCAGAAACCATGAAATAAGCGGAATGCGTCCTCGTTTGGTTTGGGTGTCTCGTGGTTTCTACTGTCCAGACGGCTCCAAATAAGCCGGCTTGTCAGTCCAGACCCTATTGACCACGCGCAACAGGATCAGACCGCTCACGATGAATACCCCGAGCAACATCAGCGCGTAACTTGTGCGCCCATAGAGGAAATTGCCTACGGTAAACAGCGCGGACCAGATGACCGTGCAGCCCGATACCCAGCCGAACAAGCCCAGCGGAATGTTTTGGCCGGTAGCTCTCGCCTCTGTCAATGAGACTCCCGCCTCCTTGCGAATCTGTGTCCAGCCTGGGCCGAACGGCTTCACTTTCCTGTAAAAATCAATCAGCGTCTTCCGATCGGTTTCCGGCCCGAGGAAAGCCGTCGACATCCAGCAAACCGTGGTGACAGCTACGGTGATCGTTAACCCCACATGTGTGCTGATGGCGACCCCATTCTTATGTAGCACCAAAAGGGCAATCGAAACAGCAAACGAGCTGATCATCGCCACCACTTCGCACCAGGCGTTCACCCGCCACCAGAACCAACGGACGAGGTACAGCAGTCCCGTGCCCGCGCCGACCTGAAGAATGATGTCGAAGGCGTCCTTGGCCGTGTCGAGGAGATAGACGGTCCCCGAAGCGCAGAAGAACAGGATGACCGTGACAATCCGTCCGGCGAGCACATAGTGTTTCTCGGTCTTGTCTGTGCGGAGGAAGCGCTGGTAGAAGTCGTGCACGAGGTAGGAAGCGCCCCAGTTGAGATGAGTCAGGATGGTCGAAGAGTTGGCGGCAATCAGACCTCCTACCATCAGGCCGATGAATCCGACGGGGAGGAACTTGAGCATCGCCGGGTATGCGATGTCGTGTCCGATCAGGCCGGGATTCAGATTGGGAAACGCCCTCTGAATGTCGGATAATTGCGGATAGATGATCAGCGAGCAGAGTGCCACCAGGATCCACGGCCACGGGCGCAGAACGTAGTGCGCAACGTTAAAAAACAGCACGGCGCCGAGGGAGTCCTTTTCCGATTTCGACGCCAGCATGCGTTGGGCGATATAACTGCCCCCGCCCGGCTCGGCTCCGGGATACCAGACGGCCCACCACTGCACCGCGATCGGCATGATGAAGACCGCGACTGCCATGTCCCAGTTGTTTGTGAAGTCAGGCAGTACGTTCAGGTAGTTCAACCCCCCCGGCCCCTTGAGCGTGGAGAGTTTTGACACCAGTCCGCTCAGGCCGCCTATCTCAGGCAGCCGCAGGGTGAAGTATGCGGCCGCTATCACGGCCGTCATTTTGATGAAGAACTGGACCATGTCGATGACCAGCACACCCCAAAGACCGGAATGGGCCGCGAAGACAACGTTCAGGAGACCTACCAGCAGCAACGTCTGCCAGCGCTCCATGCCGAACAGGACGCCGGCGATCTTACAGGCGGCGAGGTTGACGGTCGCCATGATCATGCAGTTGAAGAACAGCCCGAGATAAACCGATCGAAATCCGCGCACGAAACTTGCGGCTTTTCCGGAATAGCGGATTTCGTAAAACTCGAGATCCGTCATGACCCCGGAGCGCCGCCACAGTCGCGCGTAGAAGAACACAGTGGACACGCCGGTCAGCACGAACGCCCACCAGACCCAGTTCCCAGCCACGCCGTTGCGGCGCACGATGTCGGTCACGAGGTTCGGCGTGTCGCTGCTGAACGTGGTGGCTACCATCGAAAGCCCCGCCAGCCACCAAGGCACCGAGCGGCCGGAGACGAAGAACTCCGATGTGTTTTTGCCGGCGCGTTTGCCAAAAAAGAGAGCAGGGATGAAGCAGATTCCCAGAGAGAACGCGACGATCACCCAATCGATGAGCTGTAGATGCATGCCTGGTATCCTCTTGTAGGACTGCGCGCGACTCCAGCAGAAGCTTTCAATAAGAAAACGACATTATAGCCGGAAGCCAGCGAGTGGCAAACCAGAGCTTCAGCGGCCCTTTCAAAATCGGCGACAGCCTCCTTCTTTCGTCCAAAACGAGGCGCCTGTTCCGAAAATAAGGCCGAAGGCTTTGGAGTGCGTCCCGCTGCGCGGGATTTGTCACTCTTCAAAGCGGTGCCGACGCACCGCACTCCAAAGCGCTTCGCGCACCACAGCCAGAAACCCAGGTTTTGGTTCGCTTGGGTGCGCGAATCGGGCATGAGATACTGTTATCAATTCGGTTTCCGGTCTTAATTTGCTATGCCGGGATTCGGAATCCGGGTAAACTCCGACTCGTCAAAATCGCGGCGGCAGATTGAAACACGAATTCAGACAGCGGGGCTACCAAAATGGCAAGAGATGTGCAGGGAACTCTTCGGCAACAGCCGACTGATGCGCTCCCCCGCGTCCTCGGCTTTTGGGACATTGTAGGGATCGTCATCGGCGGCGTCATCGGTTCGGGAATATTCATCGTTCCGGCTTCCATTGCGGCCGGAGTGCAGTATCCGCTGCTGATCCTCACCGTCTGGATTGTCGGCGGGATACTATGCTTCTGCGGCGCGCTCGCCTTCGCAGAACTCGGAGCAGCCTTTCCGCATGCGGGCGGGATGTACGTATTCCTGCGGGAAGCCTACGGCCCCTTGATTGCCTTTCTCTTCGGCTGGACGTTGTTTCTTGTGATCGACACGGGCGCCATCGCGACCCTTGCAGTCGCTTTTTCCTCGAAGTATCTTCCATATTTCTTCCCGGTGACGTCGCTGATGTCGAAGGTGATTGCCTGCTTGTTTGTCGCATTTCTGGTTAGCGTGAACTATGTAGGCGCCAGGTGGGGGGCCTTCGTTCAGAATTTACTCACCATCATAAAATCCGGTGCCATCATCGCCGTCTGTGCGATCGTGTTCGTGTTTGCCAAGGGCAACACGGGCAATTTCGTTACCCCGGCAGCGCCGTCGTTCTCTTGGGACCTCCTGGCGAAGATGGGAGTGGCCCTTGTTGCTAGCTTTTGGGCTTATAAAGGCTGGGAAATGTCCACCTTCAGCGCGGGCGAGCTAAAGAATCCAGGCAAAAACCTGCCCGGCGGGCTGCTTATCAGCATGGTGGCAGTGATCATACTTTACGTGATCACGAATCTTGCCTACCTCTACGCCTTTCCGGCCAGCGCGATCGCCAAGTCCGATCGGATCGCGAGCGATGCCATGAATCTTGCGGTCGGGCCGATCGGCGCTTCGATTATCGCCTTCACCATCTTGTTTTCGATCCTGGGCGCCGCGAATTCGAACATGCTTTGCAGCCCGCGGGTTTTCTATGCCATGGCAGCAGACAAATTGTTCTTTAAGAATCTCGCAGCCGTGCATCCGCGCTTCCTTACCCCGCACATCTCCATCATCGCCATGGGGCTGTGGGCTCTGGCGCTGAGCCTGTCAGGGACGTTCGAACAGCTTTTTACCTACGTGGTTTTCGGGCAGTGGATCTTTTTCGGACTGACGGCAGCAGCGGTCTTCATCCTGCGGAAAAAGGCGCCGGACCTTCCACGGCCGTACAAAACTTGGGGCTATCCCGTCACGCCGGCAATTTTCATCCTTGCGGCTCTTCTCATCTCTATCAACTCGCTCGTCAACCAGTTTTGGAATGCCTTTGCGGGGTTGGCTATCATCTTCCTGGGCGTGCCGGCCTATCTTTACTGGCACGGGAAAAAGCGCAGAATCGCGGCGCCGGCACCCGAAACATAAGCTCCAGAGTCACATCTGCAGAATTCAAAATCGGTTGCGCGGATCCCGTCCAGATCTCAAATTCTGCGGGTGTGGCCGGAACACCTTACCTTGAAATTTCGGTGTACCTGACAGACTTTTCAAGATAAAATAGCGACATGATGATGGAACGGAAAGAAGAGCTCGATCTGTTGCTCGGGCTGTTGCACAGGCACCGTGTGGTCGGCATCATCGGCGCACGACAGGTAGGGAAGACGACCCTGGCGCGCATGTTGGTGCAACGGTGGCCCGGCCCGTCTTCGTTCTTTGATTTGGAGAACCCGGAAGATCAGGCGCGGTTGTCTGATCCTATGCTTGCCTTGAAGCCGCTGCGTGGTCTGGTGGTGATCGATGAAATTCAGAGGCTGCCCGACTTGTTCACGGTCCTGCGCGTCCTGGCGGACCGGCCGGCACGGCCGGCACAGTTTCTGGTTCTCGGGAGCGCTTCGCCCGAGCTTCTTCGCCAGAGCTCCGAAAGCCTGGCGGGGCGTATTTATTACCATGAACTCGGGGGCTTGACTCTGGCAGAGGTTGGAGCTTCGCACCACAAGAGGCTCTGGTTCCGAGGCGGGCTTCCGCGGTCTTACCTGGCACGCTCTCTGGCCGAGAGCCACGAATGGCGCGTCGGATTCGTTCAGACTTTTCTGGAGCGTGATCTTTCCCAGATTGGAATGGGCGTGAGCGCAGTGGCAATGCGCCGGTTCTGGACCATGCTTGCCCACTACCACGGCCAGATCTGGAACGCATCGGAGTTTGCCCGGTCTTTCGGTGTCGCCGACACCACAGTGCGCGGCTATCTGGACCGCCTCACCTCGGCGCTCGTCGTCAGGCAACTGCTTCCCTGGCATGAAAACATCTCAAAGCGCCAGGTAAGGGCTCCCAAGGTCTATGTCGCAGACAGCGGCCTGCTTCACGCGCTGCTGAACCTCCGCACGGAGGCGGACCTGGACGCGCATCCCAAGGTTGGAGCATCTTGGGAAGGGTTCGCCCTCGATCAGGTGATCCGGCACTCGCGCGCTGATCGAACCGAGTGCTATTTCTGGGCAACCCACGCCGGTGCTGAGCTGGATCTACTCATGGTTCGCGGCAATCTGCGGCTGGGATTTGAATTCAAACGTACGAGCTCTCCGCGCGTCACACCAGCCATGCGTCATTCCGTGATGGATCTGGGGTTGAACAGGATTGACGTAATTCATGCGGGTGACCAGACTTTCCCTCTGTCGGAAAGAGTCCGGGCGGTGGCGCTGACACGCATTCTGGAAGACATAGAACCCCTCTCCTAGAACCAGCGCCAAAGCGCTACGGGTCGCATCCTCAAAGATCAAGATCTGGACCGGATCCGCGCAACGGATTTTGAACTCCGCGGATGTGACCTCGGAGCGGTTACTCACTGCGGAGGGCATCTACCGGATCGACCTTCGTGGCGCGGCGCGCCGGGACGTAACAGGCCGCGAGCGCCGTGACCGTGAGTACGATTGTGACGGCCGCGAATGTGCGCGGGTCCGTCGGGCTGATTCCATACAGCAGGCTCGCAGTCAAGTGCGTCAGCTCGACGGCTGCAGCGAGCCCGATCCCAAGCCCGATGAGCATCAGCGTCAGTCCCTGCCCGAGAACCATGCGCAGTATCTCACCGGTCTGTGCACCCAGGGCCATGCGGATTCCGATCTCGCGCCTGCGCTGCGCGACCAGGAATGACATCACGCCGTAGATGCCAGTCGCCGCCAGCGCCAGCGCCAGCACGCCCAACCCGCTCAGGAGCCCCGCAGCCAGCCGCTCTTGCCCGAGACCGGCCTCGCGGTACGATTGCACCGTCATCATCTGCGATATCGGGAAGTCTCTGTCCAGCGCCAGCACTTCACGCCGCACGGCGGCCACCAGTGCCAGCGGATCGCCTGCAACCCGAACCTCGAGGTTCATCTTGCCTGAATAGTTCTGCGCCAGAGGAACGTAGAAGCAGGGATTGATCTCCGCCCGGTAGTTGCGGAACTTCCCGTCCGTCACCACCCCCACTGCTTCCACGGTTTGGCGCTGTCTCGGCAGATCGAAGCGTTTGCCGACCGGATCCTGCCCTGGCCAGAACCGCCGCGCCCACTCCTCGTTGACGATGGCCACCGCAGGCGCGCCTTCGCGGTCGTAGCCTGTGAAGGCCCGCCCGCGCACGAGGGGAATCCCGACCGTCTCGAAATACGCCGGCGAGATGACGTTGAAGTCGACCTGCAGAGTGCGCTTTTTCGAAGGATGCTCGGGTGTGTCGATAGATACATTCGTGCCGCCGCGCCGGCCGCCCATGGGCACGACCATCACCAGTGCGGCGCGGCGCACGCCGGGCAGCGCTTCGATCCGTTCCAGCAACTGCGCGAAGAAGGCCTGCCCGCGAGCCTCGTCGTATTTCCGTGCCGGGGCGTCGAGTCTTGTCATCAAAACGCTGCCGGGATCCGCGGTCACGTCCTGAGCCCGCGCGTTCGCGAGGGTCCGCAGGAACAGCCCGGCACTGACGAGCAGCACCACCGACAATGCGGCCTGTGCCACCATGAGTATGCTGCGCGCGCTTAAGCGCCGCAGCCGGGCGCCCGATCCCGGATCAACCTTCAGCGCTGAGGTAAGACTGACGCCCAGCGCCTCGCGCGCAGGCACCAGGCCGAACAGCAAGCCTGTAAGTACCGATACCGCCAGCGCAAAGCCCAATACGCGCCCGTCCACGCCGGTCTCGAGCAGCAACGGAAATCGGAACGGAAGAGGGAAGCTGGCAAGGAATTGCGAAGTCAATACGGCCACTAACACGCCGACGCCGCCGCCCAGCAGCGACAGCACCAGGCCCTCCGTCGCGAGCTGCCGCACCAGTCGCGCGCGCCCGGCACCGATCGCGAGCCGCACAGCCATCTCCCGCTGCCGCCCGGATGCACGCGCCAGGAGAAGGTTCGCTACGTTAAAGCAGGCGATCAACAACACGATTCCGACGGCCGCCCCCAACATACCGAGAGATGCTGCAACTGAGTTCCGGTAAGCAGGCAGGAGCCGCATCTCATTGGCAGGGACCAACGTCGCAGTCAGACGCAGAGGATTATCTTTCCCCATTACTTCCGGTGCCTCTGCTTGTCCCCACACGTCCTTCCATGGTCCCTGCTTCAGCTCGAAACTGAGACGCGCGAGAGCGGTGGCGGCCTGCTTCCGGCTCGTCTCGGGCTTGAGCCGCCCGACAGCCTCCAGCCAGTGATTGCCCGAGTAATTCCTCAGGTCAATCCCCGTGGCGAGCGTCTTGATCGTCGGATACATCATGGTGGGCACCCAGAACTCGGGTGCAGCATCGCGATCCAACCGCAATGCCGAGAAACCGCGAGGCGCCACGCCTATGACTGTAAAGCTGCGGCGGTTCAACACGATTTCCCGGCCAATCACGTCGGGAGCCCCGCCGAATCGGCGTTGCCACAGGCCACGGCTCAGAATCACCACCGGATGCGCATCGGGCACCTGGTCCTCATCCGGCAAGAACGTCCGGCCGAGTGCGGGTCGCACTCCCAGCACGGAAAAGTAATTTGCACTGACAATCTCACCGGCCAGCTTCTCTGATTCTTCGCCGAATTCCGCATCGGCTTCGGTGTTGGCGTAGGCTGCGAGGCCCGAAAGCACGTCGTTGTGGTCCCGATAGTAGAGATAGTCGGGATAAGACATGCCGCTGTACGTTATTTCGGTGCTGTTGTCGGGATGATAGCAGACCGAGAACAGCTGTTCCGATTGAGGAAAGGGGAGCGGCCGCAAAAGCAGCCGATCCACAAAGCTGAAGGTCGAAGTGTTGATCCCGGTGCCCAGCGCGAGGGTCAGCACGGCAACCAGGGTGAAGCCCGGATTACGCCTCAAGATTCGAACCGCGAACCGCACATCTTGAAGCAGCCTTTCGATGGACGCCCATCCCCACATTTCTCGGCTCGTCTCCCTGAGCAGGGTCGCATTTCCGAACTGCCGCCTGGCCGCGTGGCGCGCCTCCTTTGCATCCAAGCCATTTTCCTGGTTCTCTTCAGCCTGCATTTCGAGGTGGAACTGCATCTCTTCTTCGAGTTCGCGGTCGAAGCGCTCGCGGCGGAAAAGCATGCCCAGACGTCGCCACAGTTCACTCATAATGCAAAGTCTCCACAGGATCGATCTTCGTGGCGCGCCGTGCCGGGAGGAAACTCGCAGCCATGGCCACGGCAGCAAGCAGTGCCGCGGCGGCGGCGAAGGTGAGCGGGTCGGTCGCGGTCACGCCATAGAGCTGGCTCGAAAGCAAGTGCGTGAGTGCAAGAGCCGCAGATAAACCCAAGGCCAGAGCGACCCCGCAGAGGATCGCGCTTTCGCGGAGAATCATGCCCAGGATTTCCTTTCGGCCGGCCCCCAGCGCAATCCGGATTCCGATATCGCGCGTGCGTGCGGCTACGCTGTATGAGAACACACCGTAGGTCCCCAAAGCGGCAAGCAACAGGGCCAGCGCCGACATCAAGCCGAGTAGCACGGCGCTAAATCTCGCGCGCCACGTCGCTGAAGCCACGCGCTGCTCCATGGTCATCACGTCGTACACTGGAAGTTCGTGATCAAGCGCGCGCACCTGCTGGCGCAGCGAGGAAACAATGGCAAGCGCGTCGCCGCTGGTCCGCACCGCCAGGATCCTGTCGCTGCCGCTCTGCAGGCTGGCAAGGTAGACGTCAGGCATCACCGGTTTTTCGGGAGAGCCATACTTCACGTCGCCGACCACCCCGACGATCTCAGCCTGATACTTTGTCATTTGCGGGTAGGCCATATGCCGGCCGATGGGGTTCTCGCCCGGGAAAAACCGCCGGGCAGCCGTTTCATTGAGGAGCACAACCAGCGGGTTGCCTGCACGATCCCGGTCGTCGAACAACCGCCCCCTCAGGAGCGGAATACGAAACAGCCCGAAGTAATCGGGAGACACCGAGTGGATCCCTGCATCGAAGTTGCCTCGCTTGCCCTGAATTGAGAGGCCCATAGTGCTGAAATGTTCGCTCAGCGGAATGCTGTTCGCCGTGGCCGCCGCCTCAACGCCGGGGAGGGCTGCAGCACGATGCCGCAGCTCGTCATAGAAGGTACGGCTTACGTCTGTCCCATAGCGTTGCCACGGCGTCGCGAGCCTTATTGTGACGATGTTGCGGGTCTCCGCGCCCACGCTCGTCGCAAGTCGCGCCGCGAAACTCCTGGTCATCAAGCCGGCACTCGCTAGCAGGACGAGCGAGATCGCGGTCTGCGCCACCACGAGCGCGTTTCTCATCCGCAGGTGTGGCGGACTTCCTGTTGTCGCGCCTCCGCTCTTGAGCACTTCGTTCACGTCCCAGCGCGCGGCGCGCCATGCAGGCAGGAATCCAAACAGGAGTCCTGCAGCAAGGGAAAGTAGTGAAAACAGCGCGACCAGCGGCAGTTCAAAGCCGAGTGTCTCTGGACCGATCGCCCGAGTGAAAGTCAACCAGGCGGAAGTCTCGGAGGCGGGCAGCATCATTCGCAGCCACGCCATTCCCCAGCGCGCGAACAGCAGGCCGAGCGCGCCGCCCAGCAGCGCGAGCATTACCGGCTCCACGAGCAGCTGCCGCACCAAAGCCCGACGGTTCACGCCCAGGGCCAGCCGGATGGCTATTTCGCGGCGCCGCGCCACGCTGCGGCCCAGCAGCAGGCCGGCGAGATTAAGGCATGAGATCAACAGAAGTGCGGCGGTCGCAGCCTGCAGGATCCAGAGTGCATTTCGCACGAGTGGATCGACCAGGGCGTCCGCCAAGGGCCGTGCGCCGCCGGACCATGTGCTTTGCATGAAGACGGTCGGGTGCTCACGTTCCATTCGGGCCACGAGGAGCCGCACTTCTTCATTGGCCTGTTGGGGGCTCACCCCCGCTTTGAGACGGCCGATTGCGCTCAGGTTATGGGCGTTTCGCGAAGTCGCCGCCTCCGGATTGTCCATCAGGTAAGCCGCCATGGGCACCCAGACATCCGTGATGCCGCTCTCGCCCCGGAAGCCTGCCGGCAGAACGCCCACGATCGTAAAAGGCGTTTCCTGCAGACGAACCGTGCGCCCGACAGCGCCGGGATCTGCGCCGAAGTCGCGTCGCCAGAGTCCGTCGGAGATGAGCATCACAGGGCGCGGCCAATCCAGCGTTTCCTCGTCATCTGAGAAAACCCGTCCGAGCGCAGCACCCACGCCGATGGTTGGAAAGTAGCACGCCGAAACTATCGTTTCCGTCAGTCGCTCCGGACGGTCGATCCCGCCGAGTGTCACGTCCCGCGTCTGGTAGGCGGCTACGGATTCAAAGCTCTGATTCCACCGGCGCAGCTCTTCGAATTTCGGATAGGACCAGAACATCGGGATGGTGCCGCGCCGCTGCTCGGTCATGATCAAGTGGATGTCCATCAGCCGGCCGGCGTCGCGATATCGGACTGGGTGCAGCACGACGTGGTAGACCATGGTGAAAATGGCCATGTTCGCACCGAGCCCGAATGCCAGGGTCAGGATTGTCAAGACCGCAAACGGAGGACTGCGGCGTACGAGACGCAGCGCGAAGGCAATGTCTCGGCCCAGCGATTCAACCCAGGACCAGCCCCACATCTCCCGGCTGGTTTCCTTCAGCAGCGCAGAGTTGCCGAACTGCCGCTTGGCCGTGTAACGCGCCTCCCTTGCATCAAGGCCATTTTCCCGGTTCTCTTCAGCCTGCATTTCGAGGTGGAACTGCATCTCTTCTTCGAGTTCGCGGTCGAAGCGCTCGCGGCGAAGGAGGACAAGCAGTCGTCGCCAAAGTTCATTCATGGCGCAGAACCTCCCTTCGGTGTCCCATCTCCATGATCCAAATCCCGGCCTGGACCCGCGCAACGGATTTTGATTTTTGCAGATGCGACACCCAATAACTCAGGCAGGCTCGATGACGCGCACGATGGCCTGCATGACCTGGGTGAAATCCGACACCTCGGCGGAAAGCTGCTTCCGTCCGGCCGGCGTGAGGCGGTAGACGCGGGCACGGCGCTTTGGGCCGGCCTGAACCCACTCCGCCTTCACCCAGCCTTTCATGAGCATTCGCTGGAGGGCCGGGTAAAGCGATCCTTCCTCGACCCGGAGCACGTCATCCGACATGCGCTTGATCTGCTGCGCGATCGCGTAGCCGTGCAACGGACCGCGCGCCAGCGTCTTGAGAATCAGCATGTACAGCGTTCCGGGCGGAATTTCGGTGCGTGAATGCTTGAATTCCCTGTGCATAGCCATACTATGCATAGTAGTTTACGCACAGAGCGGAAGTCAAGTGTGAAGAAGCGCACCAACGGCGGAGAGCAGGGGCTCAGGAGACGGAGCAGTCGCCGCTTAACCCTGCGGCATGGTTGTCGGCTGCTCTGAGCGGTCTCCCGCAGAATCGGCTGCGCGTCTTTCGGCACCGGCCGATTCTAGCGACCCGGAAGCTTATGTCATCGGAGGTTCATTCTGCGCAAGAGAGCTTGAAAGCGGGAGTCGGAACGGACGGAGTCGAAGAGGGGTTCCCTGGGCAGGTTCATAACTGTCATCGGATCGCGTTCTTCGTACACGGATTTCTCCGCGAACTCGAAGGCACGATCCCAGTTGTCGAGTCCGGCCCAGGCAAACATGAGCGATTTTGACGGCACATAGGCAAGCTCAGCCTGACGCTCTAACCGGTCGATCACCTTCCTTGCCTCTTCCGTTCTGCCGGCTTTCCCCAATCCGAATGCGAGCATCCCCATCATGAAAGGATTGTCTGCGCGGGCCTCGCAGGCTTTTTCAAGCGTCCGGATCGCCTCGTCCAGCATCCCTTTGCGAACGTAGACCAAACCCATCACGCCGACGGCAAAGTAAAATTCCGGCTCGAGCTCGATCACGGTCAGGAGGTGCTTGAGCGCGCGATCGTACTGTCCTTCTGCGTAGAGGTAATAGCCGAATACCCATTGGGTGGCCACCGAGAGGGGATCGAACGCCAGCGTCCGCGCCATGACAGCATTGGCCTCGTTTACTCGTTCGAGGGGTTGCCGGGTTTGATGTCACGATGGATGATGCCTTT
>Ga0315280_10006843_pt1 | contig 15564 bp, 8 predicted proteins | sample YL17G06_40_MG_FD_203697 | JGI IMG/M metagenome (GOLD analysis project Ga0315280, IMG submission 203697) | Sediment microbial communities from Yellowstone Lake, YNP, Wyoming, USA - YL17G06_40 | ecosystem: Environmental > Aquatic > Freshwater > Lake > Sediment | place: USA: Wyoming | collected... | reverse complement strand
GAAGCCAGAAGGCAATTCCGATTGGCGCGATCAGGCCGAAGGAAAGCGGGACCAGGCGCAGAATGGGCGAGAAATCCTGAACGGCGTAGATGCTCAAATTATTGGGGATTTCGGTGCGGTGGAAGAAGAGGAAGAACTTCTTCGTTATTAGCTGGAAGTAGCGGGCCGGATGCTCTGTGATGAACTCCAGGCCTCGAAGGAGCCAATAGCGTGACGCCTCGGTGACGCTTAAGTCCTTTCCGGTGCGTTGCGAGGCTGCGCTGCGGTAGTCCTGGTTCTCATATTGGGGCTCGGCAGAATGAAGGAAGGGCGCTTCCCAGTAAATGCCATCGGCTTCGGGATTATTGCCGGCGTAGAAGTTCATGCCCAGAGCGGCGGTGGTCAGCACGAATTCGCCGCCGACGCGATAATTCCGATAGGCGACGGGAAGTAACGCGATGGCCGCGCCCAAAACCAAGAGCAGGGCGCGGCTTCTTCGACCCAGAGAAGGCAGAAGCAGAAAAGCCAGAAGAAGGAGAAAGACAAAAAGGAGAATATTCGGCCTGGCCAGCGCAGATAAGCCCAAGAGAAAGCCAGCCAGAACATCTTTGAAAGGTTTCGGCTTGACTGAGAGTAAGAGCAGCAGCGCGCAGGCGTTCAACAGCAGGATGAACGTGGCGCTCAGAAGGACGCCTTCGTAATAGATGAAGGGGCGATAAAGCGCGGCCAGAAGGGCCGCGAGCAGGCCGACATTTTCGCCGAATAGGTTCTTCCCCAGGCGATACAACAAGAAAACGATCAAGACACCGCAGAGTATCTGGAAGAGTGCGGCGACGTGAGTGCTGGAGCCGAAAATTCTGTAGAGAATGGATAGCACGTAGGGGTAAGCCGGACTCATGAAGAAGATCTCCGCAGACGAAGGAGTCCCGGAAGCCAGAGCGGATGCCCAATTGTGGTAGAATTCGGAATCTATGATCGGCACGCTGAGAACAGGCGTGTTCCAGATCGCTGATAGGTGGGCGATGCGGATGGCGGCGGCGAGCAGGAGGATGGGAATAAGCAATTTGAGTTTCATCGGCATCATGCAGACCCTGCAGGGGCGCGGCACGCCTCGCCCCTACAAGCGCACATCCGTGATTATTCAATGTCAAGGTGATTAGTCAAACTTCATAATGGGGCTCAAGTTCTAATGGACAAGCAAGAAGGGCCACCCCAGACTGGAATGGCCCTGGTTTTTTCCGTACTCTGCATCTTACTTCAACAGCACCGCCTTAGCCGAGGCAATGTCGCTGCCGGCGGTGAGCTTGATCAAGTAGATGCCGGAGGGCAGCGAAGCAGCATCCCAGCGGATCTTACGGCTGCCTGCTGCTGTGTAGCCCGCGGCGATTTCGGAGACGAGCTTACCCTGAAGATCGTAGACATCGAGGCAAATTGGTCCCGGGGCAGGAATTCTGAATTCTATTTCCGTGGCTGGATTGAACGGGTTCGGGTAGACCGGCGCGATCTCGAGATTTGTGGGCAAAGCCGCCATCTCGCTGCCAGGTTCGACTGTTAGCGGTGTTTCCAGCCACGCGAGACAGTTATCAAGCAACTGGGATCGAGTGGTGCTTCCACCTGCACCGCTGACGGCTTCGATCGGGAAGGCCATGTAAACCAGCCGATAAATTTCAGAATTGAAGCGCAGACCTCCAAAGGTTCCGGCGGCGTGGTAGGTGTAGATGCCCACGGCCGGAGAAATGGGATTAAAGCTCGCGCAGGAGTTGGCATTGGCGGCTCCACCGCCGCCTAAAGGCAGCAGCGAAGTCCCTGCGGAAATGGGATCACCGGGAACGCCTTCGATGGGGAAATCGTTGCCGACGGAATTGGCCAGATGTTCGGCATGAAGGACACTCTGGTAGAAGGGGGTTCCACCCAGCGCATCCCCGGCATTCTGGCTGGAGAGCAGCAGGCGGCCGCCGGAATTCAGGAAGCCTTCGATCTTCTGCTGTTCAGCCACGCTGAGGACTGTCCCGGCGTCGCTGCCGGTGTACCAGATAATCATGGGATAGCGCAGCATCTCCTCTGCGGGGATGGCCCCAGCCAGCACCTGATTCCAGGAATCGTGCACCCGGTTAATGGAATCCAGCGAGCTTTCATAATAGGTTTGGTAATTGCCGGCGACGTCATCGTTGACCAGGAGAATGGCCGGCCGACCCACCATGAAGGTGACGGGATAGGCCGCCTGGAAGGATCCGGGTTGGGCGGTGACCGTGATGGTGAAGGTCACTTCGTGCGCCTCGAAAGTCGGATCTACGTAGAATTCGAAGGGATTCTCGCTGTTGGCCGCAGATGATCCTGACGGCAGATTGGGATAATTCACGGTGGCATTGGTCACCTGGATCAGGGGATCCTGGGTGGAAAGCACAGCCACGACCTGTTCGGCGTCGTGGAAAGGCGGCTGATTCTGCAGGGTTGCCACCATTTCGCCAGTTTCGCCGGGATCAACGCGGCCGTCGCCGTTGCCGGTGGGATCGGAAACCTCATAATCCGTCAGGATAATGTTGGGGAAATCCAGAGGAACGCTGGCGCAAATGGCCTGCAGAACCTCCTTCGTGCTGTTGTCCTGCACGAAGCAGGCCATGTCCAGATCGTCCAGCGCCCAGGTGGGGTCGAGCCCGAAGGTAGCACCATAGTAAACCGTATCCAGGGCCGTCGCCGAGAAGGTTTCGCCAGCGGCTGTCGGAGCGAATTTGCGCAGGGCGTGATAGTGATTCGGCTGGCCATTGGGCGAATTGGGCAAACTCGTGTATATGTCCAGCAGGGCAAAATGGATGCTGATATTGCCGCTGATGTTGCGGTCGGCGACGGCCGTGCAGGTCATAATCAGCGTATCGCCCAGAACCTGACCAGTCAGACTCAACCAGAGGTGCGATGCCACCTGCAAGCGCGATTGAATGGAGGATTGGATGGACGGCCAGGATGCGCTTGAGCCATCGCATTTCATTGTCGGGGTGGCGTTGACGCTGTAGTAGGCCCTGCGGGCGTCATTATCCGTCTGGTTAGCCAGATAGAACGGATCGCTGCTGCTCGGCCAGCTCATGTGGTAGGCGATGTCGAAGGCGTTGTTCGGAGTCCCTACATTCAGCAGGGCTGTATGCAGCGCGGGATCGCTGCTCGCACAGTACGGTCAGCCCCAGTTGGTGAAGTTTTCAACCAAGACGGTGCGCGGATAGGCGCCTGCGGCAGAAGCGAGCAGAGCGAGCAGCAGGACACCTGAGAGCAGTGGTCTTAACCAAGTCATAGTTGTTCCTCACTTAGAAATTCCAGACCGGGCGAGCGCGGGTCGCCTCGACACTTACACTTATGGCAAACGAAAATAGGGGACCTGAGGATCCCCTATTTGTCAGTATTGCGAATTAAATGAGATGCGAACGAATGCGGCGCCTACTGGATCGCTTCTTCTTCAGGCCAATCAGTGCCAGCGGCTTGGAGGCCAGTCTCTTCAGGCCGCTTTCCGGCAACTGATGGTAAGCGTGGTAGTAGTAGTAATACTGTGAGCCTTCCATCTGCATCTTGTTCAACGCTACACCCAGCAGCCGGTTATTGCCGCGCTCCAGGGCGGCAATGGCCTGCTTGAGCATCTGCCTGCTAATCTCGCCTGCACCGGCGACCATGATGGTACGATCCGTATGGGCCCCCAGGATGACCGGATCGTTCAGCGAGAAGATCGGCGCCGTGTCGAAGATGATGAAGTCAAAGAGCTTTTCGGCTTCCTTGATGAACTCCTTGAACTGGTTCGATTCAAAGAGCTGCGTGCTGTTGGGCGGTTTGGGGCCAGTGGTGATCACCCAGAGGCCGTCAATGCCGGAGGGCTTCAGGACCTCTTCGATAGAGGCTTCACCCAGAATGACTTCGGTCAGCCCGATCTCGTTATCCAGATTGAAGATTTTGTAGACATCGGGACGCGGATAATCCGTATCCACCAGCAGGACGTTCTTGCCCGATTGCGCCAGGTTAATCGCCAGGTTTGCGGCGATGTAGGTTTTGCCTTCGCCCGGGATGGAGCTGGTGACCATGAGGCTGTGAACCTTCTCATCCAGGCTGCCGAGCTTGATATTATGCGCCAGCACATTGTAGGCTTCGCGCAGATAATAATGCAATTTTTTCTGCGGTTTCGATTCGGTGGAAGCAATCAGCGGGACGCTTTTGCGATCCATCAGCGGAATGGCGCCCAGCAGCGGCAGACCCAGATGGACCTGGATGGAATCGGCATCCTTGACCGAATCGTCCAGGTATTCGATGAGGATCGCCAGACCCAGCCCAAAGATCAGCCCGAGAAGTGCCCCAATCATCAGGTTAGTACTAACCATCGGCGAATAGATCTTGGCTTTCCAGGCGGGTTCGATGATGTTGATCCGCGAGATCTGCATGGCCTTGGTGATGTTCAAGCGATACTTCATATCCAGCAACATTTCATACAGTTTACCCGAAGTATCCGAGGACAACTGGAGCTGAGCCAAAGTGTAGATCTTTTCGGGGAATTCCCTTAACTGCTGCCGGTAATTTTGAATCTGTCGCTGGATTTCACCGCTGCGGGCTTTTTCGGACTTTTCGTAAATATCCTTCTCCGCCAGCAGTTTCTTTTGCAGATCAATAATCTCCTGTCGCAGGGCGACAATCGTAGGATGGCTGTCCGTATATTTCGTCAACGAAGACTGCAAGTCGGCTTCACGAGTGGCCAATTCTTCCTTCAGCTTGGCGATTTGAGTTTGGCTGGAGATGGTGCTGCCGCCCACCATGCTGCTTTGGCCCTGCAGGTTGGCCTCCATCGTGTTGATTTCCTGCAAGGACAGGTTCATCATGTTCTGCTGAGCACGCAGGCTGGCGATTTCGCCGATCAGAGTCTGGACTTCGGCGGAGACGTCCACGACGCCTTCCTGTTCCTGGAATTCGCGCAGCTTGCGCTTGGCTTCGTTCCAGTCGCGCCGGGCGATCTTGGATTGTTCATCGGCGAAGCGGGCCGCATTGGCAGTCTCACGGTGCTTACGGGCGACATCCTCGGCCAAGTAAACTTCGGCCAGAGCATTGGCCATGTCCTGGGCTTCCTGGGGATTAGGGGAATACCCCTGAATGCCAAAAAGCGTAGAACGCTTGGAAGGCTTAATCCTCAAGCCTCTCTCAGGTTCCCAGGTGAAGGTACCCTTGCCCAGCGCTATCACGGAGCCGGGCGCATAACCGCCATCGGCGCTCTGCGTGCTCAATTTCTGGGTGACCTTATCCAGAATGGGCTTGGACAGCATCTTGGCCGCTTCGACTTCCATCACGCTGGATGCCTGACCAAGGCTGCCGGAAAGGAGCATTTGGCTGACTTCTTCCAGACCCATACTGCGCAGCAGAGCTTCCTGACTGCCCTCGCTCTCGATAATGCACTTGCATTCGGCGACGTAGGTTTTGGGTTTCAGGAAAGTGGCCACGGCGATGATGCCGAAAATGACCACAAAGCCCTGGAAAATCACCCACTTGCGGCGGACGATAATATCCCATACTCGCTTGATTTCCATAGCCAGACCTCTTCGGTTGCAGGTGTTGGAAAATTGAATATACAAAATTTAATCAATTAATTTCCAAAAGTCAAGCGGAAACTTCTGATTTCGAAAGTTCCGCAGGTCTTGAACTCAGGACTGACTCACGGCCCAGAACCAGCGGCAAGCCCAAGAGGCGGCAGTAAATTCGCTCAATGTCAGCAGCAATGGTATCCCAGGAATAGTGGCGCTCGACGATGCGTTGGGCTTCTTCGCCCATCTGCTGCGCCTTCAAAGGATTATTCAACAGAGCGATGATGGCACGGGCATAAGCGCGCGTATCACTGGGCGGGACCAGATAACCGGTGATCCCATCAACAACCGGCGCTGCGGCGCCCTTGAAGGCTACTACCGGCAGACCCGCGGCCATGTAATTCAGCAATTTGATGGGGAAACCGGACCAAGAGATGCGGGAATTGACGGCCACAGAACCGTGCGCCAAGACCTTTTTGACCTGCTGGAAAGACGGGCTTTGGATGATTCGCACGCCGCTCTCCAAATGGCGTCGCTGCACTTCCCGCATCAATGAAGCACAATTCGATCCCGTCATCAACACCAGTATAGCGCCGGGATAGACGCCGAAAACCTCAGGCAGAGCATCCAGCAGCAGATCTATGCGCTGATAGCCGTCCAAATTTCCCACATAAAGGAGCAGGGGACCGCCGCCCAGGGCGAACTGCGCTCTGATCGCTGGATCCGGGAATGGGATCGGCGGGCCGAAGTCAACACCGGGCGGAATGTATTTGATTTTGGCGGCGGGAATGCCCATTTCGATCAGGAAATTGGCCACGCGCGGGTTGATGGCGATGATAAAATCGGCCCGACAGGGGATGAAGCGATCCATCAGGTGAGCGGCGGCTTGAGCCAGCACCTGCGGGATTTTCAGGCGGAAATAGGTATAGAACTCATCCGACATGGTGTTGTGGCTGTGGTACACCAGCGGGATTCGGCGCCGCCAGCGCACCGGCAGCGCGGCGACGGGCGCTTCGTAGTTGTGTGCATGAAGGATATGAATGTTTTCCTGCCGAACCACCTGATCGAGTTTGCGCATCAGCAGCAGATCGAGAATGGGCTTGCGGATTTCAGGACCCGAACGGAAGTGGCTATAGCGGAAAAGCTGAGGGATGCGATGGATGACCAGCCCATCGCAGGGCAGATCTTCGCCGAAATGGTAGGCGACCAGGTGCAAACGATGGCCACGACGCACCAGCGCTTCGGATAATTCCCTGATCAGCACCTGCGAGCCCTGCGAGGTCGGGAAGGGGCAGGCGGCGACCATGGCGATATTCAGGCCACTGCCAAGCATAGGTCAACCGAGGTAGCCCAGATCAATAAGTCGTTTTTGCAAATTTCGCTCCTGCTGCGGGGAATAAGGATAATCCTCGACCAACAAGACGCTCATGTCCGGGCCGGTTTTGCTGCCGGCCAAAAGACTTCGTCCATCCATCCAGGTGGGAATGGGAATGTCCAATAAGCTCAGGATGGTCGGGGCGAGATCCAGCAAGGAGAAATCGCTTTGGATCGGCGATAGCGGAGCATCTGCCGCGATCACGAAGGTTCCGTGCTGTCGGTGCGATCCGTTCATGCTGGCGCCCTTATAGCCCACATATTCGGACGCATCCAGCCTGCGCCAGCCGAATTTTGCCCTGGAGTCGGCGCTCTTGCCCAGGCCGTAGCTGTAGCCGTCAGGTTGATTCAACTCCAGGATTAAATCAGGCGCAAAGGCGATTTCCGGGCCGAAATAGATTTCATCGCGGCGATGGACGGCGCGCACAATCGCAGAGCCATCCGCGGGATCACGCCAGGTCAGCAGGGCGGCCTGGATTTCATTCAAGACCCCATCTGTTCGTTCCGGCGACACGACGCCCAGAGGTTCGCGGCCTTGCAGATTCAGATAGATGGCGGGGAAATAGTTGAGTTCTTCGCTGTAGGCGACAGTATTGGACCAATCAATGCCGCTGAAGCGTTGCAGGGATTCGATGCGCGAAGCGATGCTGCCGGAAGCAACCTTGAAAAACTGCTGCTGGAGCCGGTAGGGCATCCGCTTCATGCCCAGAGTCTTCAGCTTCCCCATCCAGGGCGACCAGGAAGGCGATTTTGAAAAGCGCAGGAAGCCTTTTTCGGCCAGGAAGCGGTTCAGATAGACCATGCGATCAGACGCGCCGCCCATGCCGTGATCGCTGATCACGATGGCGGCTTCAGGCTGACAGGCACGCATGAGATCGCCGACCAAATCATCGGCGGAGCGATAAATGGTCTGAATGGCATCGGCAAGTTCCAAATCGCAGCTGGGCACGCGCCGGGGCGATCCGGGATCGCAAAAGGACCAGAAATGGTGACCGACCGTGTCGGTTTCGCCGACATGCACCAGGAGAAGATCAACAGGGATTTCTTTCTGCAGGAATCGCACCAGATCGCGCTTACGCTGGAGGCTGGCAGCGAGCTTCTTCAGCACCCGTCGGTGCCACCGGCGGCCGATGCGGCTCTCATTGAAATCACCGAAGTAGTAACCTCCCATCCGGCGCTCAATTTTCGCGGCCAATTCGCGCGGAAAGACGTATGAAGGATCCGCCCTGGAGGGCAGCGGTGTATCAAAGCCGGCAATCTGATAGCCGCTCAACGGCTCGGGCGGATAGGTGGTCGGCAAGCCGATGCTGCCGACGCTCAAACCCTGAGCAGACGCCAACCGCAGGAAGGTCGGGTAGCGCCGGCGTGTGGCATTAACGAAGCGCACCGCGAGGCGGCCGGGCAGGCGTTCGGTGAAATCGAAGATGCCGTGCTTGCCGGGATTAACGCCGGTCAGGAAGGACGACCAGGCGGGGAAAGTCATGGGAGGAAGGGTCGAAGCGACGGGGTGGAACTCGCCCTGATCAGCTATGAGCGACAGATTGGGCAACTGGTCGCGCCACCGCGAAAACAGGTTCGGGTCGAAACCGTCGAGGGCCAAGATGAGGAGTTTCATTGCGTGTAGCCCAGTGCTCGCAGGCGTTCTTGCGTGGCGGCGTCCATTTTCAACTGGCCGCCTCTTTCCTGAGTGGAAAGGACTTCATCGCGCCGCGCTTTCAGCAGAGCAGCCATTTCGCTGACCTTGTCAGGTTGGGTGTCCACGAGATTGCGCTCCTCGCGCGGATCATCAGGCAGATAGAAGAGCTGTTGGGCCGGGCGACCGCGGCGGTTATTCGGATCCATTTGAATGTACTTCCAGGGACCCACGCGCAGCATCTGACCCACGTTGCCTTCGAAGTCGGCCTCGGCGTACACTTCCGCAGTGGCACCAGGGCTCTGGTTATCGAATAGGTCGCGACCGCGCATTTCGGGCGGCACATTGAGGTTGGCGGCTCGCAGGACGGTGGGTGGCACATCAATGATGTTGGTCAGCGTCTCAGTCGCGGTTCCCGCATTTTGTTGGTTCGGCAACTTCACCAGCAGCGGGATACGCACCTGCTCTTCCTGCAGCGTGGTGCCGTGCCACCAGCCTCCGTGCTCATAGAATTCTTCGCCGTGATCGCTGGTGAAAACGATCACGGAATTATCATAGAGATTGGCCTTCTTCAGATCGGACATAACGCGCCCGATCCATGCGTCCGTGTATTGAATTTCCTGAGCGTAATTGCGTTCAAACGGGCCAACGAAACGCGAATCCGGATTGGGCATGGCGACACGAGCGTAGCCTCGGCCGTTGTAGGGGTGCTCGAAATAGGGATCGTGCGGATCCATATAGTGGAGGAACAGGAAGAATCTACGATCTTTGTTGCGGTTCAGAAAATCTTCGAAATAGTTGGTTACGACTTCGCCCGGGCGGTAGAAATGATCCACCCGGATGCTCTGGACCAGCTTCATCCAGATCTGGCGCAGGACGCCGTAGGCCACGAGACGCGAAGCCGATTCGTCGGCGCCAAACAGGAATTTGGGAGGCAAATAGACATATTCGTGGAAGCCCTGCTGGAAATTGTAGATGGGCGCCAGATTGACGTTGGTGACGATGCCGGCGCAATAATAGCCAGCCTGAGCGAAGACTTCGGCGAGCGTGGTGACGCCGGAAGGCAAGATGTCGGTCTTATGCACGGCGCGGTGCTCGGTGAGATAGCGCGAGGTTAAGAGCGATGCCGTGGAGGGCTTGGTGTTGTTGGATTGGGAGTAGGTCTGCTGGAAAAGGGCAGCGTCGGCGGCCAGGGCGTCAATGTTGGGCGTAGGGAACATAGCGCTGCCGTAGCAGGATAGGCGATCCGGCCGCAGCGTGTCCACCATGATTAGAATGACGCAGGGCTGGTCGGCGATCTGCGCCTGCCGGTCATCCGAAAATGGGGATCGCACGGCCTCGGTTTCGCGAACCAGAGTGGCGCGCAGGCCGATGCTGACGATCAAGATGATAACCAGAACGGTGATATAGCCTGTCGGTTTCGTCAGGTAGGCGAGCATCCCCGCCAGTGACTTTTGAAATAAAAGGCGAAGGAGAAAGAATAGACCGATGGCGGCTGACAGCAGCACCAGGATGGTCAGCAAGCCCAGCGGCTGCATGGGTAGAACCTTTTCGGCGTGAAAATCGCGGAAGGCGCGAAAGACGAAGATCAAGAAGAGCAGCGCGGAACTGCTGAAGCTGGCGAGGAAAGGCGCGAGCTGGCTGCGGTTCTCGCGGCGTTCCCGATGGAAGGGAAGCGCAGCCAAGCCAGCATAGCAGATTTTGCCAAGCGCTCCGCCCAGAATGCCGTAGGCTACGACCGCGAAAAGCAAACCGGAGAAATGCGCCGGAGCCGTACCAAAACGAGTGACGACCAGAACTTCAATAAAACCGGCCAGAATCCCTCCCAACGATCCAGCCAGAAAGCTGAAGAAAAGCACGCCGATGAAGCTGTTCAAACGATCTTGGGTCATGCCTTCACCTATCAGGATACCAGGGATGCGGGTTCGGAAACGCTCTGAGCGGATGAATCAGGCAGGCAGGGGCGATATTCGCTGCGCGGCGGCTGGCGGGAAAGCAGGCGCCTGACATCTACTCGCAAAGTTGACAGGCGCAGTTGTGCAGCCAATAAAAGGGCTTCCGTTCCACGCATCGGCTGTGTGGCAATTTTGACCTGGCCATCCCTGACGGCCTGGAGAATGGATTCAGCGTTGCAGTCGGCCTGGATGAGCGAATAGGTGCGCCCCAGCATGCTCAGCCGGTGCGCGTCCGAACCTCCCAAAAGGGGCAGACTGTGCGTCTGAGCGAACTCTACAGCTCGCTCATTAGGATTGAAGAAGACGGTATAGAAGGAATTGTACTCCAGAGCATCAAACAACTCACGGTATTCATGAAGCTTCTTGCGCAGGCAGATCAGGCCCGGATAAAAGGGGTGCGGGGCAATGACCAGCGAATGGTTCATGCGGCGATAGGCCTTCAGATCGGCGAAGGTGCGGATTCGATCGGCGTCGCGGGCGGCATTGATGATCAGCACGTGCCGGCGCTGGATTTGGGCTTCCGCGCCGGGGAAAAGGATAATTCCGCGTTCCAGGGCGTATTCGCGCCAGCATTCGCTGAAGATGACGTACTTGTGGTTCGTCAAGGCCAGGACGCGAAAGCCCAATGCAGCGGCATGGTCAATCAACTGGCAGGCTGAGTAGGGGATGCCGTCGAAGACGCAGTCGCCGGTGTGAGTGTGAAGGTCAGCTTTTAACCACTCCATAAGGACTTCCCCTCGCAGGGAACTTCTTAACCGCAAAGACGCAAAGGACTTTTTATGCTTAACATCAAGCCGTCGTCTGAATCGGCTCAGCCCTGCGGGATTTTCGCATTTCGTCCATTTGCTGCTGATAATCGGTTCTTCGGGTCAAGAAGATGATCGCGCCCAGGATATTGACGGTAACTGAGACGAAGTAGACCATGGTGGCCGAAAGCATCATGGCGCTGCGGGCGGCGGATGATGCTCCTTCAATGACTCCGAGGCTGTTGAGTAACCCCATGAAGGCGCCTTCGCGCAGACCGATGCCCGCGATGGACAGCGGAATCATGGTGGCAATCTGGGTCATGGGGCCGACCTTGAAAATGTCCGCCAGGGTAAGACCGGCTCCCAGAGCCAGGGAGTTGGTGTAATAAGTCAGGAACCAGAAGAAATATACGACGATACCGAGCAGAATGGCGGCCAGCAGGCTGCCCTTTTTCTGGCTGTAGATGGTGAAGGCGTCAATCATTTTAAGCAGCGGTTTTTCGATTTTGCCCCGCAGGGGAAAGCTGAATCCCAGGATTTTGCGAATCAGTCTGGGACTGAAAAGCAGCATGAGAGCCAGGACCAAGAGCACGGCGAAAAAGGCAGCGAAGACATAGAGAAACCTGGCGCTGATCGAACCGATAAAGAAGGGCAAAGTGAGCAAAACCAGCAGGCTGAGAGAAAAGAAGGTGGCGACCATTTTCTCGATCAACACGACGGATACGGATTCTTCGGCCTTGCCGGTGTAACGGGCGATGTCGTATGCTTTGTAGGCTTCCAGTCCCACTCCTGTGGGAGTGAAAGTACCCAAAAATCTACCAACTAAAAAAGTCTTAAAGACGTGCGCAAATGGGACGCGCAAATTTTGACCCTCCAGCAGCACGTTCCAACGCAGGATGGAAAAGAGAACCGCGCCGAATTGCATAAGGAACGAAACGGCAAACCACGCCGGTTTTTGCTTTAAAGACGCCACGATGTCATCAAGTCCGATCTGGAACTTGTGGAAAATCCACCAGAGGATCCCTATTGTGACGGCGATTTTGATCAGGTTGATAATTGTTTTTTTCATGGTTTATTCCAAATACCCCAGACTCCGCAGCCGCTTGGCAATCTCATCCGTCTCCTGCGAGGTGAAATCCTGCCGCTGCGAATCGGCGAAGGAGGCAGCGGAGATTTTTTGCACCGGGCGCGCCGCCATAAACTCCGACTGAAAGGCATCGGTTAGCACCACGCCGTCCATGTCGTCCGGCACGGGCTGGCCGCAGAGGTGTAAGACGGTTGGCGCGATGTCGGCGATATCAGCTCCCTGCAGCTCATAGCCTGCTTTAAATTGCGGCCCCACAGCATAGAAGATGCCGTCCGGCCGGTGAAAACCGTTGGGCGTATGGGCGCTGGATTGAAATACGGCGGACAGGCCGAGCAGTTGGCGGCCCAGACAGGCGTAATTCTGCGCTACGAACAACAGGTCCGCAGCAAACCGGGTCTGGTCGCCGCGGTAAATTTCCTCCCGGTAGTAGACCTTGTCAATCGCGCGCTGGCCAGTCCTGGAATGGCGCAGCTCCAGCAGTTTTTCGCGGATTTGGGCGCGCAGTTCGTCATATTCAGCACCGGGCTTGACGATACCGGCCCCATTGCGCTTGATGTTGATGAAGATGCCCTGCGATGGAATCGAGGCGAAGAAGGCTTTGGTGCCGGTGTAGTCCAGAGCGGCCTCGAGGTCGCTCTTGAAGGTGGAACGCGTCCCGCGGATTTTGCCGCGCACGGCGGATTGGATTCTCTTGGGCACAACCGACTTCACGAGCCGCGAATCGTTCAGATTCATGAAGAAGCTGAAGATCTGCTTCTTCAGCAGGATGCCGGACTTGACCTTGAGGTAGCCTTGCTGCCTCAGCCAGGTGTTGACGTTGAACCATTCGCGAGTGGGACCAAAGCCGTGGTCGGACATAATGAGCAGCGGCGTGTCGCCCAATTTGGCGCGCAGTTCGCCCAGCATTTCGTCGGCCATCTGGAAGCTGGCGATGATGCGCGGGCGTAGCTTTTTCGCCATAGGCGAATGGTAGTGCGTCTCCCACTGCGGATCAATGTACTTCCAGAAGAGGTGCTGGATGCGATCCATGATGATGAAGACAATCATGAAGAAGGTCCACTCCTTGTTCTCCAGCAGGTAAAACATGGCCTTCTGGCGCTGTCGGAAAGAGTGGTCTATATCGTCCATGAAGCGCAGGGCGTCGGCTTCCAGTTCGACGTCGTATTGGGGGATGTCTATGTTGACCACGTAATCGCCGACGGCGCGGTGGATTTCGTCCTTCAGCTCAGCAGGGTAGGCGTAGGGCGAATCATCGGATGGCGTCATCATGCCGGATATCATCAAGCCGTCCACCGGCTCCGGCGGATAGGTGATGGGCACGTTGATGATGGCGACCTTCTTGCCGGCCGAATTGAAGATATGCCAGAGCTTGCGGCCCTGCATGGAGCTCAAGTTGATCAGCGGTCGGTCGGGAAACTTCAGCGGCGATTCGCGGAAGTCGAAGATGCCGTGCTTGCCGGGGTTTTTGCCGGTCAGGCAGGCAGCCCAGGCGGGCGGCGTGGTCGGCGGTATGGTGGACGCCAGCTTACCCCAGGCAGCCTCTGAAAAAAGGCGGGCGAAGTTGGGCAGGTGACCCTCCTCCGCCCACGGTTTGATCAAGCGGAAGGTGCCGCCGTCCAGTCCCAGGAGCACGACGCGATCGGCGACGCCGGCAGTGGTTTTCGGCATTTCTAGGTTAGGTTGATTCCTCTGTTTGAGCCAGGAGGTATGAAGTCAGGAAGGGCGAGGCCCGCCTCATCCCTACCCCTCTCATGCTGTCCCTGCGAGACGTAAAATCTGTTCTATTTTTGCCCCATTTCGGCGGAAGCCGAAAAGATTGAGCTCCCTTCCATTTCGGGAAGCTTGGGCACCTGGAAGTACTCCAGCACCGTCGGCGCGATGTCAATGATGTTCGGATTGGCTTTCTGGATCTTGCGATTACTGAGCAGAATGCCGTTGGTTTCGTCCACCGCCGAAGAGGCATGATCGCCAGACCACTTATTCAAATTGTTCGAAAAGAGCTCCGGGGGGATGCCGCCCAGCATGGTTTCCTTCGAGGTGCGATAGCCGTCGTAGAAACCCAACTGCAGATCAGGCGCTTTGTCCTTATAGGGACCCTTATAGACGTCTTTGCCCTGGTAGACGGCTTTGATCGCCGGCTGGTCGTTGATCGGGTCTCGAACTTCCAGAAGTTTTGCGGCAATCTCCTCCACCAAGCGATTGTATTCATCGCCCGGTTTGACTGTGCCCTGCCCCTCCCGACCTCGAAGGTTGATATAGATTTGGCCGGTGCCCAGAGCGTAAGCCCTGGTCTTGCTCCAGACGATATTAGGGAAAAGCTCGCCTTTGGGGTACATATCCTGAGGGATGTCCTGCCCCGGAGCCAGCTTTTCCATGCCTCGGAAGAAAAGGTAGCCGTTGCGCGCCAGCCAGGTGTTGGTGTGGAAGCCGCGCCGGAAACTATGGAAGCCGTGATCGGACAGGATCACCAGCGTCGTGTTGGCGTCCACATATTTTTCCATAACCAGCCCGACGAAGCGATCCATGTGCTCGTAAGGCCAACGAATGGCATCCTGGTATTTTGCGGCCGCTACCGGATCATAGAGGGGATGCAGCGGATCGAGATAGCGGTAGAACATGTGGAAGACGCGATCGGTGCCGGTGAAGACGCCGATGAAGAGATCCCAGTCGCGCCGCTCGAGCTCCGAAAGGAAGATCCGCTCTCGATCCGTCGTGATCGCTCTCATATCTTCGAGGAAAGTATCATCGGTCAGGCGCTCCTCGTTCAAAGCGGAGGTATCATAGACCCAGCCGACGGTTTTGAAATAGCCCACCTTTTCGAAGAGTTCTCGGGAGAAAGACTCTGGATAGCTGATGGGCATGTAGGGGTCGGACGGATCAATGCAGAGGGGCGTCACGTAGAGGCGGAACTCAGGCTGCGCAGTGAACAGATGCAGACGGCAGATGCCGGCAACCTTCAGGAAGGGCGTCATTTTAAAGTGAAACGGCAGCCACTGGCTCCAGGTGCCAGCCTTCAAGGGCACGGTATTGCCATCCAGCCGGACTTCGACCGTGCCGTCAGCCCGGACGGTGAAGTTAATGGGAATGCGCTCACGCTGGCCGGTTTTGGGATTGATCATCGCTTCGAGATAGGAAGCAATTTCGCCGTTGATGGCAGTGACCTTGATCAGCTTGCCTCCGCCCACGGGTTGAGCCAACTCTTCCGGGGTGAGGTCGGTAGCCATGTAGGTGAAGGTAGAGTTGGTTTCCCGCAGGT
>Ga0315280_10006842_pt1 | contig 15564 bp, 17 predicted proteins | sample YL17G06_40_MG_FD_203697 | JGI IMG/M metagenome (GOLD analysis project Ga0315280, IMG submission 203697) | Sediment microbial communities from Yellowstone Lake, YNP, Wyoming, USA - YL17G06_40 | ecosystem: Environmental > Aquatic > Freshwater > Lake > Sediment | place: USA: Wyoming | collected... | reverse complement strand
AAGCCCTTAGCATCAAAAGACTCAAAAAACACGCTAGGCTTCAAACCAGAACGTTTCTCAGCCAAAACCTCACGAACAATAGCATTCCACTCTTTCCCGCCTTCCTTGGCAGCCAAAAACCTGTCTAATAAGGCTTGAAGCTCGCCAGTATGCGCATAGATTGCGTCTCCAATATTCCTATCCTTTACAGCCTCAGCCTTAGCCTCAGCTAAAGCCTTCTCTTGACTTTCAATAATCCGTTTGAGCCTTTCTGTTTCCCGCGTTAGTTCTTCAACTTTCAAACCAGCCGTTGCCTTCTCAACAGCTGCAACCCTAACATAAAACTCATCCAAAGCCTCATTAAAACTCCCATAAGGCTTAACCGTAAAACCTTCATAACGCCTAAGCTTAAAAGGCACAAAATCAACAAACCCGCCTGCTTCATCTAAAACAACATGGGGCTCCAATTTACCGCTCAAAACCTGAGAAAGCAAACCTTGCAAACCATCAAAAATAACATCAACCTCAGATTCGCTCAATGCGTTACAAGGCTTAGTCTTGTCAACTCCAGCCCTTAACAAAACTTCCTCAGCATAAACGCCACCTATACTCAAAAACCTTGCAAGAGCCCGCACAACTTCAACATCACCAAAATCTCTCAACTCTTCCCGAAATTCTTCCTTGCCAACTTTAAACGGATTCCTTCCACTAGAAGGAGCAAAAACAAAAGCCTCACCACGGAGAATGTTTCTGTCCCGCATTCTCTTGTAAGTTAAAGCATGCAGAATCTCGCCCTTTTCGCTCACCAAAATGATGTTGCCATCGCCGAAAAGCTCCAAAACAAGCCGCAACCCACCCGCCTTAGTCTTGAAAGTGAAAACGACAATCCGTTCAAACTCATGTTGCTCAACATTGGTTAACCAACCATTTCGCAGGTACTTCCTCAAAGCCATGCAAAAAGCAGGCGGCACCAAAGGTTTCTCTACGACATAAGCAGTTAAATACATTCGCCTAGCAGATTCTAAAACAAGCCCCAAAACAGGTTTATCAGGCTTATGAAGTTTAAAAAGTAAGGTTTTAGAATCCAACTGGTAAACGTTGCTGACACGAGAACCTAAAATAGTTTCTTTCAGCTCCCGAACCACTGCAGCTGCGTCAAAACTTGTAAACTCCTTCTTACGCAACATGCATCACTTTCTAGGAATCTAATAATCACAGCCAAACTATAAATAGACAACTTTAAATCATAATCCAAAATATAAAGTGCAAAGGCGCCAAAAACAATGAATCCCTTAGAAAAAATATACTGGCTAAGACTTGCCCTAGGAGTAGTTGCAGCCCTTATCTGTGCAGGTTACGGAATAGCAGCTGGAGTCATCTCCAAGGAAGGCTTTCCTCTTAACACCTTTTTTAACAGCTTATCCATAGCGCTAATAGTCTACATAATATCATACTACATCATAAAACGCAAATTCTTGTCTAAAGTGGAGAAGCCACAAAAGCTCGCATCAACAGGAATAGGTATATACTTCATATCGTGGATGGTCTTCTGGGTTCTCCTATACACAATAATCGCGGGATCGCCAACAGTTTAAGGTTCTTGCTCTTTAAGAAAATCCTCTATTGTTGCTTGGCTTTTATCGCTTTGTAAAGTTTCAAGCTTCTCTTTTTCAGACGCTGTGCCATTTGCGTTTGGAATATTCGAAACATCTATTTTGCTGAGCACGCGCATACAATCAGCCCAAGCCGAGAAAAATCCACGATCAAAATCTCCATGGAGCCTATTCTTTACGTGTTCCAAAAACTCCCGCCTATAACCATGCAAAACTGTTTTATCGCTTAAATCCAACTTTGAGAAAAATGCATGCGAGTCATTATTGTTTGACCGCCGCGCAAGCATCATTCCATACAAAGCCCTAAAATAACCCCTGTTCCACTCCGTCTTATGCATTTTCTGCTTAATCCTCTCCAATTCCCGCTCAGCTTCGGCAAACTGCCTATTAACCACGAGCTGAAAGAAACGCGTCACCAAAGCTGAGGGAATAGGCATTTTCAACGCCCACGTGACTTCGGCTTCTCTTCTTCGGAAACTGCTTCTATGCCGTTCTCAGTTATTTTAAATATTTCCTCCCCCTCAGGCAGATATGGACTTGAAACCAAACGGGCAATCCGCACAGGACCATGGGCAGCTCGCCGCAGATAAATACGCGTGTGGCTCGTATGCCCAACTATGTGACCGCCAATGGGATAAACAGCATCTCCGAAAAACACGTCCGGCTTAGCCATAACCTGATTTGTAACAACAGCCACAGCGTTAAAAGCCCTAGCCAAACGAATAATTTTGTGCATGTGTTTGTTCAACTTTTGCTGTCTAGAAGCCAGCATCTCACGCCCAATGTATTCGCTCCTAAAATGGGCAGTTAAAGAATCAACAATAATGAGCTTCACGTTGTTTGCTTTAATCACTTCATCAGCATTGTCGAGAAGAAACATCTGATGATCAGAAGTATACGCCTCAGCATAAATGATGTTTTTAGCAACCTGCTCTGGGTCAAGCCCTAAATGCCTAGACATCTGCACAATCCGCTCAGTTCTAAAAGTATTCTCAGTATCAACGTATAATGCAGCGCCGTTAAGTCCGCCTCTTTCAGGAGGCAACTGAACATTCACGCATAGTTGATGACAAATCTGGCTCTTTCCACTCCCATACTCACCATAGAACTCGGTTATAGTTTGTGTTTCCAACCCGCCGTCAAGCATGCTGTCCAAGGCTTTGCTACCACTTGTTAAACGCAAAACGCTTTGACGCGTTTTAAGAAGCTCATCCGCCCGAATAAAAGTGACGCTAAGAGAGGAACGAGCCGCCTCGATAACGGCGAAGGCTTTTTTCTCGCTGATGCCCGCAGGCTCCAATTCACGGGCGGTAGCCATAGCCAATGATTCAACCGTGTGAAACCCCAACTCCTGCAGTTTCTGAGCGGTAGCTGGACCAATTCCTGGAAGGTCCTCCAAAAGTTCGTATTTCTTCTTGACAGTGCCTTCTAATCGCTCTTCCTCAGCCATCAAACCATTTCTCCTCTCGTAACTTATGAAAGAGTTAGGTCAAGCCGTATTTAAAATACACGAAACATGATATTGTCTATTCCATGGAGAGATAAGTTAAAGTGATTATCTTACGTTTTGCGGATAACACGAGACAAGATATAAGTACATGAATTATTCATAAAACCGACAAACAAGAAGGGAAAAATGTTGGAAACAGCAAAAATTGTGGAAAACGTCGCCTTTAACATTTTAAAACAGGCAGTAATCTATCTGCCAGAAGACGTTAAACAGGCGCTGAAAAAGGCATATGCCGAAGAGACAAGCGAAACTGGCAAAACGCAGCTAAAAGCAATTTTGGACAACATTGAACTTGCCGAAAAATATCAGGCGCCAGTATGTCAAGACACGGGCACAATAATATTTTATGTTAAGGCTGGCGCTAAGGCAAAAGACCTCGACAAAATCGAAAACGCACTCATAAATGCCACGCGCAGAGCCACAAAAGAAGTTCCCTTAAGACCAAACTCAGTTGATCCATTCACTCAGAAAAACAGCGGAGACAACACTGGACGTTATATACCGTTTCTGCACTGGGAAATCGTGCCCGGAAATAGCGTAGAACTAACTGTCATGACGAAAGGTGGTGGCTCAGAAAACGTTTGCGTAACTGGCATGCTTGTGCCTGGGGAAGGAATAAAAGGATTGAAAAAGTTCGTTGTTGACTCTGTTATTAAGGCAGGTGCTCAACCGTGTCCACCAAACATTTTAGGCGTCGCAATCGGGGGTGGAGTAGACATAGCCATTAAACTAGCTAAAAAAGCACTGCTAAAACCCTTAAATGAACCAAATCAAGACGCGGAGATTGCTAAACTTGAGAAGGAAATATTTGAGGCTGCAAATATGACTGGAATTGGTCCAATGGGGTTGGGTGGAAAAATCACGGTTTTAGGCGTACATGTCGATTATGCCTTTAGACATCCGGCATCTTTTCCTGCTGCTGTTGCTTTCAATTGTTGGGCTGCCAGAAGAGCTTCTGCGAGGATTAACGCTGATGGAACGGTTGAATATTTGACACATAAAATAAAATGGTGAGGTGAAAGAAAAATGACTGTTTACAAATTTAAGACACCAATTTCGGAGGAAGACATTCGCAAACTCAAAGTGAACGATGTGCTCTACGTGACTGGAACAATAGTAACCGCAAGAGACCAAGCTCACAGAAGAGCATTAGAATTTTTCAAAGAAGGAAAACCCTTACCCATAAACCTCGAGGGACTAGCCGTTTTCCACTGTGGTCCGGTAGTGAGCAAGGAAGGAGAAAAATGGATTGCAGTTGCTGCAGGTCCAACAACAAGCACTAGAATGGATATTTTCGAGGATGAGTTCATCAAAAACTTCAAAGTTCGAGTAGTGATTGGCAAAGGCGGAATGGGTAAAAAGACGACTGATGCAATGGCTAAATACGGCGCTGTTTATGGCGCTTTCACTGGCGGGGCTGCGATACTGGCTGCAAAGGCAATAAAGAATGTTAAAAGTGTCGAGTGGCTGGATTTGGGAACGCCTGAAGCCTTGTGGATTTTCGAGGTTGAAGAGTTCGGTCCATTGGCTGTTGCCATTGACTCACATGGAAACAACATCTTCATGGACATCCAAAAGAAAGTTGAAGAAAATAAACAGAAGATTTACCAAAAACTTGGTTTGTAGCCTCAGTTTCAACCACTATTTTTCTGCGTATTCTTATGTTTGATTTTTGATAGCTAGTTTGGATTCTGTTTAATGTTTCGGAAGATTTAATATTCGAATTTTCATATTCCATTACAAAGAGGATTAGCCATGTTCAAAAACTTTAGAGACAAAGTAGCACTTTCCGGAATTACAGTGCTGATGATAGGTGTAGCCCTGCTAATAGGCACTTTCGTGAGCGCTTATGGATTCCTAACCCAGAGTTTATCGATAATTGCTTCTGAAGATTTGGTGCGAACGTTCGGCGAAGCATTGGCTCCTTTGATTGCAACATGCATACGCATAATGTATCTTGGAGTGATGGGCTGGATAGGCTCGCTGTTGACAATAAGAGGAGTGACAATAATCGCTCATGTGCCACAGACTCCGACAGTTGTTCCGCAAAAACCAATTGCAGCTCAACCAAAACCGTTGCCTGTTGAAAAAGCAAAAGCAGAGCCTCAGAAAGAACCTAAGCCAGAAGTTAAGCCGCCAGAACCAGAAATCATAGTCATACCACCCGAGCAAGTTCCAGAGCAAGTTCCTCAGCTCAAACCAGAGCAAAAGGAAACACAGAACAACAATTCTGCACCGCAAACGCCCAACACCTAGAAATAGCGTGTTAAAGACCCGGAAAAGGTGCATCCATGCGAATACCAATTCGAATGATCGGCATAGCTACGACGTTTTTCTGGATATTCCTAATTGGCTTCTTCATTTCTGCAGTCTATTCTGTTAAGGACGTACAATTTAATTTTGGCGAGCCGCAATTCGGTCTAAACGCCAATAGTGAAGCCTTCTTTTCTTTGCCAGTATCGATAATAAATAGGGGTCTTTACGACATAAGTGTCTTCAGGATATTTACTCAAATCTCAGACAATGCAAATATCGCTATCGTTAATGGGTCGACGTCTGTGCCTGTCATAAAGAGGAACGACGAAGTCACTGTGATGCATAACATGACTGTGAATGTTGACGATTTGTTGCAGACAGACCAGAATTATTTGTTCAATGATACTGATTTGAGGATTTATGTGGTTCTGGGCATGAGCATTGCGAAGATGATTCCAGTTGAAGCTTCAGCAAATCTTTCTGTGCGGTGGGGTGCGCCTTTATATAATTTTGCTTTGGGGCAAGTGCAATACTCAGCGTATAATTCCAGTCACTTGGTGGCTACGGTTCCAATAAGCTTCGAGAACCACGCCTTCTTCGATGTGGCTGGCAACATTCGGGTAAGGATGTATAATAGCACTAACAGGCGCGTGGGTTCTGGAGAAATAAGTGTAGTAGTTCCCCCCGACTCGTCTTACAACGGGTCTTTGCAGTTTTACGCTTCGATAACGAGACTGACGGCAAGTGGGCGTTTTGACGTTTATTTTTCGACTGCGTTTTTCGATTATGGCCCTTTGGTGATTCATTATGGCTGAAAACAACAATGATTCCAGGAGAACGATTCGAAATTTTACTTGTAAGGCTTTAAAGGCAACTGCTAAAGCAATTATTCTCTATGTTGCCTACTTTTTGATGTGGACAATGTTTTTGGCCCCAGCTTCAGAGTTAATTCCAGGGCTACAGCAGATGATTGAAACTTTTGTCATGGTGTACATCATTTTAATAATTATTGGAGAACTTACCTCCGGAACGATCTTTCAATACTTTTTTAGCGTGGCTAAGGCGTTGTTTGTGATTGGCTATTTGATCTTCTCGTTAAATGGCGGAATATTAGGCTTAACATTCCAAAACGTAAGCTTGATGGTTGATCTTCGCCTGTTTTTGGCGATTGCTACGCTTCTCAGTTTGTTGGGACTGGCAAAATCGGTGCTTCAAGCAATAAATTACATGAGCGAAAAAGCAGAATATACACGCATCTAATGTCGTTCACTTATGTTTTGACCGGAGTTCACAACTCATCACGTATGCATCTTCTCCGTCAGCGTAGTAGCCGTGGATTGTGCGGGTAACTTGGAATCCCAACTTCTTGTAGAGGTCAATTGCTGGCGTATTGGCCACTCTCACTTCTAGAAAGCATTGTTTCGCATTGTGCAGGCGCATGCCCTCCATAGCTTCAGTGATCAAAGCTTCGCCTATACCCTTACGCCTATATTGAGGCAGAACAGCCACCGAAACAATATGCCCCTTCTTAATTACGCCGCTAAAACCAAAATTTGATAAACCTAGTTCTACGCGGCACATTATGTAGCCAGCAACTTCCCCATTTTCCTCAGCAACGATGAAAGTTTCTGGAAATCTTTGATACAAATCGATGAAAAAGTAGTCCGTATAATTTTCTGGTAGGCAAACACTGTTAATATGCACTACACTTCGCAGGTCATTCTGGTTGAATTTCCGCAGTTTGAAAGTCTTCTGCAAGATTTTTTCTCCAATCAGCTTAGAGGATTAATCAGTTTTCGTATTTAACCGCTTTGAGGAGGCATTTGTCCCTCACTTGTCTTAACTTCCGGTAGTGTAAAGTTTCCATAGGGCATCGCCCAAACCTTAGCATTTTTGCCAGCAATTTTGAAAGCTTCATCTAAGGCGTCGTTCACCGCCCTTGCGGTTTTCAATTTGAAAATATTTGTGGCATAGTAGTCCGGCATCGACGAAACCAAAATGATCTGATGATTTTGCAAAGCTTTCAACAAATAATAGGCTTTATGCCCACCCAAAACAAAATTGCGCTTAATTTCCCTTTCAACAGCCTTTATGTCGCTAAACTTAACCATCCAATCATAAAAAACCTGATTTCCATGGCCTTCCGGACATTCAGCCACCAAAACTACCACACCGCCACGTTTAACGACTCCAAGGGCACTGTCAACACCCTTGTAGGCTTGAAAGAGGTTCACATCAGCAGGATAGCCACCTGGGCTAACGACAACAATGTCTGCTTTAAGGTCAACTGACATGCGGTACATCTCGTCAACAAGCTTGACGCCCTCAGAGAACGCTTGTTCTAAATTACCCGCGAATGCTTTGACAACTTCACTTTTACTGTTAGTTACAACGTTTAAAATGAAATCTACCTTAGCAAGTTTTGCGGCCTCAACCATGTCCTCGTGAACGGGATTTCCCTCCAAAACGCCTGTTCTTGCATTCGGATGCAGAAGCATGGCATGATTATGTTTTATTGTTTCCTCACCTGAAACGGCTGGTAAAACGCTCTTTCTTCCCCCGCCGTAACCTGCATAATAGTGAAAACAAATGTCCCCTGTCAAAATTTTCACGTCTGCCTCCGCAAAAACGCGGTTCAAGTATATCTTTGTTCCATGCGTCTGAGTTGTACCTACATAAACCAAGTCTTTCGCTCTACAATCATGGCTTATGGTTTTTACACGGTTAAGAACAGCATCGCCTAGAATTCTGACAGCTTCTTCACATGTGACAGCTCTATGCGTCCCACAACCAAAAATAACGGTTACATTTTCATCTTTAACTCCAGCCACATTTAACTCATCAAGTATCGATGGAACCATCAGATGACTTGGAGCAGGCCTAGTTGCGTCGTCAACAACTATCGTCACTTTATGCTCAGACCTAACAATTTCACTTAGTCTTTTAGAACCAATTGGCTCTTTTAAAGCTCTTTCAACCTCAGCCCTAACATCTGGCACAGAGGAATGCTTCTCTTTTGATTCTATTAAACCCAGAAAATTTCGAGTTGGAACCCTCACGCAGACTTCTGTTTTCCCATAGGGAAGCCAAACGTCAACCATGAACCATCACTATGAATATGAAAACACGCAAACAGCAACTATTAAGCATTATCAAAGGAAACAATAAAACCAGTTACAAAACAAAGCATAAGTTCTTTAAAACCCAAGCGCGATAATTAACAACTGTGAGGAACTAAACATGTCAATCGTAAAAACCCCTACAAAAAACGAAGTCCTGTTTGTATGGTTTAACCGTTACGCTGGAGTAACCATCAAAACCCCCTCAAAAACACTCATAGTAGACCCAGTGGATGTTAAACCCCGAGAATTCAAAAATGTTGACGCAATTTTAATCAGCCACGAGCATTATGACCATTTAGACCAAGCTCTTGTTTCAGAAATCCATAAACAAACACTATGCGTAGTTGTGGCTGATCCAACCTCTGCAAGAAGACTACGAAATGTAATCCCACCAGATAAATTAAGCGAGATTGAACCTGGTTCAGAAGTGAAACTTGGCGAAGTTTCTGTGAAAGCTGAAAAATCTAATCATCCACCAGCAGCCACCCCAGTATCCTTTGTCATAAAAAGTGAGGACGGGGTCAAAGTTTTCCATACAGCCGATAGTCTACCGTTTCCAGAGATGGCAGCCATTGGTGAAAGGGAAAAACTTGATGTTGTTTTCTGCACTGTTGGGATCGCGCCTGGCACATCGCCAGAAACAGGCGTTGACATTGCAAGATTAACGAAGCCTAAAGTGGCGGTTCCATACCACACGGGTTCAACAGCAGACCAAAAGAAGTTCGCTGAAATTTTAAAGAAGGAAATGCCAAAAGTCACCTGCTTAATTCCCGAAGTCGGCAAAATCTATCAAGTTTCTAAACGGACGTGAAACATTGTCAACCCAAAAAAGCAGCGAAGCCATGAAAGTAGAAATCTGCAAAATTCTAAACAAAATAGGTGCCCTACAGTTCGGAGCTTTTAAACTGTCAAGCGGAAAAATAAGCCCCTATTATATAGACTTAAGGATAGTTCCAAGCTTCCCAGATGCTTTTAAAAAAATCTGTGATTTCTGTGTAGGCTTCATAAAAAACGAAATAGGTGACAAAAATTTTGAGAGAGTAGCAGGAATCCCAGTTGCAGGCATACCATTTGCATCACTAATTGCCTATAATTTACAAAAACCATTTCTATACGTCCGCAAAGGCGTTCGTCTCCATGGAAGACAAAGAAGAATAGAAGGAAACCTCGCACCCGGGGACCATGTCTTGCTAATTGACGACCTAATCACAACCGGTTTATCTCTAAGAAAAGCGGCGAAAGCCATAATGGCTGAGGGTGGCGTAGTGGTTGATGCTGTTGTGCTCTTAGACAGGGAGGAAGGTGGAAGAGAAAAACTTGAGAAAAACGGAATAAAGCTTCATGCACTGCTTAACGTCAGCGAGATAGCCAACAAGCTGTATGAAATAGGAGCAATAGAGGAAGAGCAGTTAAAAACCATTTTGAAGCAAATTAAAAAAAAGGCGTAAAGAGTAATTGAAGGCTGGAGTAAGGTTATTCATAGAATATGAGCTCTTTCTCTTCCAATATGTTGTGGAGCTTATGCACCGCGTCATAAACGTCCTGTTCTTTCTTCGCCCCAGTGCAAACAAGTTTCCCGCTTGCAAACAGCAGTATAACAACCTTGGGCTCATCCATTCTGTAAATTAAGCCTGGAAATTGTTCTGGCTCATACATTGTTTTTCCAAGAGTGTAAGCAGCCTTTTCCAAGTCTATCATACCGCCTAGACTTGCAGAGGCAACAATGTTTTGTATCTTTAGCTCCGGCTTGCTAATGATGATTATTCCACCTTTTTTCAGTTCTTTAATAACTTTTATAACTGCTCTGCGGGCTTCTTTTTCCGACTTTGCACCTGTGCAAACCATTTTTCCAGAGTTAAAAATTAAGGTAGCTGTCTTCGGCCTTTTAAGCCTGAATACTAGTCCAGGAAACTGTTCTGGACGATATTCTACGCCTGGATAACCCTTCACAACAGCGTTTAAGTCAACTTTCTGGTTTAGGGTTGCGGAGGCAACAACGTTTTCTATTTTTATTATGGCTTTAGATTTCGGCATGAAACCTCACTGAGTATAGTGAATGCTTAAATACTCTTTATAAAGCCTTAGGTTGGAAACTTTTGCGTTAGGTCAACAAGACCCTGCGAGCATCGATAACGCTCTGCACGATAGGCTGCCAACTCTCCCGACTCTCAAAGTCATTGTACACAGTACGCTTGGAACACGAGCATTTCTGGCTCAATTCCTTCACAATCTCAGCCTGAGAAAAGCCCAAACCTTCGAACTTCAACAATTCCAAGCGCCTAGAAACCGCATCCACGCTCGCCTACCCCCTTAAATTGCAACTTTTCTTCAATCCTCTAACCACATCCAACATCTCAGGGCGCCGCTTAAGCAACCTGCGATTCAAGGTATCCCACTTTATTACTCAAACCTGAGTAACACTACGAGGCTTCACCATTGCTTGTTCTCCCACACCTCGGAGAAAACAGACACCACCACACACGGCAATCTGTATGCTAGCAAAGACACCTAAACAGAAACAGACACCAAATAGCAAGTAGTCTTTTTTCACCTAAAAAGTCTTCTTATTAAGCGCGCGCGCCGGCTACGAGAAGCTCCGTTTCGACGCGATTTTTGGTGAACCCGTCGAGGTTGAAGTTCTCGAGAGCACCCTCGACGGAGACGAGAGCTGTCGCTTCGCTAACAAGATCCCGAAAGGCAAAATGAAATAGCATTCACATGCCATTTTCCTCCATGCATCAATCGCAGCATCATAGTGCGCGCTCGAGGCGCTTTTATAAGTGTGCGTGCGGTTCATCTATCTCTCATAAGGGGATGGCTAGCTGACAATAGTTGTTGATGATGCCGGCATAGGTGACTTGCTTTTTGGTGTGGTCATAGGTGCTTTTCGCTGCGAGACTCAGGAATTTACGTACGGTGTCGTGGATGTCAGATATTTCAGGTATCCACGATTCCGATCAAAAGAGTATCTGAAGCAGACTTCAGAAGTCGTGTTCAAATTACTAGCCAAACTTGGGCTCAGGAAAGATGAGCAGATTCAAATCTGCAAAGGCTACGTCTTTGACGAAGCAGTAAATCGTTTGAAAGACGTGTATTGTGACCATCAGATTGAAAGAGTCGCAGTCACTGGGGAGCCACAGAGGCTTACGGAAATTGCGTATCTTGACGAAATTCGAAACTTGGGCTATGAGCCAGTAAAAGAGAGAGATGAGAAAAAAGCAAAGAGTTTCTTCCACATGATGAACTGGCTGAAGAATAATCCAGAGAAGCTAGCTTATGCAAAGACTGGTTGGCCACGCCTGCAGAGATACCAGCTATTCAGAGCTTACTGTCGAAAGCGATCAATTGAAGATAGAGAAACTGGTTCTTGAATCTGTAAGGTGCTCATTGTTCTTTTGCAGTAAGCAAAAGGAACCTGCGCGCGCCAGTACGTAGCACTGTCCAACGAAAAGCATGCTTATATGCTTGGACACGCATATCATTTGTTGCATTGACCCGAATAAAGCTAGTGTTTGCGGGAGTAAAACCGTTCAACATTGATATAACATTTTGTTTTGTCTCAAATCTATTCACCTTTTTTTAGAGTGCCTACGATGAATCTTTCGAGTTTTTCGATTACTTCGCTTATAAGTCATTTTTCAATCTTCTTTGTTTTCTTATTTCACTATTCCGATGATTATCTTGCAGAATGTTGTATTGTCCATAGTGCTTAATAATTGTTCGCGTGCGCGGGGTAAAGTTTTATCCAACCAACCAACTTACGACGACCCAACCAACGATGACCACGAACCACGACGACGGTGACGGAGTAACCACCCATCCCTGCGCGCGCGGAACACTTTCACTCACTACTGTTTTGCATTAGTGGACTAATGTAGAACCTGTTAAATCCTTGGAAGATAGCTATTATACGGAAGGCGAAATCATGGGCGATCACCGATGTGAGAATTGCGGGAAGATGTTCTACACCCGGTATGTGCAATACATAGGCAAGTGCTTATGTCCAGAATGTAGGGGCAAATCGGAAGCAGCCAAAAAAGAAAAAGAATACGAGGAAGCAAAAGAATACTGGGAAGCGAGAAAAAAGGAAGTGCGGGACTGTTGATTGCTTCTATTGGCACAAGAGGGAAGAACACAAGGAATAATGGATGCCTATCTTGCGGGATTGTTGGCCGGGTTGGCTGCCGCGCGCGCTAAAAGCGGAGAGAAACCGTTTTCTACTCTTCGTGCGCGATGAATGTCTGCGTTTGTCTAACTTTCTCCGATTTCCTTATTTTATCATGTGTTTCCTTAAGCTTATCCATAGTATCTGCTCTTGTTTTTACAATGATGTCGTAGACGCCATAGAGAGGATAAGCTTCTTCAACTCCCTTGATCTTCCTCAATGCTTTCAGCAACTGCGGGTTAAATTCTTCTGTAGTTATCAACATATATGCCATAGGCATACGACTCACCTTTTACTCTCTCGGAACACTTGGCACCTAACTTTTAGGTGCGCGTTGGCTAAAAAGCTTCTAGGATTAGCCAACCATCTTTCAGCTCTCATCTATTCTTAGTATAATTGTTTGTCTTCTCTAGCTTCTTGAAAATAACACTGCCAATATTGTAACCTCTTTCTCTCGGCTTCTAATTTTTAGATATATTTTCATTAAATTACCCCTGTGATTACTAAGATGATTTGAGCCTTTCTAACCTTCTCAGCAAGACAAGAAGGTTTGAGTTACTCTATGGTGTATAATCAGTATAGTTGTGCGCTGGTTAGAAAGCTTCCAAGATTAACTAGGGGTTCCGTTGTCGGGAGATGTCTCCATTCTGCTACGTTGTCCATAATAAAACAGATTGGCCGTTCGCAATTCTTTTTCTTGAACTGATAGAATCGACTGTCACGAATTCACCGAAAAACTCTGGGTTAGACGTCGGACTACTGCGCGCCAAGCTTAGTGTTTGATGATCTGTTCATAAAGCCCCAGTGTTTTTTCAGCTATCTTGTCCCACGTGAACTCGTTCAGGACTCTGCGTCTGCCGTTTTTGCCCAGCCACTTTCTTTTTTCATCGTTTTCCAAGACGCTGTTTATGCCCCAAGCTATGTCTGACGGGTCGCTTGGATTTATGTGATAACCGCACTGTTCTTCGCCGTAATACACGACTATCTCCCGCATACCGCTGATGCCAACTGCACCGATGACAACTGGCCGCTCCATACTCATTGCCTCGAGAACCACTATTCCGAAGGGTTCATAGAAGCTTGGGAAAACTGCGACATCGCATGCTGCGTAGTGAAGGATACGTTCCTCTTCTGGAATGAACTCGAAACGGAACTTCACAAAATCGCTCATTTTCGTGGCTTTGACCAAATTCATCAGGTATTCTTGCAGGTCGCCTAGACCCACAATTACAAGCTTCGCCTTTGGATTTTTCTGCAGAATGTAGGGCAACGCCATGATAAGCTTGTCAATGCCTTTGACGCTAACGAGTCTGCCTATGAAAAGAATCATGTAGTCATCGTCTTTGATATCATACATCGCTCTGACTTTCTTGATCTGCTCAGGAGTCACTGTTGCTGGATCGTATTTCTTTGGGTCGACCCCGTTGTAGGCAACTTGGATCTTTTCTTTCGGGCAGTCTAGGCCTACCAGCTCATCCTTCATTGTATGAGAAACTGTCACGATAAGGTCAGCCGCCTTGGCGGCGTGGAGTTCAATGTTGCTCACCGTAACCGAGCCGTGTCCAAGCGTTCTTCCTTTCTCTGTTGAGTGAACGTGGAACGCAAAAGGCAATCCTGTCTCTTTCTTAACAGTCATTCCCCCTATACCTGAAAGCCAGTCATGAGCAACGATAAGGTCGAACTTGATGCCTTCTTTTCTTATCAACTCATTAACGAGTTTCGCAGCGCTAAGATAATTGTACATGAGGATTTTTGAGAACCACTGTATCCCACTACCCCATTTCTTTATGTCTTCTGCAACTACATCTGGCAACGAGTCAGAAATGTCGCTGTTTTGCGGCCGATGAATTTCGATACCTCGCCAAATCTGACATGTCGGTAGGCTACTTGCATCATCATTCATGGTGAAAACTGTAACGTCATTGTCCATGAGAACAAACTGGCGAGTTATTTCAGCCGCGTAGGTTCCCAAGCCACCGACGATCTTTGGGGGATACTCATAGACCAGAACAGCAAGCTTCATTGTTTTTCATCTTGCCTGTTTCTTAATAGTCCCTCACTGTTATTGCGCGCGTGCACGTGTTTCGCAAGGTTTTCCTACTCTTTTGTGAGCGTTATTTCCATTGTTGAAACCATCCGAGCTCTGTTTTCGCCTTCTCTTGGTGGCATCTCCTCTGTTCCTATTGCGATTTTGCTCACTTTTAGGTCTTTTAGGAAGCGATTTCTGGTTATTTCAGCCACGTCAACTGCCGTTGTAATTGCTCGTCCTCTGGCCTTCAAGGTTATTTCTTTAGCATTGCTCGCGGAGAGGCCTGTAATAATCGCTAAAACATAGTCCATTGGTGGTTTACTTCCAATAAAAACAATTCCCGATTTTTCAGCCATTTTCCATCACTCCTTTCATTATTGATTGTAACGTGTAACGTTGCTGTGTTCTTCTCGTCCTTCAACAACAGAACGCTACTGCCCATCGTAATACGCAAACTTCCTTATAAAGCAACTAAACAACAGAGCAGCCTGAGGATCTCGTTATTATAATGTAGCAATACACTAAGACACAGCATTACTGAAACTTTTTGACCAAATACCCTCGTGAAAACGAAGATTCCCGCTTACCTAGTTCCAAAAAGAATGCTCGCGTCTTGTTGAATTAGTCTAGCATAGTATTCAAGTGAAAGAGGGATCTAAAGGCGGCCCTCTCCGCTTTCCTCTCGCTTGCAAGGAGAGAAGGGCAACGCTTAGGGAAGTGTCATCCGCCACTCCTACTTTCCTCTTTCCAAGCGCGCGCTCTAAATCACATTTTTAAGAGAATCTGCTAACTAACTTACTTGGACATAGAAGAAGAGAACAACTATGGCTGAATCAGCGGTTTCTTTCAGCATTGACACGGAAGTAACGCCTGCTTACTATGAAGAATTG
>Ga0315280_10006840_pt1 | contig 15566 bp, 24 predicted proteins | sample YL17G06_40_MG_FD_203697 | JGI IMG/M metagenome (GOLD analysis project Ga0315280, IMG submission 203697) | Sediment microbial communities from Yellowstone Lake, YNP, Wyoming, USA - YL17G06_40 | ecosystem: Environmental > Aquatic > Freshwater > Lake > Sediment | place: USA: Wyoming | collected... | reverse complement strand
TTGTTGCTGGCCTCCTTTATGCCGGCGATGTTCTCGATCTCCGCAAGCCTCGCGACAGTTTCCGGCTCCATGTTCACGCCCGTGCGGGATGGGATATTGTAGATCACCTGCGGGATGTCGACTTCCTCTGCGATTTTTTTGTAGTGCTCATACATCCCTGCCTGCGTTGGCTTGTTGTAATAGGGGACGACTATGAGGGCACCATCCGCCCCGACCTCCTTTGCGTGCTCCGTCAGCATGATCGCTTCCCAGGTGCTGTTGCTGCCCGTGCCGGCTAGCACTGGGACCTTGCCCCCGGCTGCGTCAACCGTGATCTCCGTCACCCGGTTGTGCTCCTCGTACGAGAGCGTCGCGCACTCCCCGGTAGTACCCACCGGCACCAGCCCGTGGATTCCCTTCTCGATCTGGAACCTCACATTTTCGCGCAGCCCGTCCTCATCGACGATGCCATCTCGGTCCAACGGGGTCACCATCGCGGTATACGCACCTCGAAATTTCAAACGCACACCTCCTCCATAGTTTTTTTCAGAAGCTTGAGCGCCCTTTTCGAGTCGGACCAGTTTATAAAGAAAGTGATCGATGCCCTGCTTGAGAATATCTCTATTATATTTATTTTTTCCTTGGCCAGCGGCTCGGTCAGTTTCTCGACGATTCCTGGGGTCTCGATGAACTTCTCGCTCTCCGCGATCAACATTGCGATGTCGTTCTCGCTCGTCACAGATTTCATCGATTTATTCATCTTGACCACATCATGGAGCAGCCTGAGCGCGCGGGTTGCCTTGGTCCTATCAACGTAAAGCGAGAATGACCTGGGGCCGATCGAGACGCCGAAGATGTTTATGCCTACCTTACTCAGGGGCGTTGCCGCCTTAACTAGAATCCCGGGCTCGAGCTGCATCTGTTTGCCGATTATTGTAAGCATCGCCAACGGTTTATCATACAACCTTACACCCATTTCATCACCTATTGGTCCAACTATCGTGGTTCCCTTAGCAGAGAGACTTCCATGACGAAAATGTATAACCTTTGCGTCAATGTTCGGGTCTTTGTAGTTCATCGCGCGAGGGTGTAGCACCTGCGCCCCGTATCTCGCAAGGTCCCTCATCTCCTCGACCGTGATCTGCTCGAGCAGGTTAGTCCCTCTGACCTTGCTCGGATCCCCGCCCATCACTCCCTCGACATCCTTTACGATTATCACCTCGTCTGCACCAAGACAGGAGCCCAAGAGGAAAGCGGTTATGTCGCTGCCCCCCCTGCCGAGCGTTGTTATTTTGCCCTGCTCATCCTTCCCGAGGAAGCCGCAGATGACTGGGATTGTGCCTTTTGCAAGGAGGGGTAAAATAAATCTTCGGACCCTGTGCCGCGTTTCGGTCAGGTTTATCCTCGCGTTGCCGAAGTTGCTGTCGGTCACTATCGGCCACTCTGGGGACGTCGGGTCTATGTATCTGGCGTTCGCGCTCAGGCTGCGAAGTGCCGCAGCAAAAATCCTGGCGCTGGTCCTTTCACCCATCGCCATTATATCATCCATTTCCTTCTCGCCGATTCGCCCACCAGTGCTCGTTTTGGCCGCGCTGATGAGCTCGTCCGTTGTGTAGCCCATCGCAGAAACAACAACAACCACCTGTGCATCTCTCTTGTACTCCCTGTAGACTGAGTTGGCGGCAGAGCGCACCATCCTGCCGTCGCCAACGCTGGTTCCCCCGAATTTTACTACGATTCGCCTCATTTCATCCACCCTGGTATCCTGTCCAAGCGGGTGATATCATCGAAGCTCTCTCGCTGCCTAACAACCTCAGCACTGCCTGAGTTCACGAGCACCATTGCCGGGCGTGGCTGGGCTGTGTGCTGGTTGGACATCGCGAGGCCGTAGGCCCCGACGTCGAACACCGCGATAAGGTCGTCCTGCTCCACCTTCGGCAACCTCCGCTCCTTACCAAGGAAGTCCCCGGACTCGCACAGCGGCCCGGCGATGTTTACTAGCTCCGTGTGATCGGCCCGCATTTTGTTTGCCACCTCGATGTGATGGTATGCGCCGTAGAGGGCCGGCCTTATAAGCGCGTTCATGCCCGCATCGACCGCGACCCAGCCAGGCATGCCCTTCCTCTCCTTCGAGTAGCCGACGCTGACCAACAGCACGCTGGCATCGGCCAGGAGGTAGCGCCCGGGCTCGAATATCAGGGTTGGCCCGCTCAAGCGATATTTCTTGACAGCCGCCTCGATTATCGGAATGATGCTCGAGGCAAGCCTTTCAGGTCCAAGCTCCTTTTCCTCGGGCCTGTAGGGGATCCCCAAGCCTCCCCCGAAGTCGATGAATTTTATATTGGTACTGAAATCCGATTTTAGCTCCCCGACGAAGTTCATGAGCTTCTCCGCGGCCTCCTCGAACGGCCCGGTCTCGAGTATCTGAGAACCTATGTGGCAGTGAATTCCAACAACATCAACATTCTCCATCTCGGATGCCATGCTGTAGGCCTCAATCGCCTGGCCACTCTCCACATCCAGGCCGAATTTGCTCTCCCTCAACCCGGTCGCGATGTACGGGTGGGTCTGGGCCTCGACATCAGGGTTGACCCGAAAGCCTATCCTGGCCCTGCGATCTAGCTCCGAGGATATTCGATCGACCGCGAGCAGCTCCTGGATGCCGTCGACGTTTATCAGCACGTCGTTGGATATCGCAATCTCGAGCTCGGCTGCGGATTTGTTGTTGCCGTTGAAGACGGTCCGCTGGCCCGGCACCCCTATTCTACCCGCGATCTGGAGCTCGAACGCCGAACTCACCTCGGCTCCGGCTCCCTCTCCGTTGAGGATCTTGCATATCGCCGTGTTTGAGTTCGCCTTGTAGGCGTAGCAGACCATGACGCTCGGCCACCTCTCCGAAAATACCGTGTAAAACCTCCGATAATTCTCCCGGACGCGCTGCTCGTCAACGACGTACAGCGGCGTGCCGAATCGCTCCGCAAGATCGACAGCGCTCATCCCGCCAATCATCAGGTTGCCCTGCCCGTCTACCCCGAAGTGCGATTTCAGCATTTCTCCTGCACCTCTTTCAAACCCTGCTCAAACAGGTCCAAGCCAAGCTCCAGCTCCCGCTGGCTGATGATGAGCGGCGGCGCTAGTCGGATAGCCGATTGCCCACCGCGGAAGACGAGAACTCCCCTGTTCAGGGCCGCCTGCACGACTTTATTCCTCTCATCGACCGCGGGTTTTTTCGTCTCTCGATCTTTCACGAACTCCACTGCCAGCGCTAGACCTTTGCCCCTGACGTCCCCGATGAGTTCATAACTTCCGGCCATCTCCTGCAGCCGCCTGAGCGCGATCTTTCCCAGCCTCGCGGCATTGTCGGCCAGCCTCTGCTTTTGAAGCACATCGAGTCCGGCCATTGCTGCGGCGCAGGCCAACAGGTTGCCCCCGAACGTCGTGGCGTGGGCTCCCGGCTCCCAGTTCATGACTTTCGAGCTGGCGACAACAGCACCCATCGGCACCATCCCCCCCGCAAGTGCCTTAGCCATTGTCACGATGTCGGGAGTGATACCCCAGTGCTCGATCGCGAACATCTTGCCCGTTCGCCCCAGGCCGGTCTGGATCTCGTCAGCGATGAACAGCCAGTCGTGCTCCTCGCAGAGCTCCTTCAGCATCGGGTAGTACTCCGGGGGCGGGATGATGTACCCGGCATTTCCCTGGATCGGCTCGGTGATCACGGCCGCCACTTCCTCCGCAGGCGTCGCGGTCCTCAGGGACTCCTTCAGGTACTCGAGGCACAGGTAGTCGCATCCCGGGTAGCACTGGTTGAACTGGCAGCGGTAGCAGTACGGGAAGGGCATGATGCTGACCCCGGGCACTAGGGGTGCGAAGAATTTGCGGTGGTTGGAGCTGCTCGAGGACAGGCTCATCGCGCCGAAGCTCCTGCCGTGGAATGCGCCAGTGAACGCTATCATCCTTGGCCTTCTGGTGTGCCACCTGACGCACTTGAAAGCCGCCTCGACCGACTCCGCCCCGCTGTTCGTGTAGAATACGCGTTTCGCGAACCTGCCAGGGGTGATCTCCGCGAGCCTTTCCGCCAGCCTCACCTGGATGTCGTAGTAGAAGTCTGTGCCCGCGAAGTGCGTCAGCCTGCCGGCCTGCCTCTGGACCGCGCGCACCAGCTGGGGGTGGGAGTACCCGTAATTCATGACGAACATTCCCGAGGAGAGGTCCATGATGACGTTTCCATCGACGTCCCTGACATATACGCCGTAGCCCTCCTCGCATGTAAGTGGCTCTGACCTGGTGTATGACGGGGAAATAACCCTCTCGTCCCTAGCCACGATCTTCCTGGCCTTGGGACCGGGAATCGGCCTCAACACCCTCGGACCGCCTTTCACCCAGTTTGGCCTAACCATAAACATCACCCGACACAGCAATACTGAAAACGAGCTTATTAATTAACGATTGTGGACGAGGCGGTCGGTGTACTGGGGAAGCGCGCCTTAAAACCATCAACCCTTAAATATATCCCCCATTGAGTTCGCCTCTAGGTAGATAGTTGGCTGGGATTTAAAAAGGATTTCGGTTCTCTCGGTTCTCCGATTTTCAGTGAGGTTTCGGTTGTAAAGCATTTGTTCAGGATGGGGATAATCATTGGATTTCTCCGATCAATCGTCCCAGCCTCCACACCCTTGCGATTTTGGGCTTGATTGAGAGCAGGTGCTTGTCGCCGCTGACTATCTCATGCCCCAACACAAGGGCGCAGGCCAGGACGGGCACATCCGCCTCATGAGCTAGTTGACCTTTGGCAACACCCATCGCCCCAGCATAGACGCCGCTTTCTACCCATTTTACGGGCAGCGCAGCGACAGTTTCGCGCGCCTCAGCTTTAGCATAGGCGAGTTTCTTCCGCAGGCCTTGTTCGAGTTCCAGCTTGACCGACTCCGGCGCGAACAGGTCGACACTCCTTTCAAGCGCGAGTAGGATCAGCCTTCCCGCATCGGAGGAGGGGTCATAGAGGGCGGAGAAGAGGATATTCGTATCGACGACTATGTTCATGGGATCGCCGGTGGCTACTTCGTGAGGTCCTCGAGCTTTAGGCCCTTCTCCTTCATGCGCTTCCTGAATTTTTCGCTTGCCTCCAGAAATCTCCTCTTTTTATATTCGATGAGCATTTTCTCGATCACTTCGTCGATGCTGGCGAACCCCTCCTCCATTTTGAGCAATTTCAACTCCTTCGCGAGTTCTGGCGAGATGGCAACTGTAGTCACCAACCGATCACCCGAGATATTATAATTTTATAACTTTATAAATACGTCGGGTGGTATTGTTTTGCATCCTATTCCAGATTGTGTGTGGGTAGTTTTTAAGCTGAAAAGAGGGTATATATTTAGCTCGTGTGCTGGCCATGTCACAGGTGTGACGTGTGCTTGGGTCGCGGGGGCACAAGTTCCAATTTTTGCGTTCCTCTGTCACAGCTGTGACAAGTGGACGACGCGTTTTTCAGCACCAAGGCCTTCCCGCCGGTCATGCCGATTGAATCGGCTAGGCTCTTCAGCTCAGCCAGCTTGCCGGATTCTCAGACTGATTGTTGAAGTTTCACCGCCCGCAGCTTTCGGAGGTGTCGGCTCACCCTTTGTCTCGTTCCACAATCGAGTTCCTTGATATCGTACACGATCAAATACTGGGGCATGTCCCGCCGAGGCTTTGAGCGGAGGCGGTTTATAAGCGGATGAATTATAGCATGCGATGTCACAGGTGTGACATTCGCGGTGCCGATCCTAACGTCACAGCTGTGACGCTGAACGGTGTTTCCCATCAGGAAAGCCGCACACGCACACCCAGACAACTTTCACGCTTTAAGACAGCTAAATACGTACAAAACAGGGGATTTAAAAAGACTTTCAGTTTCACAGCATCATTGCCTCCTTCAACCCCTTGAAGTGATCATCGCCTGTCAGCACCTTCGCTCCATGCTTCCTGGCGAGAGCCAACACGATCCCATCGGTCAAGCTCGGCACTCGGAGCTTTCCCTTTCTCGCCTTAATCTCGAGTTCTCTCCAGGCCTCAGCTGCGGCCAAGCCAAGATCCGCGTCTACCCCTTCCACCTCGCTATGGGAGGAGATGAAATAGAGCCTACCTCCGATCTCACGCGCATCAATCCCCTCTCGCACGTATTTACGGGCGACCTCGGCGAGCACGATATCTGGCGTCACTATCTCCCCACCCTCTAGGTACTCCCTTGCGACCGCGCCTCGCTTGCTGCCCATGAAATACTCTACCCAAGCATAGCTGTCGAAAACAATCATTCTCGATCCTCCAGTCGCTCATCCTCCCTGAAACTTGAGATTCTACCCCGGTCCACGCCGAACATCTCGCCTCGAAGCTTGAATCTCTCCTCAAGAAGCGCCAGAAGCGCCTCATCGTAGCTCCTCGCCCCCGTTGCCTGCTTGAGCGCGTCGAGCAACCTGATCGTCCTTTCCTTTACCTGGATCGTCGTAGCCATTCCTCTCCCATAAATTATAACTTATAAGTTATATTTATTGTTTGCGGGCGCATCGTTTTTGTCATCCTCCTTGGTCTTTAATTGTGGTGGGCGGGTTTTAAGGCGAAAACATTGAGTTGCTACGATGATCGAGGGAATCAGGGAGGCCGAGTTTTCTAATTTATAAAGAACCGCCTCTCAAAGCTTTGTTGGTATTGAGATGTCCAAGAGGCGGAGCGAAAGTTACATTAATAAGACAAGTAATACAGATAATACAATGAGAATTATCCTCACCAAACACGCGCGTGAGCGGATGGTCTCGAGGGGGATATCATTGGAAGAAGTTAAAAACGCGATCCTGAAGGGAAGCAAAAGGATCCAGGACGGAAAAATTGTCGCAGCCTACCGATACTTTGAGGTAGTTTACAAAAAGGTGGATGAAATATTTGTCGTGGTCACGGTGACGCCTAGGTGGTAAAATGTTGAAGAAGTGTCCGATTTGTGGGGAGGGAACCCTGATCCGGAAAAAGGTGGATGAAAAGATGTTCGGGGTGAGCTTGGGAGCGTTTCCGGAGTGGGTCTGCGATCGCTGCGGCGAGTCGTTCACAGACGAAAATACTACTCGGGCCATCATCGATCGCGCGAAGCAAAAGGGGATCTGGGGCCTGGGTAAAAAGGTGAAGGTGGTGAAGTCCGGGAACTCGTTGGTCGTTCGGATCCCCAAGGAGATCGCCGATTTCATGGGGTTGGAAAAGGGCCAGGAGCTATTCATCCGCCCTGAAGGCAAGTCTAAACTCACAGTAGAGGTCTAGATGTTATCTTTATAATCCTGGAGTGGCTCTGGGGTCTTGCTACTTAACAATTGCGCTTCCGGACTTTTGATGTCGGTGGATAAATTGATTGCTCCCTCGATGATCACATTTGTATCCATCAGCACTAGCGGGGGCTTTTCAGCGCCTTTTTCAGCCATGGCCCGACCTCCCTTTTATAAACATCGCGCCTCACTTCCCTGCACATCTTGATTATCTCTTCCCTCGATGGCAGCTCGACCTTCCTGAGCACGATTAAGCCGCCTATGTCAACTACCTGAAGGGGGGCTCCCGGCTCTATCCCCTCTGCGTCTCGGATTTCTTCCGGTATGAGGACCCTGCCTTTTTCATCCACCTTGACGACCTCCGCGGCCATGGCTGTTCCCGATTAAAGTGGGATTTTCCCACTTACATAGTTAGTCGCTCTTTATTGGCCGGTTATTCCGCGCCTCTGTTGCGTCAAAGTGGCATTTAAGGGAAAAACTGGGTGTTGAGGGAACTCGAGCCTTGCAAAAGGTGTGTGCGTTCTTTCTTTCTAGGGGCAAGGGCTATCGAACCTAGATGTCGAATAATGCACCGCTGGGTAGAACAAGCTGGCTTTTCATAGCTAATAAGTTTCAATTTGGATCGGCATGTTTTTGAAGTGCTTCACGTTTCTCGTCACGATCGCTTCGCATCCATGAACCAACGCGATCGAGGCTGCCAGCCCATCCAGGATGCTGACCTCCTTGCCCTCCCTCGCCAGCACCCCCAGGACCTCGCCAGCCTTCAGCGCGGCTTCGTGATTTAAAGGCAGGGTTATCAGCCTGCTGAAGAGCCTTTCCGCCTGAGCCAGCCTCGCCCGCCTGACAGCGAGCTTCCCTCGGTGGATGCCGTAGACAAGCTCAAAGACATTTACCTCCGTGGTCGCATTTGGCCCGACCTCATCCAATTCCCTCCCCTTCCGCACCGCGCCAGCGTCTCCCCTGAGCAGATCGATGAGGAAGGAGGTGTCGAGGCACTTCAAGCGATCTCGACCTTGCGCAGTCGCTTGTCGGCGGACCTCCGGGCTTCCTCGACCCCCGACTTGAGCTCCTCCAGCTCCTCCTTCGACATATCCTTCCACAGCCCGGCGCACTCGCTCAGCTTGCCCCCCGACCTGATGAGCCTCGTTATCGCGTCCGAGAAGCTCTCCCCCTCGAGCTTCATTTTCGAGAGCAGGTTGTAAACATCCTCGGTTATTGATATGGTTTTGGAGACCATTTTCCTACCTATATCTGTGTATGTATACACAGAGTTTAAAGCTGTTTCGACGCGCGCCATTTCAAACATCTTCTCGGCCTTCGATTGTGTGAAAGTGGTTTTTAAGGCGAAAATAGCCTCAGGGCAGATGGGCCTGACCGGGCACCAAAAACCGCCCAGAAAAGTTAAATAGAGGTTAAACAAATGTTATACACGAGGAGAAAGCGTCTGGTGATAACCAAGTCGGCGCGGCGCGAGATGGATCACCTAGGCATGTCGGTTCAAAGGCTGGTCGCCGCGATAGAGGACGGGAAGAGGAAACTTGAAAGTCGGAGTGCCGGAAAATGGCTGGTGCAGGACAGGTTCGCCGGAAAGTTCGTCCTCATCAGGTATGCTGAGCTAGCGGACAAAATCGTCGTGATAAACATCGGACAAACCACGAGGAGAGCGATATGATGGTTGGAAAATACCTCAAGGAGTGCCCGGTTTGCGGGGGGGCGGTCAAACGAGCGAGGGCACCCTACATCATGGGCCAGGTGGTCATCGAGCCCGAGATGGAGGTGGACAGATGCGCCAAGTGCGGGGAGGAATTCTACACGGCCGAACAGGTCGCGCGGGCGCAGGAGAAGGCGGTCAAGCTCGGGATCTGGAGGCCGCGGCTCGAGGAGGAGCGCGAATTGAAGCGGATCGGGGGCTCGCTGGCGATCTCCATCCCCAAAGCTATGGTCAGGGCATTGGGCCTTTCCCCGAACGAAAGGGTGCGGGTGATGCTGACTGACAGGGGGCTCTCCATCGTGAAGAAGAGGTGACTCACCCACATTGCGAGTTTTTCGATATCGTATGTTAAGGTAAACCGCTCTCGTGGAAAGGGTTTCGGTTTCTGATTTAGGGGTTCAGAGAATTTCAACCCTTCTGATGCGCCTGAATTCTCCCGTGCTCTTCAGTCTATCAAAATCTGAATCGTATGAATAAATTTTCGGGATAGCATGTCTCTTCGCCAACGTGGCTGATGTCCAATCGGTTAGAGATAGGAGTATTTTGGGATATTTCCTCAAAAACATCTTGGAATTTGCAAAAACTTCCTCATCGACTTTCAACAGACGGATATTTGCGCTCTCTTGAATTAATTTGTCAGCTGACAGAACGATCTCTGGATTTTTCGTTTTTCTTGTCGCAAACGATAGAACTTCGTCCAGCACGTAATCGGAGGTGAAGAAGGTCCCTTTCTTCCCAGCAATTTTTGTGAACTGTCTCAAGGCATCTTCGTGATTTGAGTCATCTTTGTTTGATACTGCTATGAACGGCCCCGCGTCTATAAAGACCTTCAGGAAGATCACCCGAAAAGCTCTTCCCTGAATTTCCTAGCGTCGGTTTTGACTCCCCAGCTTTTCGGATGTTTGATGGCCTCAACTAGCGGGTCCAGCTCCCACATCGGTTCTTTTACCTCTTTCGCACCTCGGATGATACGATTGAAATTTGTTAAAATTTTCTTTGCCCCATTTCTGTCGTTCAGGTGAACCTCTCCCAGCCTCTTGCCGACCCTTGCCGGGAGGTGCTCCCTTGAAATCACCCAATCCCTCCCGTCGATGACCAAAAAATGGTCCTTCATCATTTTCTTCCCACGGTGGACTTGGCAGCCGAGCAGTACGACCTTATTTAAGAACTCGGGGATGGGGGCGCTGGTGTATATTTTTACTTTAACCCCTCTTTCGACTGCCCGCTCGGTCGCGTACCTCAAATCTTGGAAGCCGAATGCTGCGCCTTCGCCGGTGATGATGGCGACCTCCCTCTCGGCGGAATCCAACAGCATCCTTACCTTCCGCCTGAAATCCTCGTCAAGCTCTGTTCTTTTGATCTCGATTTTTTCGGACATCTTCACCACTCCTTACAATCGCTTTTTGGATTTAAATATCAGCCCAAAAGTTTCAGTTTGGGCCATTTTTAAGGGCTAAACCGGGCACCGAAAATCCGCCCTAAAGGTGATGCTGACTGACAGGGGGCTCTCCATCGTGAAGAAGAGGTGACTCATCCCCATCGCGATTTTTTTCGATATCGTCCGTTAGCTGAATAGAATTTTTTATCGTTGTCCTTCAATGGCCCACGTGTTCCTCACGTCTTACTTCCCCGAGAGTAATTGCGCAGGGTTTCCCTCCTGACGTACCAGCGGCCCCCTCGCTTGACCGCGTCGATCCTGGCATTTTTTAGGATCATTGGATCAAGATCGCTCCATGCCCTCGATGACGCTGCTTTTCACTACATCGAACTCCGGTAGCTCGCCGATGACCAAATTTTTTAAATCGACCCTCCAGAGCTTGGCCATATCCCCGATACGATCGACAAATCTTCTCGCGTCGAACCTTATCCCGTACGCCGCGAGTTTTCGGTTTACCAGCCTCTGGTCCAGCCTGATCCCCTTCTCGAGGAGGAACCACATGTCGTAGAGGTCGCGGGGTTTTTTCCTGGTTAAAATCGCCCTCGCCTTCTCGGCCAGTATCTCCTCCGCGCGCATCGAGAACACATCGAAGCTCGGGATTTCACGGTACATCGAGCTGATCGTCATGCGCTCCGGGTTCAGGATAACCCTTTCTCTCAAGCTTACGTTGAGCGGGATGAAACAGAGGCTTTCCCTGCTCCCGCGGTAGAAGGGGCCGCGGAAGAGCGACCTGAGGTTTATCTCCCTCGGGTGCTTCTTTACCTCCTTCAGGCTCCCGGAAACGCCCAAAAACCTCAGCCTGTCGATCGACATCCGGACTGCTTCCTCAAGGTCGATGCGTTTGCTCAAGGTAAAATCTAGATCTTCGCTGAATCGGCTCAGCTTGTGCAGCTTGTACAGGCATGTGCCACCTTTGAAGACGAGCTCGGGGCCAATCTCGCTGTAGAGGGCGAACAGCAAAAGCTCTTGGATGTAGTCCCGCTCGGCGTTAGCTGGCGTCAGGCGCTTCAGGCGGGCCACTTCAGCCAATTCATCGGAGCCCAACATTGTCTATCACCATCCACCGATCGATCTTTTTGCCCTCAGCCGGCATCGCGTAGTCGAGTACCGTGTAACTCCTGCCAATAGACTTTCCGAGTTCTCCGTGAACCTCTGCACCCAGCTTCTCCAGCAGATAACCGAAGCGTTTCGCCAGCGCGTTATTCCTCATTTTGAGCAGGTAATCGACCAATCTTTCGACTTTGATAGAGTTGAAATTTTCCCCTGCGATATCGACTATTTCTGAAAAGGAGATCTGACGAAACAGTACCGAATCGATGAGGGCCTTCTCCGGCTCAGCCATGAATATCTCGATGCCATCGTGGCGAAGCTTTTCAAATCCGAAAAAGCTCGAGGGCCTGACCTTGATGAAGACCATCCTCGCTCCCCCGAACGTTATCTCCCTCCGCTTCCTGCTTCGCGTGGTCAGGATGTGGATCGCCGAGGGGAGCTGCTCGGTGAGCCCGTGATATCGAAGCGCCGCCCAGCAGGAGATGTAAGAAGGCCAGGTGAGGTTTGACGCGATCAGGAGGGGGTCGCTGTGCAAGGTGTACTTGTCCCGCTCTATCTCCCTGATCAGCCCACCGCGCTTCCAGCGGTGGATCAGCAGCTTCGTATAGGCGCTGCCCTTCCCGGTGAGTTCCCGGATCTTCTTGTTGCCGAACACCGCGTACTTCTCGAGTTCCCCCAATAGTTCGAGTTTTTTCATCCGAATTACCTAGGTTATCATTTTTGATAACTATGGTTAAACAACATAAAAAAGGTTTGGGATCGGTGCCTACCTCGATCAACGACGCTGTAATATGTATATGACGTATTTAAACATTTTTGTCATATATGTATGAGATAACATTCGAACATGGGTCGTCATTCTACCTAGATGTCCTCCACGAGGGGTCGGGACCTGCCCCACACCGGCTTCGGAGGTTTAGGGGGCGAGATTAGAGCTGGTGGGCGACGATGCGGTGATCAGGTACTGGAAGGGTGGGGCGGTCGGTGGACTGGGGAAGCGCGCCTTGAAACCATCAGCCCTTGAAGCTATCCCCCATGGAGTTCGCTTCCGGTGGATGGTCGGAGGGGATTTAAGAAGGGTTTCGGTTTGATTTTGATTTGATTGCGGTAGCTTTGCACGCAAGTTAATCCAAGAGCCTAGGAAAGATGCTCACCAAGTCGAAATTGGAGGAACTCGATGTCGTGTGATTCCCCGATCTGCTAAAGAAATAATTTTTTAAAGAATTAAATTCTCCTTGGAGAAGCGATTCTTCTACCTGGTAAAAAAATACTTCTATTCAATTCAAAAGCATTACAATCTTCTTTTGACCTTTCCACATAAGGATCTCCTATCTCACTAAATCCCCCTTCAAAGCATATGCCCTGTCCTGTATCAGTATATTTTCTTGCGTTATCCGGTTTTACATAGTGTACGCAACTGGCGCAATTCACCGAAGTTACAAATGGGGGAAGGTTTTTCTTTTTGTTCACACACATTCCCTTTGACATTTGGTCCGAAGGTGTTTTATAGGGCTGACGAGTTAGAACCATTTCCAGACTCCGAATATTTCCAACCGTTTATATAAAAATTTATCATTCATCAAAATTCTGAACATATTTGTTTTGCGTCTTTGTTTAGTATCTCACTCGCGGATTCTGCTTATGCATGCTCGTGGTACAAAATCTGCGAACTTTAAAGCGTGTCCGCGCGGCGGAGGAAACGGGTTCTTTGATAATCCTATGGATTTATTCGACAAGCTCGCTTAGTGGAAAAGGCCATAAGAGCGTTAATCCAAAGTCGTTCACATGACACTGATACTTAAGAGAGAGCCTAAAAAGATAGGCGGTATGACTACCTTTTGCTCAGAACAACATTTAGATGAATTCCTAACTAACATAAAGCTAGGAAGAACTCAGCCTTTCGAACTATATCAAGGGCCTCCAAAACTTCTCCCCATCGGGTCGCCAGTCTTTATTTTTCAGACGGGTGATAAGCACAGGTTAAGAGCTAGGGCAAGGTTTATTGGATGGGTTGCGGTTGATGGTTGGCTAAGAAACGCGAAAGATCAAATAGAATTCTGCAAACAATTGGCAGAAAAACTTGAGGGGTTTTATTCAAAGGAGGACATCCAACCTCATTGCCAGGGCCAAAAGCTTGTTGAGTTTTGTTCCAAGAAGGATGGCGTTCGGGGGATTTTCCTTTTCGACAAAATCGACGAAATCGTCTACAGATCTGAAAAGGAGTGGTTTAGGCGAGGAGACTTTCAAAAGCTCTTTGGAGGAGCTCAGCCTTACGCTATGGGCTTCCCCTTTCGGTATCTAACTACCGAGGAAACGGAAAAGCTTCTTAGGGAGTTGGGCACCAGAAGCCTAAAATAAAAACTGCAGTAGACATAGCTCGATAACTACGATTCTAGTCATCAATTCATCTTCACGACTAGCACCGCTAAGAAAGGGCATAAGCCAGGACCGGGTCGGCAACGCTGTAAAGATCGCCCCCGCGCCCCAGGAAACCCGCCTTGAGGAGTTCACCCAGGAGGTTGGCGTCGTGGATCCTAGCCCCAGTCTCACCCTCGAGGTGGGCCTTGATTTGTGCCCATCGAGCCGGCTCCCTGGCCACGCGCTTCATCATGACGCGGTACCTGGCCGCAGCCGGTCTTCTCAGCAGAAAGTCCTCGAATTCCTTGAGCGCGAGCCCGGAGGCCTCCCTCAAGAGCCGATCGATGAGCTTCCCGACCTGAGGGGATGTTTTCCGCACGCGGCCCGTTTTTCCCCTATAAATCGCCTCGGCCCAAAGCCTCGGCGGGAAATTTGGCGATCGTCGAGAGGATAAGGGCATCGTTGGGGGCCATCATCTGGCGCAGGCACGCCCGAAGGGAAGCGGAGGGTGAGAACATAAGCGAATCCATGCTGGAGGACGCGCTACGAAGAGAATTTGTCCTGGTCGAACATTATCCTCAAGATCCATACGGTGAGAGCGCGTTAGTGCTTGTCTTCGTTGAAGGAAGGCCCGTACACGTGGTCCTGTCTCCGAGGGAAAGTTTATGCTATCTCGTGACCGTATATGTACCAGACCCAGTGAGGTGGGATCCGACTTTCACGAGGAGGAAAGAAAGATGAAAGCATACCCATGCCGATGCGGCGGAAAAACGCGCCTCGAGTACAAGCAGGAACGCACGGGCGATATCTCGATCAAAGGGGTACCTGTACTGGTTTGCACAAGGTGCGGAGAGGAGTGGTATCCCCCGGGCGTCGCTACGATGATCGAGGGGATCAGGGAAGCCGTAAAAAATCTAGATCAAATCGAGATATCCGCTGAAAGGATCAAAGCTCCAAGCACATGAAAACAGCCCTTTCTAACGGCGTTTACGTGCTCAAAATCATTTTTTTAAGTTTCTCGAGCAATCCCCAGCCCGGACCATGGCCGTGCCGCCGATTTTTCTGAGCTCCAGGAGGCCTTTATCACCTGTCACCAAGTAATCGACTTTACCAGCAACTGCTGCCGCTAAAATTGGTACGTCGCCCTCGAGGTGGGCCCTGATCCCTGCCCATCGAGCCGGCTCCCTGGCCACGCGCTTCATCATGACACGAGATGCCTCAAAGAAGGACATTGTGATGTACATAAAACTTAGAAATAAGTACATTGCAACGTACTTATGTGGAAATTGGTAAGCCCTCCTTCAACGGATGGGCCAGACTGTTCAGCTTCGTCTCGATTGTAGAGGTATTCCCTTTTGACCTTTGGCCAGTCGCTGAGTACAACCAGCACCACCGCTAGGCGCGCAAATTAGAAATTTATACGTGGAGATCTACGAGGGGCCACGCAATCAACCCCGGATTTATTCGTGGGGGGTGTCGACAGAGATCGGCTTTAGTTGAACTCGCCCCCCGCGCTTAATGAGCCTTATCTCCCTTCTTGCTGCGAGCCTCTCCACTGCCCGTCTGAGCGTCACCTCTGGAAAATCGAGGTACCGCTTGAGGTCAGCTATGCTGCCAGCGCCGAGCCTAACCGACTGCTTCACGCCTTCCTCGAGACATCTACGCAGGAGGCCACGCAGGAACGGGATGCGCGCCCCGGAGCGTTCTCGGATCACCTCCAGGCTATCGAGCACATCTAGGCAAAAGC
>Ga0315280_10006839_pt1 | contig 15566 bp, 15 predicted proteins | sample YL17G06_40_MG_FD_203697 | JGI IMG/M metagenome (GOLD analysis project Ga0315280, IMG submission 203697) | Sediment microbial communities from Yellowstone Lake, YNP, Wyoming, USA - YL17G06_40 | ecosystem: Environmental > Aquatic > Freshwater > Lake > Sediment | place: USA: Wyoming | collected... | reverse complement strand
ACTGCTTGAGCAGGTTGTTGACGTCTTGCACGGTGCTGCCGCTGCCCTTGGCGATGCGCCGGCGCCGGCTACCGTCGATCACCTCGGGATGGCGACGTTCTTCACGCGTCATCGAGAAGACGATCGCCTCGACCCGGTCGAGTTGGTTGTCGTCGACCTGCAGGTTCTTCAACTGTTTCATGCCCGGGACACCGGGGAGCATCCCGAGGATGCTCGACAGCGAGCCCATCTTGCGCACCTGCTTCATCTGCACCAGAAAGTCTTCGAAGGTGAACTCCGCGCGGCGGAGCTTCTGCTCCATCTCGGCGGCCTGCTTCTCGTCGATCTGCTCCTGGGCGCGCTCGATGAGCGACAGCATGTCGCCCATGCCGAGGATACGCGAGGCCATGCGGTCGGGATGGAAAACGTCGAAGTCGCCCAACTTCTCGCCGGTCGAGGCGAACTTGATGGGTTTGCCGGTCACGGCGCGCACGCTGAGCGCCGCCCCGCCGCGCGCGTCGCCGTCGAGCTTGGTGAGGATCACGCCGTCGATGTCGACGCGCTCCTTGAACTGCTCGGCGGCGTTGACCGCGTCTTGGCCGGTCATGGCGTCGACGACGAGCAGGACGTTGTGCGGCTTGACTTGAGAGCGGATGCGCACCAGCTCCTCCATGAGCTCGTCGTCGATGTGCAGGCGCCCGGCGGTGTCGATGATGGCCACGTCGCCCTTCTCGCGCGCGAACTCGACGCCGCGCTCGGCGATCTCGACGGCGTCGACGTCGGCGCCCGGCGCGAAGACGGGCACGCCGACCCGCTCCCCCAGGGTGACGAGCTGCTCGATGGCGGCCGGCCGGTACACGTCGGCCGCGACCAGCACGGGGCGCTTGCCGTCTTTCTTGAGGAAGTTGGCCAGCTTGGCGCAGGCGCTCGTCTTGCCGGAGCCCTGGAGGCCGGCCATCACAATGACCGTCGGCGGCCGGCCGCTGTAGGCAAGTTTCGAGTCGCCCGCACCCATGAGCGCCGTGAGCTCCTCGTCGACGATCTTGATCACCTGCTGCGCCGGAGTGAGGCTCTCCATGACCTGCTGTCCGAGGGCGCGCTCCTTGACGTGCGCGACGAAATCGCGCACGACCTTGAAGTTCACGTCGGCCTCGAGCAGAGCCAGGCGGATCTCGCGCATCGCCTTGTCGATGTCGGCGGGGCTCAGCTTGCCGTGCCCACGCAACTCGCCGAGAACGCCCTGCAGTCTGTCGCTCAGAGATTCGAACATGGTCGCTCTACTGTATCCCTTCACCGCTGAAGACGGCGCGCGCGAACTGGTCGGCGTCGAACGGGCGCAGGTCTTCGAGACGCTCGCCGACGCCCATGAGCTTGATCGGGATGCCGAGGGTCTCGTGGATGGCGATCACGATGCCGCCCTTGGCCGTGCCGTCGAGCTTCGTCAACACGACGCCGCTCACGTCGACCGCCTTGCGGAAGACCTCGGCCTGCCGCAGACCGTTCTGGCCCGTCGTCGCGTCGAGCACCAGCAGCGTCTCGTGAGGCGCGCCGGGAACCAACTTCTCGATCACCCGGTGCACCTTCTCGAGCTCCTTCATCAGGTTGACCTGGGTGTGCAGGCGGCCGGCCGTGTCGACGATCACGACATCGCACCCACGCGAGCGGGCGGCGGCGATGCCGTCGTAGACCACCGCAGCCGGGTCGCTGTTGGCGGCCGCCTTGACGATGTCGCAGCCCACGCGAGCGGCCCACTCGCTGAGCTGCTCGACGGCGGCCGCGCGGAACGTGTCGGCGGCCACCATGAGAGGCCTTCTGTCGAGCTGCTTGAGGCGATAGGCGAGCTTGCCGATCGTCGTCGTCTTGCCGGTACCGTTGACGCCGACGACGAGGACCACCGCGGGATCGCCCGACACATCGATGCGCTGCTCGTCGGCGTTGTGCGGCCGCAACATGTCGCCGACGACCTCGGCCAGGCCATCGAGCAACTGCTCGCGTGTCTCGATTCCCTGATCGGCGGCGCGGCTCTCGAGTCGCTCAACGATCTTCACCGTGGCGTCGACGCCCACGTCGGCGAAGATCAGCGCCTCTTCGACCTGCTCCCAGAGGTCCTCGTCGACGCCTTCGAAGAGGATGGTGCGGAAGTGGTCGCGCAGCGTCTCACGGGCTTTGCCGAGGTTTTGGCGCAGCCGCGTGAGGAGGCCGGCCTGCTCCTTGTCTTCTTCGGCCGCGGCGACCGCTTCGGTCTGCGCCGAGACCCCCTTGAACGCCTCGTGCCACTCCACCTAGTCGACCTCCGCCGCCGCATGTGCCTCGGCCTCGATCTCTTCTTCGGCCATGCGCGCACTGACCACCTGCGAGGTGCCGTCGGGGCCCATGGTGACCCCGTAGAGCACGTCGGCAGCCTCCATGGTGCGCTTCTGGTGGGTGATGATCACGAACTGGGTCCGCGAGCGGTATTCGCGCACCAGCGAGACGAAACGCCCGATGTTGACGTCGTCGAGCGCGGCCTCGATCTCGTCGAGGATGTAGAACGGACTCGGCCGCGCCAGCACGAGCGCCATGAGGAAGGCGATGGCCACCAGCGAGCGTTCGCCGCCCGACAGCAGGCCGAGCTTCTTGCCCAGCTTGCGCGCCGGCTTGACCTCGATCGCGACCCCGCCCGGCTCCTCGCCATCGCCCTCGACCATCACGAGCTTGCCGCGCCCGCCGGGGAACAGGATCGCGCACATGTCCGCGAAGTGCTCGCCCACCACGGCCAGCGTCTCGGCGAACTCGACGTCGATACGCTCGGTGAGCTCCTTGATGAGCGCGTGCAGCTCGCTCGACGACTTCTCGAGGTCGCGCACCTGCTCGCGCATGAAGCCGACCCGCTCTTCGAGCTCGACGCACTCGGCCTGAGCCAGCGGGTTCACGGGCCCGATCTTCTCGCGTCGGCGCTGCAGGCGCTCGACGCCGGCGCGCAGCGCCGCGGCCTCGTCGTCGCTCTCGGGCGGCGCGAACGAGCTGATCTCGAGGCGCTCGGCGATCGCCTCGAGGCGCTCGGCCAGCTCGGCGCGCCGCTCCTCGAGGTGAGCGACCTCCACCTCGGCGGCGGCGCGCCGCTCGCCGAGCGCCTCGGCGCGCCGGCGCAACTCGACTTCGTCTTCGGCGAGGCGACGTGAGGCCGCGCGACTCTTCAGCCCCTCGCCGTCGGCGGCGGCAGCGCCTTCGAGGCGTTCAACGAGCGTTCGGGCGCGCTCCCGGACGCCCTCGAGGGCGCCGGTCAGCTCACGGCACGCGCCAAGCACGCCGGGGATCTCGTCAAGGCGCGCCGCGAGCTCGGCGACGCGGGCGCGGGCGCTTGCGGCGCGCGCCAACGCCCGCGCGCGCTCCTGCTCGGCGCGGCGCGCGATCGCGCGCCGCTCCTCGAGCTCGATCCGGGCGCGCGTGACCGCGGCCAGCGCAGCCTCGTGGCGCTCTTCGGCGGCCACGGTGACCGCCTCGGCTTGCGCGGCGGTCGGGCGCGCCGCCTCGGCCAGCGCGCGCGCCTCTGCGGCGCGCCCGGCGAGCGCCGTGATCTCTTCGTCAAGCGCAGCGACCTCGACCGCCGCCGCGTCGCGCGACCGGTCGGCGCGCGCGAGCGCCTCCTCGCAGGAGCGCACCTGCGCCTCGAGCGTCCGCCGCTCGTGAGCCGCCTGCTCGAGGCGCCTGCGGACAACGCGCTCGCGCTCGCGCAACTCACGTACTGCTTCTTCGAGAGCCAGCACCTCGTCTTTCGACCCAGCCACCACCGGCGTCTCGCGCAGCTCCCGCGCACGCACGGCGTCAAGACGCGCCTGGAGCTCGTGCAGATGGCTGCGGCGCTCGAGCAGAACGGCTGCCGGCACGCCGGCCGCAAGGCCGAGCTGCCCCTCCGATGGACGGTAGTACGCCCCGTCGCGTGTCACGGCGAGACCAGCATAGTCGGCCGGCACGCCACGCACGTCGTCGACGATCACCACGTCGGCCAGCAGAGCCTCGAGATCGTTGGCGACCGCTACCTTGTCGAGCAGCGGCACTGCACCGGGGAACGTACCCGCTCTTCGGCGCCGCACCGGCAGGAGCAGACGGGCCAGCCGCACACCCGCACCCTTCAGCGAGTCGAGCAACGACCACTGGTCGACGCGGACGGGCACCGCCACCGCGCCCGGCAGCTGCGCCAGCGCCGCGGCCAGCGCCATCTCGTAGCCCGGCCGGCAGCTCACGGCGCTCGCCAGGGCCACCGTGCCCGGGTACTCGGCGGTGACGGCCAGCACCTCGGCGCCGACGTCCTCAAGCTCGCGCAGCCCGGCCTCGAGGTGCGCTATCTCGGCTGCGAGGCCGCGTCGCTCGCCGGCGAGCGCGCGCAGCGCCTGCTCGGCGTCGGCCGCGGCCTCGCGCGCGGCGCGCAGGCGCTCGTCGGCGTCGTGGGCCGCGGCCTCGGCCGTAGCCAGCGCGCGCCGGGTTTCGTCGTCGCCGGCGTGGCCCAGCAGCGCCGCCCGTCTCGCCTCGAGCTCGGCGGTCGCCCGCGCGGCCTCGGCCGAAGCGCTCGCGAGGACGCCGGCCAGATCGGCCCTGCGCGCCCGCAGACGATCGGCGCGGGCCAGGTCGTTCGCGTTCTCGGCGGCCAGGCGGCTGAGCTCGGCGCGGCGCTCGCTCAAGCGTCGCCGCGCCGAGCTCAGCTCTTCGGCCGCCCCGTCGTGCGCGCCTTCGGCGGCGCGCAGCGCTTCCTCAAGGCGGGCTTCTTCATCGGCCCAGGAGTCGGGCCCGTCGGCCGCGGGCAGCGTCGCCGTCTCGGCGAGCAAGCGCTCGTGCTCGGCACGCGCCGCGCGTTCGACCTCCTCCAGCAGACGCGCCCGTTGTGCGGTGAGGCGCACCGCGCTGCCGAGGCGGTCGTGACCGTAACGCGCGCGCAGAAGACGCTGTGCGCGCCGTTCGCGCTCCTCGACCTCGTGCGCGAACAGATCGTCTTCGGCACGCCGTGCGGCGGCGGTCTCGTCGAGGCGCTGCTGCACCTCGGCACGCTCGGCGACCGCCGTCGCGACCTCGCGACGGCGGTCGCCGAGCCCTGCGTCGACGGCCTCGATCTCGCCGGCGAGCAAACGGCCCCGCGTCTCGGCCAGCTCAGTTTCGGCCTGGCGCATGAGCTGGGCGGCGTTGGCCTGGCGCCGTAGAGGCGCCAGCTGCGACGCCGCCTCGCGCTCCCCATCGCGCGCCCGTTCGAGGTTGCGAGCCACCTCGCGCAGCTTGAGCTCGGCGCGCTCACAGCGGCGCTTGTAGCGCCCGAGACCGGCGGCCTCCTCGATCAACGCGCGCCGGTCGACGGGTTTTGCCGCCAGCAGCGACTCGACCTTGCCTTGACCGATGATCGAGTGCATCTCCTTGCCCAGGCCGATCTCGGCAATCAACTCGACCACGTCGGTGAGCCGGCAGGGGGAACGATTGATGAAGTAGGTGGCCTCACCGTCGCGATGCACGCGCCGACCGATGCTCACCTCGGGCGTGGGTAACGAGAGCTTGCCGTCGGTGTTGTCGAAGGTCAGTTCGACCTCGGCGCTCGCGCCGGCCCGGCGACCGTCGCTGCCCGCGAAGATCATGTCTTGCATGGAAACGCCGCGGATGCTGGTCGGGCTTTGCTCGCCGAGAACCCACATCACGCCGTCGGCCAAGTTGCTCTTGCCGCTGCCGTTGGGGCCGATCACCACGGCGACGCCGGGCTCGAAGATGAGCTCGGTCTGCTTGGCGAACGATTTGAAGCCCTTGAGGCGGATAGCCTTGAGGTACATCTACTCGGCCTCTGGCCCCCGCCGGCCGTTTTCGGAGTCGCCGGTGGCGCCAGGCGCAGACGCGGTCGGCGCAGGCGCGGTCGGCGCAGGCGCAGTCGGCGCAGACGCAGTGCGCTCGGCTAGAGACAGTTCGCCCCCGGCGGGCTCGGGCGCGGCAGCCTTCGACCGACGCCGTCCACCCCGGTGCCCGCGACGCCGAGGGTGCTTCTCGGCGGCGGCCTCGACGCCGGCGAACGCTTCGTCGCGCTCGGCGCCCTGCAGTCCCTGTTCGTCGGGCTTCCGTGGCCCTAGCAGGCGCACGCGGCGCTTGTGACGCTCATCGCGACGATGCAGCTCGGCCAGGGCCTCGGAAGCGGCCTCTTGCTCGGCGCTCTTCTTGGTCGCGCCCACGCCGCGGCCCAGCACTTGCCCGTCGACCACCGCCTCGACCGCGAAGTTGCGGTCGTGCGGCGGTCCGCTGTAGCCGGACACCGCGTAGGCGACCTGCCTGCCTCCTTTGGCCAGGAACTCCTGCAGCTCGGTCTTGAAGTCGACGTAGCTCTTCTCCGCGAACAGGATGTGCTCGGCAAAGGCCTCGACGACCGCCGGGCGCACCGTGTCGAACCCGAAGGTGACATAGAGCGCGCCGATGAGCGACTCGGCGACGTCGGCGAGCACGTTCTGGTTGCTGACGAGCTGGTCGGCCTCTGCAGCGTCCTGCGTGGCGCCGACCTCGCCCAGGAAAGCCTCCAACCCCAGCTCTCTGGACACTTTGGCGCAGGTCGCGCGGCTGACGATGTAGGCGCGCAGCCGTGCCAGATGGCCTTCGGTGTGGCTGGGGAAGCGGCGGTACAGCTCGGTGGTCACGGCGAGGCTGAGCACGCTGTCGCCGAGGAACTCTAAGCGTTCGTAGGACCGCCCCCGCTCGCTCACCCACGACGAGTGCGTGAACACCTGACGCAACAGCTCCTCGTCGAGCTGCGCCGCCAGGGCGAGCAGTCGCCACGTACCCTCGCCGCTCACAGCAAAAAGGGGTCGCCTCCTACTCACAGAGCCGACCCCCGTATGCGCTCGCACCCGCGGCCTCGTCAGGCGACGGAGATCCTCTTCTCAACGAAATCGACCGCATCACCCACTGTCTTGATCTCGGCCGCCTCTTCGTCGGTGATCTTGATGCCGAACTTCTCTTCCATCGTCATGACGAGCTCGACCAGGTCGAGGGAGTCGGTCTCGAGATCTTCCTGAAAGCGGGCGTCGAACGTGACCTTGTCGCCGTCGACGCTCAGCGTGTCTACCAGGATGGCCTTGACCTGCTCGAAAATCTCTTCCCTCGTCATGAACTACCTCCGGCCGAAGTTTGCGGTTACTGTACCAAAAAGCCCAGGCTTTCGCACGACGGCCGGAGCTCTCAGCCGCAGCCGTCGGCACTCTCGCCGGCCACACCGTGCGACCCCACCGCCAGCCGCTCGCCGATGGTCGGCAGCAGGCCGCTCGTGACCGCGCGCGACGCGGTGCGGATGGCGTTGCCGATGCCGCGCGCCCTGGAGTTGCCGTGCGCGATGACGACCGGGTTGTTGAGGCCGAGCAGGTAGGCGCCGCCGTACTCCTCCGGATCGAGAGCGTCGCGGATGCGTCTGAGGTCGGCGGCCATGATCAGCGCCCCGACCTTGGCACGCCACGAGCCCGTCACGGCGTTCATGATCTCTTTGACGATCACGCGCGCGGCGCCCTCGGTCGCCTTGAGGGCGATGTTGCCCGCGAAGCCGTCGGCGACGATGACGTCGACGGTCCGGTTCATGATGTCGCGACCCTCGACGTTGCCGAAGAAGTTGATGCTGGGATCGTCGGCGAGCAGCCTGTGCGCCTCGATGACCGCCGGCGTGCCCTTGGTCGGTTCTTCGCCGATCGAGAGCAGTCCGACCTGTGGATCGGGCAGACCGATGACCTCGGTCGCGAACGCCTGTCCCATGACGGCGAACTGCCGCAGATGCTCGGGGCGCACCTCGGCGTTGGCGCCCACGTCGAGCAGCACGACCGGCAGCGGCACGGCCGGCATGAGCGTGCAGATGGCCGGCCGCATGACGCCCTTCATCCGCCGCACGTAGAGCAGGCCGGCCGCCAGGACGGCGCCGGTGCTCCCGGCCGACACGCAGGCGTCGGCCTCGCCGTCGGCCACCAACCGGGCAGCCACGACCAGCGACGAAGCGGGCTTGGAGCGCACCGCCTTGACCGGTTCTTCGTCGGAGTGGATCACGTCGGGCGCGTCGAGCACCTCGATGTACGGCGAGGGCTGCGGCCCGAGCAGCTCGCGCAGACGGGCCGCAGCCCCGACGAGGATCACCCGCAGCCGCTCGCCGGCGACCGCGACGGCCGCCTTGACGACCTCGTCGGGCGCATTGTCGCCGCCCGCCGCGTCGACGGCGACCCGAACGGTCACACCGGCGGCTTGCGAAGTGAGACGCTCGTGCACCTCGTGCGGGGTGAGGATGGGGCTCACGAGCGCAGGTCGGCTATCAGGCGGTCCAGATCGACGCGCTCAGCGACGATGCCGGCGATGAGCTGGATCTTGGCCGGGTCGTTGATGCGCAGGCGACCGAAGAGCCGCCGAATGCCGTCGGCCGCGGTCACCGTGTCGCTGGCCACCGAGAGCATCGGCACGCCGAGCTCCTCGGCGCGACCCAGGATGGCCGGGCTGGGGACGTAGTTGCCGGTGAGCACGACGACCGAGGTCGGCGTCTCGAGCGCAGCGAGGATGAGCTCGGCGCGGTCGCCACCGACGATCACGGCCTTGTGCTCTTCACGCTGGAAGAAACGCAGCGCATGCTCGGGGCTCATGGCGCCGATCATGTAGCTCTCGACGACCTGCTTGCCGTGCTCCTCGCCGCACACGTACGTGCCCTCGAGCGCCCGCGCGATCTCTTCGACCGTCACGGCCAGAAGACGCTTGTCTGAGAGGATGACCCCATAGGTGGCGATGCCCTGGCCGTACAGGTACGGCTTGTACTCGCTCTCGACCACGGCCACGCGGTTGTCGGGGACCATGTTGAAGATCACGCCCAGAAGCCGAGAGCGCAGCGCGTCTTTCACGTAGGCGATGTCGTCGAGCAGCCGCGCCCCGGCGAACTTGGCCACGAGCATCGCTTTGAGGTCGAGCTGGTTGACGACATCGGTGCCGCTGGTGCGTAAGAACCGGCCTTGCCAGATCTCGCCGAGACCCTCGCAGACGACCATGTCCTTGCCCTCGAGCACCGTGCGATAGGCCGCCTCGACACGCGCCAGCGCGTCGACGTCGGAGCCCGTGAGCACGTGGTGGAGAGCGCTCTCGTCGAGGACGACCGGGCAGATCGCCTCGGGTGCGTCGTCGAGGCCGAGCAGACCGGCCACGAACGTGGCGTCTTCGTCGACAAGATGCCGGCCGGTCTTCTGCGGCAGGATGCCGACCGGCTTGAAGTACCCTGCCTTGACCCCTCGGTCGCGCAGCGCCATGCACAGCCCCACCGAGATCGTGGTCTTGCCGCCACTGCCCTCTGTCGAAGCGATGTAGACCGATTTCATGTCGACAACACCCGGCTTTCGCGTCGGAACCGATCGCCGCCCTGGAGTCTTGCGCTCGCGAGCCCGCGTGCAGACCTCGTCTACGAACGGACTACGAAAGGATATCAGGGGCGAAGCTCAGGTGAAGAGCCTTACGTCTGCTCCATCGGGATGATCTCGCGGCCCTTGTAGGTGCCGCACTTGGGGCAGGCGTGATGCGGACGCTTGGGGCTGTGACACTGGGGGCAGTAGCTCAACTCGGCGCCGTCGAGCTTGTGCTGCGCCCGGCGCGAGTCGCGCTTCGACTGCGAGGTCTTGCGTTTGGGGACTGGCATGCGTACTCCTCCAGGATTGCAGACGCATTACTGTACCGGACGCGGCGACCGATGTACACCGCCACCGCGACGCCTCAGCCGGTCGAGACCGCTCCGGGCTCGTGGGAATGATCGTCTCCGGCCTGGTTCAGGTTCACGCCGCACACCGGGCAGAGGCCCCGGCACTCCTCGCGGCAGACGATCTGCGGCGGCAGCGCCGAGCCGAGCAGGTCGCGCACCCAACGGTCGACCTCGAGCACGCCGCCGAGCACGTAAGGGGCCTCGCCGTCGTCGGCACCTTGGGACTCGCCGCCGATCACGTAGTCGGCGCCCAGCACGTGCAGATCGAGGCGCGCGTCTTCGAGACAACGCTGGCACGGCCCGTGGAGCACGGCGTCGAACTCGATCTGCAAGGCGATCTTGCCGCCCACCCTGGTCGCATCGAGGGACACCCCGACGACGCGCCCTTCGACCGCGTACTCCTGACCTCCCAAGACGAACGGGTCGGCCTCGACGGGGAGCCGGCGCCAGGCGTGGTCGTCGGGCGCGAAGCGCAAGGAACGCAGGTCGAAACGGCGCATGGCAGGTGCTTGCCCGCGAGCGATGGGCGCCGAAACGCGCCGGCTAGATCTGCTGCTCCGCGCTGCGGCCCTGCAGACGCTCGCGTCCGCGACGCACCGCTGCGAGAAACTTCTCGAGGTTCACCTCGAGGTTGCCCAGCACCTCGTCGGCGTAGTCCTCGGCGCCGAGGCGGATCTCGCGCTCGCGATCGCGCGCATCGTCGACGATCTGCTGCGCGTTCTTCTCGGCGAGGCGCGACACCTCTTGCCCCGAAGCGAGCTGCTCGGCCTTCTCTTGGGCCTCGGCGACCACGCGCTCGGCCTCTTGCTTGGCCTCGACAAGCATCTCCTGGCGCTCCTTGACGATCCAGCGCGCCTGCTTGATCTCTTCGGGGATCGTCGAGCGCATCTGGTCGAGCAGGTCGTAGATCTCTTCGCGGTCGATCATGACGCTGTCGGTCAGCGGCACCGAGCGCGCGTTGTGGATCAGGTCGTCCAGCTTGTCGATCAGCACGAGAACGTCCATACCCGGCAAACCTCCTGGAGGAGCCTACGCCTCCCTTGGGAACAGCTCGGCGAAGCGGAGCGCCACCGGCGGCGGCACGAGGTCTTCGACCGAGCCGCCGAACGCCGCGATCTCTCTCACCCCGCTCGAGCTCAGATAGCTGTACTTCGGCGACGCCATCATGAAGACAGTTTCGATGTCGGGGGCGAGCTTCCTATTGAGCTGGGCCATCGAGAACTCGTATTCGAAGTCGGAGATGGCTCGCAGACCCTTCAGGATAGCCTTGGCGCCACACGCCTGGGCAAACTCGACGACGAGTGTGTTGAAGCGCGCCACGCGCACGTTGGGCAAATGCCCCAGCGCCTCGTTGAGGAACCGCTCGCGCTCGTCGACGCTGAACAGCGGCTGCTTGCGCACCGGTTCCTCGATCAAGCCCACGACGATCCGGCGGAACGTGCGCGCGCCCCGCGTGATGATGTCGATGTGACCCACGGTGACGGGATCGTACGTGCCGGGGCAGATGGCGACGGAGTTCTCCGGCACCCTTAGCCCTCCGCCTCGAGAAAGACGACCTGCGTGTCCCCGTACACCTTCACTCTCCTCTCCACCATCGCCAGCCGCACCGCCTGGCCCTTGGCCGCCTCGACGACCACGATGGCGCGTGGCGCCAGCACGTCGAGCAGCGGCTGTGCGACTCGTTCTTCCAGCTCCCCGTATCGGGCGTAAGGGGGGTCTACAAAGACGAGAGTATACAGATTCCCTGCATGAGAGTCAGTCACGAGGGCGCGGCGCGCGCCGGCGGCGACGATGCGGGCTGTGCCCGCATCGTCGCCGCCGGCGCGCGCGCCGACGCGCGCCAGGTTGGCGCGCAGCGCGCGCAGCGCGGCAGGGGCACGCTCGACGAACGTGCAGCGCGCCGCGCCGCGGCTGAGCGCCTCGATGCCCAGCGCCCCCGAGCCGGCGAAGAGGTCGAGCGCGACGTGGCCGGCAAAGGGACCCGCGACCCCTTCGGCCCGGCGATCCCCCGCTTCGAGCACGGGGGCCGGTCGCTCGAGCAGCAGCGCGCCGAGCACGTCGAAGATCGCCTCGCGGACCTTGTCGCTCGTCGGGCGAGTGGCGCGGCCGGCCGGCGCCTCGAGGCGCCGGCCGCGCCACTCGCCCCCTACGACACGCATCCTCTCCTCCTCGACGACCGCGGGCCGCGGGCGCCGCACGGCCGCAGCGCCCTGTCGGGCCGGTCCCGTAACCGTGAGCGCGACCAAGAACGCCGACGTGGCTTGCGCCACGTTGCGATCGCCCACATACTAATGGCCCGTGCCCGTGACAAGCATGCAGCGCGCCCCGCGATCCGACGACAACCAGGCGGGCTGCGCACGGGCCGGCTTGTGGCGGGCCTCCTTTGGCCGTCGTTCGGGAGGTAGGCGCTCCACGTGGGTTACGAGCTCTTCGCAAGCGCGTTCGTGCTGACGCTCCCCTTCGGGGCGTGGCGCGCGACCACGCGCAAGCTGTCGCTGCGCTGGTTCCTCGCCATCCACCTGCCCATCCCGTTCATCTTCCTCATGCGCCACGAAGCGGGCTACTCGTACACCTTCATCCCCTGGATGGTCATCGCCTGCGTCACCGCCCAGATCCTGGGCGCCGAGGCGATGAGCCGATGGCGCGCGGCACATCAGTCGCGCGCGAGGATGACGGGCGGCGGCGTAGCCGGCCCTTCACCCACCGTGAACGCCCCGGCCAACGACGCCAGCGCCTCGGCGCGCAACGCCGGCCGACGCGCGTAGACCGTCGCCAGCGGCCGGCCGGCGGCGACCTCGTCGCCGACACCGGCGCGCACCACGACGCCGGCGGCCCGGTCGACGTCGTCGTCGGCCTTGCGGCGCCCGGCGCCGGCCAACATGGCGGCGCGGCCCACCGCGAGCGCATCGACCGCGGTCACACGACCATCGTGCGGCGCTTTCAGCTCGGCGCCGGCGAGACGCAGGAACTCGCCCGGCCGCCAGCGCCCGCCCTGCGCCGCGCACCACTGCTGGAAACGCGCGGCCGCGCGGCCGTCGCTCAGGGCGCGCTCGGCGGCCGCGCGGCCCTCCTCCTCGCTCACCCCCAGGTCGGCCAGCGCGAGCAGCATGGCCGCTATGGTCACGACGACCTCGCGCACGTCGTCGGGCCCGCCGCCGTTCAGGACCTCCCAGGCCTCCTCGACCTCGAGCCGGTTGCCGACCGCGCGCCCGAGCGGCGCGTCCATGGGCGTGTAGACGCAGGCCACCCGGCGCCCGAAGGCCTCGCCGATGCGCTTGCACAACCCCCCCAGCGAGCGCGCCTGGTCGAGCGTCTTCATGAACGCCCCGCGGCCGACCTTGAGGTCGAGCACCAGGGCCGCCGTGCCGGTGGCGATCTTCTTCGACATGATGCTGGCCGCGATCAGGCCCTCGTTCTCGACCGTCGCGGTCACATCGCGCAGCGCGTAGAGGATGCGGTCGGCCGGCACTACCCGCCCGCTCTGGCTGATCACGGCGACGCCGATGCGCTCGAGCTGACGGATGAACTCGCCCTGCGAGAGCTGTACCTTGAAGCCCGGGATGGACTCGAGCTTGTCGAGCGTGCCCCCCGTGTGCCCCAGGCCGCGTCCCGACATCTTGCCGAACAGCCCGCCGGCGGCGGCGACCACCGGGCCCAGCGCCAGCGTCACCTTGTCGCCCACGCCGCCGCTGGAGTGCTTGTCGAGCACCGGCCGCCGCACCAGCGACAGGTCGAGGACCTTGCCGCCGGCGACCATGGCGCGCGTCAGAGACAGCGACTCAGCCTCGGAGAGGCCGCGGAACATGATCGCCATGAGCAGGGCGCTGGCCTGATACGGAGCGACCGAGCCGTCGACCACGCCGCGCACGAACGCGCTCAGGCGTTGGTCGTCGAGCTCGCCGCCGTCGCGCTTGAAGGCGATGATGTCGTGGACCACGTCCATGGCGGCGAATCCTACCTCGTGCCGGGGTCGACGGTCACGCGCCGAAGATGTCGGGCCAGCAGGCGCGCAGAAGCGCCGGCAGCGCGCGGCGTAACCGCTCCGCCATGCCGGCGGCCGCCGCAAGGACCTCTTCGTGGCCGACCGCCGCGCCCGCTGTGTTGACGACGAGCGCGAGCACGGCCTGCTGCAGGCCGTGCTCGCGCGCGGCCCTCACCTCGGGCGCGGTCGACATGCCGACGGTGTCGCCGAAGCGCGACAGCCAGGCTGCTTCGGCCGGCGTCTCGTACTGCGGCCCGGGCACGGCGACGTAACGCCCACGGCGCACCGTGAGAAACGGACGCAGCGCCTCTTCACACGGCGTCACGAGCCGGGGCGCGGTGGCCGCCAGACGCAGCGGCTCGGCGCTCGCGCGCGGCGGCTCCTGCAGATCGACGACCTCCTCGACGACCACGACCGAGCCCGGCGCCGGGCCTGCGCTCCCGGCCGACGCCAACCCCCCGCAGGCGTTGGTCAGCACCATGCGTCGAGCGCCCCAGGACGCCATGTCGGCGACGGGGCGCGCCAGCTGCTCGCGTGACCAGCCCTCATAGAGATGAGGGCGCCCGCACGCGAGCAGCAGGCGCGCCCCGCCCAGCCGGGCCAGCACGAGCCGGCCGGCGTGCCCTGCGACCGATACCTGTGGCCAGCCGAGCTCGGCATACGAGACCTCGTCTTGCACGGTCGCGCCCTCGGGGATGACGCTGAGGCCGGAGCCGAAGACGATCGCCGCGGCGGCCGCAAACCGGCGTGAGCCCGCGCTTCGCCCGGTCACGGGATCACCGATCCGGTGAGCGCGGGCGCCTCGCCGGTGAGACGTCGAAACACCGTGGCGCCCACGTCTTCGAGGCGGCCCTCGTAGCGCCCCGGAGCGAGGCCGAGCGCCATGAGCGGCGAGTACTCGCGCGTGTGATCGGTGCCCGGTGTCGTCGGGTCGACGCCGTGGTCGGCGCAGAACACCAAGAGATCGTCCGAACGCAGGGCCGCCACGATGGCAGGCACAGCGGCGTCGACCTCGGCGAGCCCGCGCGCGAACCCCTCGGCATCGTTGCGGTGGCCCCAGACCATATCGAAGTCGACGAGGTTGGTGAACAGCAGACCCTCGTCCATCTCGCCCAGCAGGCGCAGGCTCTGCGCCAGACCGTCGGCGTTCGACTCGATGTGGTGGCTTTCGGCAATCCCGCGCATGACGAAGATCTCGCCGATCTTGCCCACCCCCGCCACGTGCAGGCCGCGCTCGCTGAGCAGGTCGAGATACGTGAGCCCCGGCGGCAGCAGCGAGAAGTCGCGCCGGTTGCGCGTGCGCGCGAACGCCCCCGGCGCGCCCACGAAGGGACGCGCGATCACGCGCCCGACGGCATGCGGCCCGGTGAGGATCTTCCTCGCGATCCGGCACCACTCGTAGAGCAGCTCGAGCGGCACGATCTCCTCGTGCGCCGCGATCTGGAACACGGAGTCGGCCGACGTGTAGACGATCGGTCGTCCGGTCGCCAGGTGTTGTGCGCCCAGGCGGTCGATGATCTCGGTCCCCGACGCGGGGTGGTTGGCCAACACGCGGCGCCCGATGGCCTTCTCGAACGGCAGGATGACCTCGGGAGGGAACCCGTGCGGGTACGTCGGGAAGGCGTGCGGCAGGATCAGACCCATCATCTCCCAGTGACCCGTCGTCGTGTCTTTGCCCGGCGAGGTCTCGAGGAGTCGCCCATAGGTGGCGTCGGCGCGCGGCTCTCCCAGCGGCAACCCCGTGATCGCGCCGAGCCCCAAGGCGGCGAGGTTCGGCAGCGCCACGCCCGTCGCCTCGATCGTGTGCCGCAGCGTGTCGGCGCCGGCGTCGCCGAACGCCTCGGCGTCGGGCAGCGCTCCGGCGCCGACCCCATCGAGGACGCAGACGAAGGCTCTGGTCACTGCTCCTCCTCT
>Ga0315280_10006838_pt1 | contig 15566 bp, 15 predicted proteins | sample YL17G06_40_MG_FD_203697 | JGI IMG/M metagenome (GOLD analysis project Ga0315280, IMG submission 203697) | Sediment microbial communities from Yellowstone Lake, YNP, Wyoming, USA - YL17G06_40 | ecosystem: Environmental > Aquatic > Freshwater > Lake > Sediment | place: USA: Wyoming | collected... | reverse complement strand
ATCCTGCGGGCCAGCGAGGGCGGCTACCAGAACAACGCCGCCTGCGTGGGCGGCGGCACACTCAGCTACGGCGCCATGGCCTGGCGCTACATGGAAAAAGATTTTCGCATGCGCTCCACCTACGGCGCGCCGGAAGGCAGCTCGCTGGAAGACTGGCCGATCAGCTACGACGACTTGGAACCGCATTACGAGAAAGCGGAGTGGGAAATCGGGGTCTCCGGCGACGATTCCAACAATGTGTTTCGCGCGCCGCGCCGCAAGCCGCTGCCCATGCCGCCGCTTTCGCCCAACCGCGAGTACGAGATCCTGAAGCCGGCGGCCCGGCGGCTGGGCCTGCATCCCTTCGACATCCCCATGCTGCGCAACAGCGTGCCGTACAACGGCCGGCCGGCCTGCATGCGCTGCCGCTGGTGCGTGGGCTTCGCCTGCGAGGTGGACGCCAAGTGCGGCACCCAGAACACCGTGGTTCCCAAGGCGCTGGCCACCAAGAACTGCGAGCTGCGCACCGAATGCACGGCCAAGGAGATACTTACTGACGATCATGGGCGGGTCCGCGGCGTGGCTTACTTCGATTCCAACGACCGGCTGCGGGAACAACCGGCCGACCTGGTGGTGGTTTCCTGCGCGGCCATCGAGTCGGCGCGCCTGCTGCTGAACTCCAAGAGCCGGGTGTTTCCAACCGGGCTTGGAAACCGCTACGACTGGGTGGGACGGAACCTGCAGGGGCACACCTACACCGGCGCTGTCGGCCTGTTCGAGCAGGAAACCTACGATGACCTGGGCCCGGGCGCGCAGATTGCCATCTGTGATTACAACCACGGCAACGCCGGGCTGCGCGGCGGCGGCCTGCTCTGCAACGAGTTCATCCGCCTGCCATACCAGTTTGTGGCCGTGCGGCCGCCGGGCGCGGCGCGCTGGGGAGCGGCGCACAAGGAATTCATGCGCAAGTGGTACCGCCGCAGCGTCGCCACCCACGGCCCCATCCAGGAAATGCCGGTATTTACCGCCCGCGTCCAGGTCGATCCCGTGGTCAAGGACTATTGGGGAATCCCCGTGGCGCGGCTCTCGGGCGACAAGCATCCGCACTCGCTGGAACTGGCCGCGTTCCTGGCGGGGCGGGCCGAAGCCTGGCTAAAGGAAGCGGGCGCCATCGAGACCTGGAAGCGCATCCCCGGTCCCGGATTAAGCGGCGGCCAGCACCAGGCCGGCACCTGCCGCATGGGCGCCGACCCCAAGATTTCCGTGGTGGACAAATATTGCCGCGTGCACGACTTCGACAACCTGTACGTCGTCGACGGCAGCGTCCACGTCACCAACGGCGGCTTCAACCCGGTCCTCACCATCATGGCCATTGCCTATTACGCTTCCGACCACCTGAAGAAGCAATGGAAAGGACGTGTTTGATTCACCGGCGATGGGCCGAGATGGGACGCAGGTGAACGCAGATGGACGCAGATAGGGCCTGCGTTACATCCGCGTTCTCCAGGGATCGTTAGGCCGGTATAGGGCACCGTTGGCCGAATCGCAATGGTGCGGTAAGATCGTGAAGTGACGATCCAAGGATTCGTCTGGCCGCAAGACAGAATCGACCAAGGAACGATGAAAACTCGACGATTGCCACAGACCGACTCGATCCAAGAACTGGCCCGTTTTTGGGACGCGCACGACCTTACGGATTTTGAAGGCCAATTAGAGGAGGTCACCGAGCCAGTTTTCGAGCGGCAGACGGTGATTCCGCTGAGCCTGGGATCGACGGAAGCCGAAGCCGTGAAAAAGATTGCCAAAGCCAGGGGCGTTGCGGAGGCGGAACTCATTCGCGGATGGGTTCGGGACAAGATACACACGAACTGATGGCGGCTGAGTGACAGGCGTCAGCCGCGCTTGAGATAAGGTCAGTGATGTCGGAAAGAGTAGGCCCTCCCGCAGTATTCACGCCTGACAACGAGCCCTATCTCGGCCTGCCGTCGGTCCTCTGGTTCGATCGGATCATCGTCTGGGCAATGTCAGCCAATCAGCGGGTAGCGGCCTATACGCACATCCACCGGGATTCGCTGACCGACCTCCAGCACGCCGCCTGCCAGATCATTCCTCAGGGAATCAACATTGCCCTGAGTATCCGTGAGTTGCTGGGGCAGGCCTACCTCTTCCCCGCTCAGGTTCTGATACGGCCCCTGATCGAGCTTGCGGCTGTCATCTCCTATTTGCGTCTCCACCCCGAAGCCGTTGCGCTCTGGCAGAATGGCTGGAAACACCGTGAGCGACCGTCCCTGGCCACGATGATGCATGCCATGGCAGGTGCCCGGGCCGATCCCGAGGAGGCGAAGAAGATTTGCGAGGCGCACAACCATATTGTGCACGGTGACCCCATCGGCGCTTACTACAGTCTCATCAACCTGCCTGATGGGCGCGTTGGGTACGCGAGCGGGAAGATTCTTGATAATCCGGACATGTGCGACGCGATCGCGATGGAAGCACAGTGCTATCTGATAGTACTGGCAGGTCGGATGTCCGCGCTCTTCCCCGGCGTCGAGGTCCCTGCGGTGCCCGGAGATCCAGATAGTCCGCGCAGCTTCGTTCAATGAAGCAGCGGCTGTAGTCGCCCTCGCCGTCGCAGCACCGCCAGCGGCTGAGCAGGCGAGTCTGCAATAGGCAACAGGGGTAGCGCCGAAAGTCACCGCCGGACGGCTGGTGCTGACCGGGGTCGTTGACACCCCTTCGGATCGCAAGGACGAGACTCTCCCGAGCCCGATTCGGGTATACTGGGGTCATGGCAGCCTCCAGCGAAGAACGGATCGTCAGGCTTCCGGGTGTCTGCGGGGGACGAGCCACCATCGCGGGCCACCGCGTACGCGTGCTCGACGTTGTCCTATGGCACGAGCATCAGGGTCTAGCGCCCGACGAGATCGTTTCCCAAGTTCCGTCCCTCACTCTCGCTGAAGTGCATGCCGCTCTGGCCTATTACTTCGACCACCGGGAGGAGATCCAAGAGGAGATTCGAGCCGAGCGAACACAGGCCGAGCAGTACGGCCATAAGGCCTCCTCTCTCCTGGCGACGAAGACGAAGCTGAACCATCGGCAGGCCGAGGAAACGCCTTGACGGTTCGCGTTCGCTTCCACCTGGACGAGCATGTCCCGTTCGGGGTCGCGGCCGGCTTGCGCCGACGCGGCATTGATGTGACCTGCGCTGCTGAGATTGGTCTCGTCGCGGTCCGAGATCAGGAACAGTTGTCCTTCGCGGCTGAATCCGGGTGCGTACTGGTAACGCAGGACGCGGATTTTCTTCGTCTTCACGACGGAGGAATTGCCCACGCAGGAATTGCCTATTGCCAGCAAGGCAAGCTCACGATCGGGGGAATCCTCCGCCGGCTCCTTCTGATCCATGACCTGATGACAGCGGAGGAGATGCAGGGGCGGGTCGAATTTCTCTGAAGAAAACTATACCAGCAGGCCCAAGCGCGCGTCCGAGCCGGAAGGCTGTCCAACGCAAAGGTGACACTGTTCCGGATGGTCGAAGACGCCGTCGAGTCGGGCGAACATGACAGGCTGTTCGAGGCCCTTGGAGTCCGCCCTCCTCGTCACATCTGAATGGAACCTTGTACCGCTGGCGTCCGTCATCCACGGGGAGGTCCGTCACCACGACTGCCTAACCCTCCCCACGGCAGATGGCCGAAGGCGAGGTCCCGACGCCTCAAGCCTGCAATACGCAATCTGAAATTCGCAATCCGCGATGTCAGATGAAGACGCCCGGGTTGACGCTGAATATTTCCGCCAGCTTGCGGGCGTGCTCGGCGCTGATCCTGCGCTTGCCATTCAGGGCCTCGCTGACGTGGCTGCGCTGCTCGAAAACAGGAAGCAGGTCTGCGGGCCCCTTGCCGGAGTGTTCCAAGAGAAACCGCAGGGCTTCCTCCGGGGCCATGCTCGCCGGCGGGAGTGCATTTCGCTGGTCGTAGTCGCGGACCAGGACGGCAAGCAGTTTCATGAACCTGGTTTCCTCCGGCGTGCGGCTACGACCCTTGCGAACCAGGCCGGAAAGCCGCTCGGTAATGGAATCGTATTGTGCTCCGGTCTCGATGACCGCGGGATGAACCTCCGCCAGAAGCCTTCCGTACGCCTCTTGTGTTGCCGGCATCAGATCGTCTCCCTGTTGTACTTTTCGCGGGTCATGACCTCATCCACCACGAGAATCTGCTCGTCGAAATCCACGCTGGCGACGATGCGGTACTTGTTTCCGCCGATGTCGAAAACCAACCGGCCGGAAACGTAGTCGGCAGCGGCAAACGTGCTTTTCACGGCGGCGAAATGCGGCCAATTCGCCTGTTTGGCAATCTCCAGAAATCGTCGAAGCGGCCTGCGCGAAGCCGGGTGCTTCCTGGAGAATCTCGCCAGGGCCGCTTCACCGTAAACCTCCATGCCCAAGGTTCCCATACATGGGAATGCTTGTCAAGCTGCGGCTGGCATGTCCACTCTGTTTTAAACCACAGCTTCAAGGAGAACGTCCAGTTGCGCGTCACATCCGGGTCGGTGATTGTCCCGAAAGCCGAATTGGTCGGAGCGGTGTTGGGCGTGAACAGGTTTGGATGGTTCCAGGCGTTCCGCACCTCGGCGCGGAAATCCATGGGGGCCTTCTCGGCAATGCGGAAGTGCTTGATGAGCGAAAAGTCCCAGCGCGCCTGTCCGTCGGCGCGAACCCCGCAGGAAGCCTGAATTTGCGGCGTTCCGCGGAGCTGGCGGTTGCGCCTTTACCACACCAGCTTCATGCCAAACTGCAAATTGCGCGGCGTGTCGGCGCTGGTGATGCGGCCGAAGGCCGCGGTGCCGAGCGAGTTGCCCGCCGCCGTGAGGAAGCGCGGCGTGTTCGTGAAGTGGAAGGCCTCGAAGCGGAACTGCAGCTTCAGTCGCTCACTAAGCCGGAAGTTCTTGAGCGCCGAGAGGTCCCAGTTGAAGAAACCGCGCTGGCGCAGAAGATTCCGGCCGGCGTTACCCAACTCATTGGCGTTGTTGGGGACGAACGCGGCGGTGTTGAAATCCCGGTCGAGCGTCCGCGTTCCCGACCAGACATCGCCGACCACGTTGGGCCGGTTGACCACTTCCAGGTCGCCGATGTTGGCGGGGTTGCCGGAAGTGACCACACTATACGGCCGTCCGCTGGCGGTGGTGAGGATGCCCCCCATGGCCCATCCCCCGAAGAGGTTCTGAGCGATGGCAGGCATTCCGGAGCCCCAGCGCCGGCCCTTGCCGAAGGGCAATTCGTAGACGTTGCTGATGACCAGGCGATGCGGCACGTCCTGATTGTCCACCGAGCGTTCGGGGCGCATGTTACGAACGTCCTGGAACCCGCACCCCGCCGGGTTGCCGGTGGCCGAGTTGCCGCAAGTGTTGCCGATGGCTTTCGAGAAGCTGTAGGACGTCAGCACCGTCAACCCGCCCGAAAACCGTTTTTCCAGTTTGGCGATCAAGGCGTGGTAGTTCGATTCGCCGTCGTTGTGATACCCGTAAACCGGTCCCAAGGGGGAAGTGACAATGCCCGTGCCGGGTATCTCCGCCCTCTGGTAGCGTCGCTTGGCATTGAGGTTGCCCGGGCCGGGCGGCGAGTAGTTGTCCTCATAGCGGCGGAGCAAATGCGTCCCCTTGCTGCCCGAGTAGCCTAGCTCGACCATCCAGTCGCGGCGCAGTTCCCGCTCGATGTTGAAGTTCCACTGCTGGGCGTACCCTGTACCTCCCCGCCGCTGGTAAGAGACGAAGGTCAGGCCGGTCGCCCTCGTCAAATCCAGCGCTCCGGTCGGCGGGCCTTGCTGGAATGACGGGATTGCGGCAACGCTGGCGCTGGAGCTGAGCGTCACCCCCCACGCATTCGGGGGATTGCCGATCAAAAATTCCGCATCGCCGAAGGGCTCCAGGTAGGCGTAGAAAATGCCGTAGCCGGAGCGCACCACGGTCTTGTTGCCCAGCTTGTAGGCCAAGCCCACGCGCGGCATGAAGTTGTTCAGGTCGGTGGCGTACATGGCCCGGTTATAGCGATCCTTGCCCGCCGAGCCGGCGGGGATCAGGCGCGGATTGCCCGGATCGGTCCAGGTGTCGAAGACGCCGATCTTGTCCCGCTCCTCGATGAACGGAAGGGTCACCTCGTAACGAAGGCCGAGGTTGAGCGTCAGGTTGGGCGTGATTTTCCAGTCGTCCTGAATGAAATCGCCCAGGTTCCAGCTTCGCAGGTTGACCTGGATTCGCGTGCTCCAGGTGAACTGGCTGGGCATGCCCAGCAGAAAGTCGGCCGCGCCGTCCTTGGTATACCGGGCGTTGAACTGGTATTGGCCGATTTCATTGCGGATATTGAAGATATTGTTCTGCGAGCGGAGCAGGCTGGCGCCGAACTTTACCGTGTGCCGGCCGCGCGTCCAGGTGACGTCGGCCGCCAACTGCCGGTTCTGGGAATCGCGGTTGACCGGGTTGTTCTGCCCGATGCCCAGCGCCGTGTATCCGGTGATGGCCATCTGCGTGAAGCCGCCGGGCAGCGCGTCGTTTCCGCCTTTGATCCCGTATTTGCGGTTCAGCAGCTCGCCGTTGGTCTGGACCGGGTTGTCGCGGACGAACAGTCCGTAGTTCCATGCGCCCCGCACCGACATGATGAAGTTGGGCGTCCAGACGTGGTTCCAGTTGGCGCCGGTGTTGTAGCCCGTCGTAGTCCAGTCGTACGCTCCGCCGCCGTATGCCGGGGGCGGCAGAACCAGCGACGCCGGGTTGTTCAGGTTGTGCTTGCTGATGCGCCAGAAAACGTTGTCTTTTGTCCCCAGGTTGACGTCCGCGCGGGCATCGAATTTGTCAACGTCCTGCGGCCGGGGCCCCTGGTAGACGTAATTGGTGACGACGTTCGAGTTTTGCGGGTCCGGGTAGAGCTTGATCAGCGTCTGGGCCAGCGTGTCCAGGCGCGCGGCGGGGATCACGTTTCCGGGGAACGGCGCGTTGAGGTTGAGCGGATCGGTAATGGCCAGTTTGCGCTGTGAAAGCAACTCGCTGAAATCGCCCTTCCTCATGGCCAGCGTGGGAATGGTGTTGCTGTTGGTGCTGCTCTCGCGGATGCGGGTCCCCTCGTAGTCGCCGAACCAGAATGTCTTGTTCCGGCCGTCCACCAGCTTGGGGATGTAGAGCGGGCCGCCCAGCGAGAAGCCGTACTGGTTGCGCTTGAACGGCGGTTTGGGCCTGTCCGCCGGGTCGAAAAAGTTCTTGGCGTCCAGCTTCTCGTTGCGCAGGAACTCGAAAAGGCTGCCGCGCAACCGATTGGTTCCGGATTTCGTGGTCACGTTCACGACGCTGCCCATGCTACGGCCGTATTCGGCGGCGTACGAGTTGGTCTGGACCTTGAACTCCTGGATGGCGTCGATGGAGGGCTGTACCATTTCCGAGCGGCGCTGCGCGCCGGCCAGCTCGGTGGGGTTGTTGTCCACGCCGTCGAGGATGAAATTGTTCTGCGTGTTGCGCATGCCGCCCGAACTGAAGCCATCGTAGCGCGAACCGGCCACCGGCTGGACGGCGCCGGCCGACAGCAGCGCCAGTTCGTTGTAGTTGCGGCCGTTCAGAGGCAATTCCACAATGCGCCGGTTTTCGATCACCTGGCCCTGGCTGGCCTCCACGGTGTTCAACTGCAGGGCCGCCGCGCGCACCTCGATCTGCTCGGTCAAAGCCCCGACTTCGAGCGCGAAGTTCAACTCCGCCCGTTGATCCACCTCCAGGATAATGCCGGAGCGATCGATGGGCTTAAAGCCCTCGCGCGAGACGATCACGCGGTATTCGCCGGGCAGCAACAGCGGCGCCGTGTAGTAGCCGCCCTCATTGGTTGTGACCTTGCGATCGATGCCCGTGGCCACGTTGCGGACCGTGATTGACGTGCCGGGCACAACCGCGCCGGTGGCGTCGATCACGCGCCCGGTGATCTGGGCTGTTTGCGCGGCGGCGCGCCACGCCGGCAGCAGCGTGCAGGCCACCAGCAGCATGGCGAGCAGGCTTGGTTTCAACTCCTTGCGCATGAATTCCTCCTCTGGGGGACCGTCTCCGGATGCGGATTGTCACACACGCCGGCTAGGAATGCAAGCCGGTCTTCGAGGCACCGGCGGGCGCGCGCGCAAAGCAGTCGATGTACGAAACTCCCGGCAGTCGTGATATGGTGAGCCGTTCTTGGGTCCAAACGGCCGTTCGGATTTAGCGCCGGAATGGGACGCGGATAGACGCAGATCAAGCGAACCGGGGCGGTGGCAAGGAATCAGGTGCGCATGAGATTGGGTTTCAAGTCGGCTCGACTGCCGGCGCTGCTGATTGCGCTGCTGGCAGTGTTGCTCTTCCTGCCTGTGGCCACCGTTTACTATGAGGCCGCGGGGGATTCCTGCGCGCGGTGCCATGAAATCCGCGAGAGCCGCGATGCCTGGCGGGTCTCGACCCATCGCGCGGTGAAGTGCCAGCAGTGCCACGGCGGCGTGCTGACCGCCGACCTGGGGTTTCACCTCAGCAATGCCCGCCGCGTACTGGCCCACTTCCGCGGCAAGGTGCCCGGCCGCGTGCGCATCAAGAACGATGACGCCCTCCGGCTGGTGGAGCAATGCCGTTCCTGCCACCAGCAGCAGTACGCCGACTGGCAGGCCAGCCGCCACAGCGCCACCTACGAGCGCATCTTCCTGGACAAGAACCACAACCGGAAAGAGCTGCTGATCGACGATTGTCTGCGCTGCCACGGAATGTACTACGAAGGCAGCATCCGCGACCTGGTGACGCCCATCAGTACGCGCGGGCCGTGGAAGCTAAGCGATGCGCGGCTGGCGGCCCGGCCGACCATCCCGTGCACGGCCTGCCACCAGATGCATCGCCAGGGGGACCCGGCCGTAAAGCCGGGGCCTGACGCCGTCCCCGTCGCGGCCAACGAGCCGGTCAGCCGCCCGTCGCTGGGGGCCTTCAACCGGCGCGAGATGATGCACGGCTCGGTGCGCATCCTGGCCATGCCCCAGATGCGCGACGGCCAGCGGGTGGTGCGCCTGAGTCCGGATCCGCGGCAGGGACTTTGCTATCAATGCCACGCCCCGGAACCCACCTTCCAGGTGCGCTCCGGCGATGACCGCACGCCCATGGGCGTCCACGAGGGGATCGGTTGCCTGGCCTGCCATGCATCGCACGGGCAGAAGACGCGGGCTTCGTGCGCCACCTGCCATCCCCGCCTGTCCAACTGCGGCCAAGACGTCGAGAAGATGGACACTACCTTCAAGTCGCCGAAAAGCCCGCACAACATTCACTTCGTTAAGTGCCTGGATTGCCACGCCAAGGGCATTCCTCGGAAGAAGAAGCAGGACGGCACGGGTTGGACCGCCCGCGCCTCAACGGAGTAGAAAGCTCAAGACAAAGGCGCAAAGACACAAAGGCGCCAAGAAAAGACATCAAGAGCGGGCGCTGATCTGGCCCGTCTTCGTGCGTTCGTGCCTTGGAGTCTTTGTGCTGAAGTCAGCACGCAACCTGTCTCCGCTGACCATTCCCAGACAGGCCGCTCGGCTACGCCACCAGTTCCCGCTGGTTGCTCTTCAGGTGCCGCAGGAACCAGTCGCGCGCCAACTGTGCCACCTGGTCCAGCGTGCCGGGCTCTTCGAACAAGTGGGTGGCGTGGGGGATCACCTCGAGGCGCTTCTCACATTGCAGTTGAGCGAGGGCTTGGCTGTTCAGATCGAGGATCCAAGGATCGCGCCGTCCGACGATCAGCAAGGTTGGGGCCTTGACTTCGTAAAGGAACGAGGCGGCGAGATCGGGCCGGCCGCCCCCGGAGACCACTGCGCCAACCACGGCCGGCGACCGCGCCGCAGCCCGCAGCGCCGCCGCAGCTCCCGTGCTGGCGCCGAAATATCCCACCGCTGAATTGCCAAGGAACAGGCGCCGCTGCACCCAGCGGGTCGCTTCCATCAGCCGGCCGGTCAGCAGCGGAATGTCGTACCGCAGGTGCGCGCGCCCCCGGTCAACCGCTTCCTCATCCTGGGTGAGCAGATCCAGCAGCAGCGTAGCCGACCCAGCCCCCTGTAGCACCTGGGCCACGCGGCGGTTCCGCACACTCTTGCGGCTGCTTCCGCTGCCGTGGGCAAACAGGACTACGAACCGCGCGCCCTCGGGAATGCACAGATCGGCATCGAGCGCCAACTCGCCGACTGGAATCGTTATTTCCTGTGCGCTGGTGGTCAGATACGCTGCCATGGGATGTGTCCCGTTACATTAGAAAAGTGCCGGAATCCAATGAAACTAAAAGGATTAGTGCTTCACCCTTCCCCTGTATCTTTAGACGCGCCAGCGGGCTTCCGGATGCGGGCTGCTGGAAGAAATCGACAACTGGGCAGGGCTTGTTGTACGGCTGGCGTCCCGCCCGATGCCACTTGATTAAAGCCCGACCAGGTTTCAGCCGCGAAGCGGCGCATGAAAGTAGCCCGGCCTTTCAAGGCCGGGTAACGGCGGATAGGACAATAAGTCGCGAAGCGACGGCTGAAGGCCGAGCCTCAGTCGTCGCTTCGCGACTTTACAAGCTTTGCGACACGGTCCCCGGCCTTGAAAGGCCGGGCCAAGCTCAATAATCGTCGCTTCGCGACTCTGTTAATTATGTGACATTGGCCGTTCCGCCGGCGGTACAAGAGCGGCCCTACGGCTTCCTGGCCAGGGACGGCGGAGGCGGAGCAGGGGCAAGCGCCAATATCTGGCGGAGCACTTTCTGCTCCTCGTTGGAAAACTGCTTGATGAAGGTGTCCTGCACGAAGCGCAAGTTGCGCTGAGCCGGCCGCATCCGGGCCAGCAGCCGGAACTCCTGCAGAACCATCTGCCTGCGACGGGGACCCATGCTGTTCCACGCCGGGAAGATCTCAATTCGAATCGTCTCGCGCGCCGAAAAAGGCAGGCTGTGAAAGATCTCGAATCGCTCCTGGAAGAGCCTCCGCTCCTGCGGGGTCATGGCAGTCATGCGCCGCAGGTTCAGGCGGACCTCCTGTTGCTGCATGGGGGACATGCCCCTAAACCGGGGGCTGGCATGCAAGATCTTTTCCTGCTCTTCCAGCGGCTTCTCCGCCAGCATGAAGAGGAAGCCCGGCAGCGGCCCACCGGGCCAGGGAGGCATGGGGCGCCCGTGCCCATGGGGCGGAGGCATGTTGGGTGGCCGGAAACCGCCGGGACGCCCCAGCGGGCCAAGCATGCGGTCTCTCTGCAACTGCTGTGGGTCAGGCGGACCAAGCAGAGGGTTCCCCGGCGGCTGTCGGGAGTCAGGCGGCGAACCGAGTAGGGGATTCCCCCGCAACTGTCGGGGAACAGGAGGTGGGCCCGGGGGCCTGCCGGGTGGCCTCTGATCCGGCCTGGGCCCCGGACCACCCCTGGTGTCCCGCGGCGGCATGGGGCGCCGGGGCTGCGGCGTGGCCCTGGCGCCGCGCAGCGCCGCTGGCGCATTCTTGTCATCCGGCTGCGTCTGGGCGACGAGCAGGCCGGCGCCGCACAGCAACCAGATGGCCGGGATGCCCCCCCACCGCTTCATCTCACTCGCGCCCTTTCTCCAACGCCTCGCGATTGCCGGGCTTGCTCAACTCGCTCAACAGATCGAAATCGGACAACAGGTTCACATCTTCGACCACGTACAGGGCAATGTCGGTTTTCTCGACGGTCACGACCTGCGCCGGAGGCAAGACCGACTGCCCCCCGCCGGTCCACATGACAAGCGCCGCAAGGAACAGCAGCGCGGCCACGCCCAGTGGGAAGCCGGGTGAAAAGGCAGGCAGCCAATCCCACCAGGCGCCACGCGCCGGTTCAGCAGCGATACGCCCGCGCAGGCGGACGTCAAACCAGGCCGAAGGAGCCGGGGCTTCCCATTGTCCGAGCAACTCCGAGACGGCGCGGAACTCCCGGATGCGGGCGGCACAGCCGGCGCATCCGGCCAGGTGCGCCTCCAGGCGCTCGCGCTGCCGGGCCGGCAGTTTCTCGTCCAGGTACGGGATCCAAAGTCCTTCCAATTCGTGGCAAGTCATCTTGTCCTCATGAGGGCGTCTCGCCTGCCGCCCGTATGCCGAAATGCGCCAGCTTGCGCCGCAGAGTCTCGTAGGCACGGAACAGGAGCGATTTCACAGCCGATTCCGAACACCCCAGCGCCCTGGCAATCTGCGCGTAATCCAGTTCCTGGTACTTGTGCATCAGCACCGCCGCCCGCTGTTTGGCGGGCAGGGCCTGCACCGCCCGGCGGACTTCCGCCAGCCGGGCATCCTCGAGCATGGCCTGCTCGATGGTGCGCCGGCGATCGGGCAGCTCGGAGGCATGTGCCTCCTGGTCATCCAGGCTTCCCATGGCGCGCTCGCCGCGGCCGTCGCGAATGGCGTTCAGAGCGATGTGGGTGGCGATGCGGAACAGCCAGGTGGTGAACTTGGCGTTCGGCACGTAGCCCTTGCGCGCCCGGTAGACCCGCAGGAAAACATCCTGCGCCAACTCCTCGGCAATGTGCTGGTTCTGCACCATCCGGTAAATGAAATGGATTACCGGGGCGCGGTACCGCTCCAGCAGCTCAGCGAAGGGGGCTTCGTCGCCCTCCTTGACGCGCAGCATCAGTTGCGCGTCGCGCTCCAGCGCCATTGCCCTCACTCTCCTTTGAACCCCGTCAAAGCGGGGAAGTTGCGGACGAAGCCGGCGGGGACAGACCGCCAATTCCTGCGGTTATTGCGTAAAGCGGACCTCGGGAACGGCCCGCGCCCGGCCTTCGGCCTTGAAGTACGCGTCGTCGCGCGCGAAGCCGCCAATGCCGGCCACCAGGTTGTTGGGAAACAACTGGATGTAAGTATTGTACCGCTGGACCGCATCATTGTAGCGGCGGCGCTCGACGGCGATGCGGTTCTCCGTGCCCGCCAGCTCGTCCTGCAGGCGGAGGAAATTCTCGTTGGCCTTCAGGTTCGGGTAGTTCTCGGCGATGGCCAGCAGGCGGCCGATGGCGCCGTCCAGCCGTTCGTTGGCACTGATGCGGCCGCGGGGGGTGGTGGCGCCCAGCAGGGCGGCCCGGGCCTGGGCCACCTCCTGGATGGCCTTCTGCTCATGCGCCGCATATCCCTTGACCGTTTCGACCAGGTTGGGAATCAGGTCGGCCCGCCGCTCCAGCACCACGTCCACCTGGGCCCAGGCCGCCTGGATCGCCTCCTTCTGCTTGACGATCTCATTGCGCCGGCTAAAATACAGCGACCCGAACATCAGGGCCACGAGCAAAACCACAACCAGCACAATCACCAGCGTTTTCATCTTTGTTTCACCTCTTAAAGCGGCTGGCGGCTGTCGGCTGACGGCTGTCGGCCCCAAAAGCAAGTTCTGCCAGCCGACAGCCGTAAGCCGACAGCCTAGAGCCGATCCACCGCGTCGCACACACGGCTGACACCCAAGTAATACGCTTCAAACGTGGGCCGTGGTTCCAATTGGCGGTGTTTCCGCTTCTCTTCCCGAACTTCCAGGATGGCCAGGAAGGGGGTGGCGTCGAAGCCGAACCGGGCGGCGGCCCGCTCCAGCACCTCCCGCTTGCGCAACGGCGCCTGCTCACCCGCCAGGATCAGCGCGTGCCGGAACAGCGCCGAGAAGCTGGGCAGCGAATCGATCAGCAGACCCAGCACGGCCTTGCGGTCGCGGTGAATGCCGAGGTAGCGCTGGCGCAGCGCCAGCAGCTTGGCCCGCAATTCGTGCTCGACTTGCACCCGGTGGTAATGCCGGTCAATCTCCACCTGCGCGAACGGATCGTCGCCGCAGAGCACCCGGTGCTGGTCGCGAATATCGAGGAATTCCAGCGGGAAGGCATCCACCGAGCTTTCCAGCTCGTGCTGGCCCATCAGCAGCGGTGCGGGGTTACCCAGCCGGCGCCACCAGTTGGCGGCGGGTTCCGCTTTCTCCAGATCGGGAGGATCCACGGCGCGAACCACGCAGAGCACGTTGAGGTCCGAGTGCTTGCCGTGAAAATCTTCGCCGGCCGCCGACCCGTACAGCACCACCGACAGCAGGTCGCGGCCGTAGGCCGCCTGCAGTCGCTCCACCAGTTGCGCGAGAAGCTTCTCGGTATTCATCTCAAAGGTCCAAAGTCCAAGGTCCAAAGTCCAAGGTCTGTCGTCGGCCCGACTTTGGACCTTGAACCTTGGACCTTGGATTTCACCAATCGGAGGAGGCGCCGCCCCCGCCGCTGCTGCCACCTCCAAAGCCTCCAAAGCCGCCAAAGCCGCCGCCCGATCCTCCGCTGTCGTATCCGCCGAAGCCTCCGCCGAAGCCGCCGCCTCGCCCTATCTGCGACCAGCCCAGCAGCGCCAGCCACCAGGGCGCCCCGAAGAACAAGGCGGCCAGGACAATGACGATCAGCAGCAGGTTAGGGCCTTGCGGGGATCGCCGCTGCGGGCGGGGCAGGGAAGCATCGTCCAGCTTGACGCCGGACGCGCCCGCGATCCGATCGGCCAGCACCAGGCTGCCGGCGTAAAGCGCCTGGCCGTATTGGGACTGCCGCAGGGCCGGGCGCATCTCGCGCAGGACGCTGCCGGCAAACCCGTCCGGAATGATGGGCTCCAGCCCGTATCCAACTTCCAATCGCGACCGCCGGTCCTTGATAACCAGCAGGAGAAGCACACCCCGGTCGTCCTTGTGCCCCACCCGCCAGACCTGGAACAGCCGGTTGGCGAAATCCTCGATGGGCTCCTCTTCGAGCGTCTGGATGGTGACCACCGCCAGTTGGGCCTTGGTTTTCTCATCCAGCAGGGTGGCCAGGCGCGTCAGGCGCTGTTGCCACTCCGGCTCGATAACTCCGGCGAAGTCATTGATGTAGCCGCGGGGCTTGAGGTCGGCGGGCGCGATGGGGGCAGCATGCGCAGCCGGCAGGCACACCGCCACCGCCAGCAGCGCGGGCACAACAAGATTACGCCAGGGTTTCAAAACTGTATTGTAGCCTAAAAAGCAGACCTGAGACCTTGGACCTGGGACTTGCGACCTGGGACCTGAGACCGGCGCCCTCAGACCTTGGAGCTGGGGCCTGAGGCGTCCGGCTGCTCACTCCTGACCTGCTGGTCTCAGGTCCCAGGTCTCAGGTCTCAGGTCCGGCTAGTGGTGGAAGAAGAGGTTGAGGACCAACAGCAAGGCCACGCCGGCGAACACCACGAAGGCCATGCGGATGCCCGGCTCCCGGTTGACTTCGGGGATCAGGTCGCTGGCGGCTACGTAGATGGTGACGCCGGCGGAAAGAGGGAGGCCGTAGCCGACGTGCCAGCGCAGCGCGGCCATGGTCAGCACGCCCCCCACCGTGGCCAGCCCCAGCAGGATGGCCGCCCCCACCGCCACCCGGCGGCTCTTTCCCGAGGCCATCATCACGGACGCCCCGGTGAAACCCTCCGGCATCTTGTGCAGGAAGACCGCGAGGAAAATAACGTAGCCCAGCCACTCGGAAACCAGGAAGCCGCTGGCGATGGCGATGCCATCGAAGAAGCTGTGGATCATCAGGCCGCCCACCACCGAGACGCCCACATGCCGCCCCACCAGCTCCTCATGATGCGTTTCCTCGCCGAAATGGAAGTGAGCGTGGATGGAGTGCT
>Ga0315280_10006837_pt1 | contig 15567 bp, 14 predicted proteins | sample YL17G06_40_MG_FD_203697 | JGI IMG/M metagenome (GOLD analysis project Ga0315280, IMG submission 203697) | Sediment microbial communities from Yellowstone Lake, YNP, Wyoming, USA - YL17G06_40 | ecosystem: Environmental > Aquatic > Freshwater > Lake > Sediment | place: USA: Wyoming | collected... | reverse complement strand
ACTTCGAGAAAATATCCTGGGAAGAGGCTTTAAATCTGATAGCCGGCGAACTGGGACGGATAAAAGAAACTTACCGTCCCAGCAGTTTAGCTGTTCTTGGCTCTACTAAGTGTAGCAATGAAGAAAACTACTTATTGCAGAGATTTGCCCGAGGTGTGCTTGGCACCAACAGCATTGACAATGGCAGTCGCCTATACAGTGCGGCCAGTCGAATAGGCTTAGGCTGGAATCTCAGTTCGCCTAGAGCTGTGAACGCCATTGACGGCCTAGAACAGTCGGAGGTGATACTGGTTATCGGCGCTAATCCTGAAGTCTCAGCCCCCATCGTCAGCTATGCTATAAAGCGTGCTGTTAGGTATAAAGGTGCTAAGTTGATAGTGGTGGACCCACAACCTACGAAGCTGGCTTTATTTACCCACCTCTGGCTAAGACCCGGGGTTGGCAGCGATGTTGCTCTCGTGAACGGTCTAACCCGGGTGATTATCACCGAGGGTATATTTAATAAAGAGGCTATCGCCGGAAATACAAATAACTTTGATGCCTTTGGCAAGGCCCTGGAGAAGTATACCCCTGAGTATGTAGAAGAAGTTACTGGAGTTTCTAGTGAAGAGATATGCCGGGCGGCTAGACTTTTCGCCGAGGCAAAACAGGCTTCGATTGTTTATGGCAATGGTATCACTCAGTATGCGAGCGGAACAGATGGCGTAATGGCTCTGGCAAATCTAGCGATGCTGACTGGACACACTGGCATCTATGCACTACAAAGGGACAGTAATGCGCAGGGCGCTGCTGACATGGGCGCCCTACCTGATTTCCTCCCTGGATATCAAAATATGAGCGATCCCGAGGCTAGGAAGAGATTTGAAGACCGCTGGGGAGTTTCGCTGCCGACTGACGCAGGCCTCACGGCTGTGGAAATGATTGAGCACGCCAAGGAAGGAAAGCTCAAGGCTATGTACATCGTAGGGGAGAATCCAGTCTTGAGTTTCCCGAAGCCAAGTCTGCTTAGAGCCGCTCTGGGTTCTCTTGACTTTCTGGTGGTACAGGACATGTTCCTTACCGAGACTGCTAAACTGGCGAATGTGGTGCTGCCTGCATCCAGCTTTGCCGAGAAGGAGGGCACCTTCACTAATTTCGAAGGCAGGGTGCAGGGGGTGCACAAGGCTATTGAACCCCTCGGCGAGAGCTTGCCAGACTGGGAGATAATTCTCCGTTTGGCTAGCAGTATGGGCCAGCCGATGCCCTACTCCTCGCTCCAAGAAGTTACCAGTGAAATAGGTGATATGGTTTCTTCATATCAGGGTAGACACCTAGACACAGCAAAGCCTACCAGTGGGTCTAGGCACTTTGCACTGGTTGAATATACTCCACCGGCAGAGACAACAACCGATGGTTACCCCTTTACCTTACTAGCTGGAACTATCCTGTATCAGTTTGGTTCTGGCTCAAGGAGTTCACGAGCTAAACGGCTTAATAAATTCTGCCCGGAGTCTTTTGTAGAGATCGGAGAAGCTGATGCCAAACAAAGCGGGCTTAAATCCAGTGATAAAGTCAAGGTTATCTCTCCGGCGGGCGAAGTCACTACCACCCTTAAAGTTACACCGACATTGCCTCAAGGAACGCTTTTCATGCCTATATCCTTCCCAGAATGCCCTGTCAGTGAATTATTTGACATTGCTTTAGACCCACATTCAAAAAGCCCATCGTTAAAAGCTTGTAAGGTAAGGCTAGAAAGGGTAGGCGCTAATGGTTGAGCAGAAGTCAATAACAGAAGTCGACCTAGCCCGTATTGAGGCGATTATAGCTGAATACCAGAACCAGCGTTGGGCTTTACTGCCACTTCTTGAGAGAATCCAGCAGGAGTTTGGCTTTATTCCCCCCAGTAGTATTGACCTTATAGCTAAGGGTTTGGGGGTATTTCCGGTTCAGGTACAGGGGGTAATTAGTTTTTACGCCCAGCTCTATACTGCGCCACGGGGGAAAAACATTGTTAGGGTATGTCGGGGAACCGCCTGCCATGTGCGGGGCGGGAAAACTATACTAAAGTTAGTCAAGAGGCATCTCGGTATTGGAGAGGATGAAATCACCCCTGATTTTGAATACAGTCTGGAGACCGTTGCCTGCATTGGTTGTTGTGCCCTAGCCCCTAACATGGTTATCAACAGGAACATCTACGGTCGCATGAACCCTAAGAAGGTGGCATTAATCTTTGGTCATTACGGGGGGCAGTGAGATGCCAAAACGAAAAGCCGCAGTTTCCACTAATAGTCAGCATACTGTCCTTATCTGCCGGGGGTCAGGTTGCCCCGGGTCAGATGAAATTCTGAAGCGCCTAGAAAAAGAAACCAAAGGCTTACCTGTTGAAGTAAAGCTCACTGGTTGCCACGGTTTTTGTCAAGCTGGTCCTACCGTGATAGTGCAACCCGAGGATGTCTTCTATTGCCATGTCTCTGCTAACGATGTGCCTGAAATCGTCCAGAAGCATTTGAGAGACCATCAGGTGGTGAGTAGGTTACTTTATACTGATCCACTGACTGGACAAGCTATACCACACTACTCAGATATAAACTTTTATAAGAAGCAGGAGCGTGTTATCTTGCGTAACTGTGGGCGTATCAACCCGGAGATGATTGATGATTACCTTGCCACTGGTGGCTACCAATCCCTGCGGAAAGTCCTTTTCCGGATGACACCGGAGCAGGTGATTGAGGAAATCAGGAGGGCAGGACTCCGGGGACGAGGTGGTGCCGGGTTCCCCACCGCAATCAAGTGGGAATTATGTCGCAAAGCCCTTGGCTCACCGAAATATATGATATGTAACGCCGATGAAGGCGACCCCGGTGCCTTTATGGACCGCGCTATCCTAGAGGCAGACCCTCACTCCGTCCTTGAGGGATTGATTATCGCGTCCTATGCTATCGGTGCTTCGGAGGGCTATGTTTATTGTCGGGCAGAGAAGCCTCTGGCTATAGAGCGGCTAAAGATTGCCTTGAAGCAGATAAAAGAATATGGTTTAGTCGGTGATAACATACTTGGTTCTGGCTTTGGTTTTGGCATAGAGATAAGAGAAGGTGCCGGGGCTTTTGTCTGCGGCGAGGAGACGGCTCTTATGATGTCTATAGAGGGACTGCGGGGAATGCCTCGCCCTAGGCCCCCGTTTCCGGCTCAATCGGGGCTGGACGGGAAACCCACCATCATCAACAATGTAAAGACGCTGGCTACAGTTCCGATTATTATTGAGCGAGGCGCTGACTGGTATGCCAGTATTGGCACGGAGAAGAGCAAGGGTACAGCAGTCTTTGCCCTCACGGGAAAGGTTACCAACTGTGGTTTGGTCGAGGTGCCAATGGGCACACCACTCTCTAAAATTATCTTCGATATCGGCGGCGGTATCCTGCGTGGAAAGCGCTTTAAGGCAGTGCAGACCGGTGGTCCATCAGGAGGTTGTATTCCTGCCCGCTTCATGGACTTGCCTGTTGACTATGAATCACTGACCAAGTTAGGCTCAATAATGGGCTCCGGTGGCATGGTAGTAATGGATGAGGCTACCTGCATGGTAGATGTCGCCCGCTTCTTCCTCAACTTTACTCAGAATGAGTCCTGTGGTAAATGCACACCATGTCGGCTGGGCACAAGACAGATGCTGGAAATCCTGACCCGAATCACTGAGGGTAAGGGCCGCGAACAGGATATTGACACTTTGCTTACCATAGCCAGCACAGTAAAGGAATGCTCACTGTGCGGGCTTGGTCAGACCTCCCCCAACCCGGTGCTTACCACTATTAATTATTTTCGTGACGAGTATGACGCCCATATCAAGGAAAAGAGGTGTCCAGCGGCAGTCTGCGATGCTTTGATGATATCACCTTGCCAGCACACCTGCCCCGTAGGTATCAACATCCCCAAATATGTGGCCCACATTGCTGCCGGCGAGTATCAGGAAGCTATCGACACCATCAGAGAGCGAAATCCCTTTCCGGCTATCTGCGGTCGTATCTGTCATCATCCCTGCGAAGGCAAGTGCCGGCGTGGTGAGCTTGAAGCCCCGGTAGCTATCAGGGAACTCAAGCGCTTTGCTGCCGACTGGTCTTACCGCCACAACGGTAAAGAGCCCGAGCCCTTTCCTAAAACCAAGAGTCAGAGAGTGGCGGTTGTAGGTGCTGGCCCGGCGGGACTCGGTTGCGCTTATTTCCTGGCACAGATGGGTTATCCGGTAACGGTCTTTGAAGCCTTGCCCGTAGGCGGTGGCATGCTGGCTGTGGCTATACCCGAGTTTCGTCTGCCCCGTGAGGCAATCCAACAGGATATCGATTATATTGCCAAGCGCGGTGTGGAAATAAGATATAATACACCAATTAACGTGAACTTTACTGTAGAGGATCTTAAAAAGGATGGCTTTAGTGCTATCTTTATTGCCGCTGGTGCTCAAAGAAGCCAGAATATAGGCATACCTGGCGAGCTAGAAGACATTGAGAACTTTTACTACGGGCTGAGATTCCTGAGAGATGTGAAGGTAGGACGGGCAGTTAGGGTAGGGCGCCGGGTGGCGGTCATTGGGGGGGGCAATGTTGCTTTAGACTCGGCGCGCACTGCCCTCCGACTTGGTGCTGATGAAGCAAATATCTACTACCGGCGGTCACGGGAGGAGATGCCAGTAACCGAGGTGGAATATGACGAGGCACTGAATGAGGGCATTCAAGTCAATTTCCTGGTCAGCCCCACACGGATAGTAAGTTCTAACTGGAAAGTAACCGGTCTCCAGTGTATTCACATGAGGCTGGGTGAGCCTGACGAGGGCGGAAGACGGCGGCCTATTCCGGTTGAGGGTTCCGAGTTCCTTATTGAAGCCGACACGGTTATTGCCGCCGTGGGACAAGCCCCTGACCATTCCTTTCTACCCCCGGGCAGCGCCTTAGAACGTATGGTAGTTGACAACAATACCCTGGCGACCAATGTGCCTGGTGTTTTTGCTGGCGGCGACTTTGCTACCGGACCGGGGTTCGTAGTCGAGGCTATTGCTGCCGGCAGGCGAGGGGCTATCGCCATAGACAAATATCTAAGAGGTGATACCTCAAGGGTCGAGATATACGACCTGAAAAGCGAGGTCATAAAGGAAGTAACCAAGGAAGAAGAGGAAACCTGGGAGGAGCAACCAAGGATTAAGATGCCTCGCCTCCCGGTGCCAGAGCGAAAACGCAGCTTCATTGAAATCGAGCAGGGCTTTTCCGAGGAGCAGGCGAGGCAAGAGGCAAAGCGTTGCTTGCGGTGCGACCTGGAAACATAAAGGCTTTGTCACGGTGACTGTTTGATGGGGAGGTCAGAAAATGAAATCAATTACCAAACAAAAGTCTCTTGAAGAGATTCAGCAGCAACTGGATGGGCTGAGCCGAGTTTATATCGTTGGCTGTGGCACCTGCACCACCATGACCCGAACCGGGGGAAGGGAAGAGGTTCTGGCGATGAAGGAGCACCTCCAGGGACTGGGCAAGATAGTCACCGGTTCGATAGTAATACCTACTGCCTGCGATGAAATGACGGAAGCGTCGTTACGAGAAAACAATCAGGCTATCCAAGATGCGAATTGCATTCTAGTGATGACCTGTGCTCTAGGCGTACAGAAGGTAGGTTCATACCTCAGTAAGCCAGTGATTCCAGCCTTGGATACCCTCTTCATTGGTCTAGAAGATGGCCCGGGTAATTTTCGCGAGGTTTGTGCCCAGTGCGGCCATTGTGTCATCGGTTGGACGGCTGGTATCTGCCCCATCACGGCATGTCATAAGCACCTGCTCAATGGTCCTTGCGGTGGCACCAACAATGGCAAGTGTGAAGTTGATAAAACAAAGGATTGTGCCTGGACTCTCATTTACCAACGCTTGAAGGAGCAGGGGCGGCTTGATTTGATGCGGAAGTACCAGCCGATTAAGAATTCTCAAGTTGCACCTAGGCCGCGTATGATCACTATCTCGTGAGCGAGGGAGGAACGCGATGGCGCAGAGTTTCAGGGAAGCTTTTAAGTCCGGTAAATTCGTGGTGACCAGCGAGATTGGCCCACCAAAGGGGACCAACATCGAGAAGATGCTTCACCACATTGATATGCTCAAGGATAAGGTGGACGCCATCAACGTCACTGACCATCAGAGTTCGGTGATGCGTTTCCCTTCCCTCGGCGGCTGTCTGTACATCAAGGAGCGGGGTGGCGAACCAATATTGCAGATGACCTGCCGCGACCGTAACCAGTTGGCTCTTCAGGCTGACCTCCTTCTGGCTTATGTAAGGGGCATAAGGAACGTCCTCTGCCTTACCGGAGATGCTGTTGTTGTTGGCGACCACAAGGAAGCCGTAGGTGTATTTGAACTTGATTCGTGTCAACTGCTGCGGGCAATTAGGCAAATGGAATCGGGAAAAGACCTGGGCGGGAATGAACTTGACGGAGGCGTTGAGTTCTGCGCTGGAGCCATAGTTACCCCTGAAGCCCGACCCATAGAACCCCAGCTTATCAAGTTTGAAAAGAAAGTCGAGGCTGGAGCTGAATTCTTCCAGACTCAAGCGATTTATGACTTGGATAACTTCCGCAAGTTTATGCAGTATGCCCGTAAGTTTCCGGTTAAGATTCTCGCAGGAATAGTCTTGCTTACCTCAGCCAGGATGGCGAAGTATATGACCGAGAACGTGCCTGGCATCTTTGTCCCGCAAGCTCTCATTGATGAAATGGCGAGCGCACCCAAAGGTGAGGCACTCAAAAAGGGTATTGAGATTGCCGGGCGGATGATTGCTACCCTGAAAAAAGAGGCGGTATGTGACGGGGTTCATATTATGGCTATAGGCCGGGAAGAACTAGTCCCGGATATCCTGACTGCCGCTGGACTGGCTGCCAAGACCACTGCTTAGCCGAAACAGGGTTTATCGCTTTAACCCGTGCGGGCTAGCCGCGTTTTGTTCTTTATTATAATATTGGGGGAGCTCTCTGGGCCTTTTTTACCATATTATTCACGAGTTGGCACATCTGGTAGAGTTTGACCATTCGAGCAGCTTCTGGAAGATAGTCGCTTCATTCTGTCCAGATTATGTTGAGAGAAGACAATTGTTGAAACTATATGTTCCTCTTTACTCGGCCATTATTTAACCTGAGAGCGGCAAGGCATTTTAGAAACGTCGTTACTGGCAGCTAACACCGCCAAACCTCCCATAACGGGGGCCCCAATGTAGCACAAGGGGACACAAAATAGCGAAATGTTGATTTCAGGACACAGTAAGTCTTATGGCTTTTATCCCTCTTGGTGGCAGTGGCAAAAGCCTGGGCTTTGGCTATATTGCCGTCATCACCAGCCCGGCAAATAGAGGCACAGTTAAGTTATCATTTACGGGTAATGGTATGGCTTCAGCGATAGTCGCACCTACTGAGCCTACCAAGATAGCCAGCAAAGGGATATTCAAACCTGAGTAATAGAAGATAAATCCTGTCGCAATGCAAGAGAAAAAACAGGCTAGGTTTCCCTCCACTGTCTTACCAAGGAGTTTTCTTTTCCCTACCTGCTTACCAACAAGGGTAGCCACTGAGTCACCCACAGCCAGAAAAGAAAGTGCCAGCACGGCAATATCTCTTTGGAAGGCCAGGAATGCTATCAAAGACGCAATGAGCATATAACTAGTGCCAGTTAAGCGTGACACTTCTACTTCCCTTAGTAGCGGCTTAAAATATGAGAAGAACCACCGGTTTATTCCTTGAGCCCTAAATCTAATTAGCTCAAAGGTTAAAAAAATGAAAGTCACCACCCCAAGGGATATCAATAAGACCATCCTAGCAAGAAACAAGACAGCTATCGGGATAAACAACCCACCAACTAGGTGAAATAGCCCTCGCTTCAGCGTGTCTGACATGCTCAAGACCTTTCCCGGTGCAAGTGTCGGTAATAGGCATAGGAACCACAGGATTATGAGCTTATTGACGAGGCCTTCAAGTAGAGTCGCTATTAACCCCTGTTAGTATCCGAAGCCCGTCTCTTTCCTCAGTTCAGCTTCGTCAATAAAAGCGATGAGCCCACGAAGAAATGGAGTTGACACCTCGCCATAGAGCCACTGACCGAATTGAAAGCCTTCCTTCTCAAGTAATTCAGCGGGCAGCCCAGGCATTTCCTCAAGGATAAGATGTCTTTGCCGCAGAGCACTACTACTCGCTATTCTATACTTGATTAGGTCTATGCTCTCCATAGCTAAATCCTCTCAATCCTAACGGCACAGACCTTATATTCAGGTATCTTCGCCATCCTTGCCCCAAATCTTAAGCTATTTTAATCCTATCGTCAATGCCAGATAGCCCTCTTTGACAGCATATCGGCAGTGTGTTATCATAACTATCTAGTTTTCCCCATTCAACTAGCACAAAGGAAATAGACAATGCCTCCCATAGTCTCTATTATAGGTAAATCAAAGTCAGGAAAGACGACACTTATTGAAAAGCTAATTCGGGAGCTAAAATCAAGGGGCTATCGAGTAGCTACCATAAAGCATACTAACCAAAAACTGACCTTTGATGAGCCGGGCAAGGATAGCTGGCGCCATATCCAGGCTGGGAGCGAGGCTACCATGATTAGCTCCCAAGATAGAATTGTGCTAATTAAGCCTGTTGCCAAGGACATCAGCCTTGAGGAGATAGCCCATCTCGTCGGCGAAGACTATGACATTATCCTGACTGAAGGTTTCAGGGAGAGCGATGCGCCCAAAATAGAGGTTCATCGCAAGGGAGCCGACCCACCCTTTGCCACCACCAAGAAACTCATAGCCATAGCTACAGATGAACCCCTGGAAACCAAGACCAGGCAGTTCTCCCTAGATGACATTAAAGGTTTGGCTGACCTTCTGGAGAAAGGCTTCATAAAGCCACAAAGGGAGCGAGTCACACTTTATGTAAACAATGCCCCCATATCTTTGAGCAGCTTCCCCAAACAGATTATCGGCAACATCCTTCTCGCTATAGCCTCTTCCCTAACGGGAGTGAAGGAGGTCAGAAGCCTGGAGATTTTCCTAATGAAGGAGCCAAAGCCGGCTGAAGAGCTGATGGAGAATGACCGAGCCAAGGATTAAGGAGGCTGCCCTTTACACTAAGGCTGATACCAAGGTTATATGCCGCACCTGCCACAGAAATTGCGAAATCCCCCAGGGTAAACTGGGCCTTTGTCAAACGAGAAAAAATATTGATGGCAAGCTCTACACCCTAGAATATGGTGATATCTCCTCTATAAGCGCCAATCCCATTGAAAAGAAGCCCCTCTTCCACTTCTATCCGGGAAGCAAAGCCTTAACCGTAGGCAGTTGGTCATGCAATTTTACCTGCCCGTGGTGTCAAAACTACGATATAAGTAAGTCGCCTCAGAGCATAGGTAAGGGCAAATATATAAGCCCGGAAAGGTTTGTCCAGCTTGTGAAGCAGTACGATTGTCAGGGAACCAGCATATCTTTTAACGAACCCACCCTACTTCTCGAGTACTCTCTGGATGTTTTCAAAATGGCAAAGGCTGAGGGATACTACAATACCTTTGTTACCAACGGCTATATGACCGCTGAGGCGCTGAAGCTGCTGGCAGAACACGGACTTGATGCCATGAACATAGATATAAAAGGGGGAGCTGAAACGGTCAGCAGATTTTGCCATGCCAACGTAGAAAAGGTTTGGCAAAATGCCATAGAAGGCAAAAGATTAGGCATCTGGGTTGAGATAACCACGCTGGTAATACCAGGAGTAAACGATAAAGATGATGAGCTGAGGAGCATCGCCAACAGGATTAGAACTGAACTGGGCAGCACCACCCCTTGGCATGTCACCGGGTATTACCCGGCGTACAAGTTTAGAGATGAGCTTTTCGTTCCACCTACCCCTGTCAGCACTCTAGAGAGGGTAAGGGATATGGGCAAAGGGATAGGGCTAGACTATGTTTATCTGGGTAATATACCCGGGCACGACTATGAGAATACCTATTGCCCAAATTGCAATAAGCTTCTGATTGAGCGTTATGGCTTCAGCGTTACTAGATGTAGAATCACCTCGGATAAGCATTGTTACTCTTGTGGACAGAAAATCCCCATAATCGGAGCCCTTCCTATGTCAACCACCCTTAGCTAAGATAAGAGATTGTTTAGCAACCTATCCCCCTGCCCCCTTCCCTTAGTAAGGGGAGGGGGAGTGTAAGTAAGAGAGGGACAAAGCCCCTCTCTAAATCTCTTCCCCCTCTCCTTTCAAGGAGAGGGGGATAAAGGGGGTGAGGTTAATAAAGTTAATAAACAATCTAAAGATAAGCCATTTGTTTGCCTTTGTTTGCTATGCTAAAATTGTAAAAGGTGTTTATCGTGGGCAAGACTAAACATAATGCCGCTACGACGCCAATAAACGAGGTGCACCTCCGCCGGCTCACCGTAGATGAGGCTCTAATAAAGCTTGACCGATACCTGAATAACGCTTTTATGGCTGGTCTATCCCAGGTAAAGATAATCCACGGTAAGGGGACAGGGACTCTGCGCCAAGCAGTCCGGGAGCAGCTTGCCAAACATCCATTGGTCAGCTCGTACCGACCAGCCGGTTATGGGGAGGGGGGTGAGGGGGTTACCATAGCCGAGCTAGCCAACAAATAATAGGGAGAGAATAACATTGTCAAAGCAAGTATATCACGAGGAAATACTAGGGGGAAGAGAGCATCTCGGTCCATTCCCAATGGAAAGGCTAAAAAGGGTTGACCAGCCCACTACCAAGATTACCGAAAATGTCCAGAGATTTGATGAAAGAGAGCACGGGTTTAACCGCGCCGGGCGGGGTGATTTAGGACCGGTAGCTGCCCGAGAATGCCCTCGCTTTGTTGGGAAATTCCCCATATCGGCAGCCCTAGCCGCCATGACTGCTCACCTGGCTCCGGTGGTAGATGGCGAGGTAGCACCCCAAAAAGCACCAATCCCCGAAGACCCCCAGATTTTAAGTCGTCACATCAAACGGTTAGGGTACTTCCTGAGGGCGGATGTTATGGGAATTTGTGAGCTGCCACAATACGCTGTGTATAGCTACGGTATGGATAACTATCCGATTGAACTTAATCACAAATATGCTATTGTCATATTAGTCGACCAGGATTATGAAACCATGCGCGGTTCCACAGGACGTGACTGGATATCGGCTACCCAGAGTTTTGTAAGTTACTCAACTTCCGCCTTTATCGCCTGTATCATGGCTGACTATATTAGAAAGCTGGGATACTCGGCACGCGCTCACCATGCCCATAACTATCAGGTTGTCCTTCCCCCGCTACTCCTCTGGGCTGGCACTGGTGAGATGTGCCGGGCGGGCGTCGTGCTTAATCCCTTTCTGGGAACTCGCTTCAAGGCGGCGGCAGTCACTACCGACCTTCCTCTGATACCAGACAAACCCGTAGACTTCGGCCTTCAAGAATTTTGTCAAAAATGCCTGAAATGCGCTGTTGAATGTCCCGCCCAGGCTATCCCCGAGGGCGATAAGATTATGTATAATGGGTATGAGAGCTGGAAACTTGATACCGAACGTTGCACCAAATCCCGGGTTATCAATCAGAACGGCTCGTCCTGCGGTCGCTGCATTAAGGTCTGTCCCTGGAATAAGCCAGAAGAGCGACTTCACGATACGGTAAGGTGGATGGTTAAACATACCCCATTCCTGGACAAGTTCATTATTAAGATGGATGACATCTGGGGCTATGGAAAGCAAGACAAAAGGTATAAGTGGTGGTTTGACCTGGAGGAGGTTGACGGAGTTCTTAAAATCCCTGACAAATCACGCTAATGTGACTTAGGGTCAGAACCTTAAACAACGGAAATTGAGTATTAAATAAGTCTCTCTCACCGCTAATTGAACGAAACCAGCTTTTTAGCTATAATAGCTATACTTCTATCCATGGTGAGTGTAGCCCAGTGGACTAAGGCGCCAGGTTGTGGCCCTGGAGAACGAGGGTTCAAATCCCTCCACTCACCCCACCAAGAATGCGCCTATAGCTCAGCGGATAGAGCATCGGTCTTCGGAACCGAGGGTCGTGGGTTCGAATCCCCCTAGGCGCGCCAATTTTTGAGGCTAAAATACCCTTGAGATAGATTAAGAAATCAGGGGTATTTTCATATTTGCTAACAAATTGCTAACAGGGGGATTTAGTATCCCTCTCCTCCGCCACCTCCTCTAGGAGTAGGAGGTTTTCTTCTGGGTGTCTTCCTAGGCTTATTCTTAATAGGCCATTTATCGTCATAAAATGCGACTGAAGCTGATTTTAGGAAACCGAAACATTTATCAGAACCAACATGGTCAGTAGTACCACGTGACGGTAGCCAATTCTTTACATTAGCCTCATAGGAGAGTAACCACTGGTCACCATATAAGTCGGACTTTGTCATAAGAGATTGATAATTATTAAAGTTTACGGGATATTGAATTAGATGTTTAGAATTGGCGTCTAATAGTAAAATAGCAACTACAGAATCATTCATTTTACATGCAGCATTGGCGGCAGCTTTAGAGATAGGTAACCCTAAAACAATTTGTGTCCAAAGTGACCAGGCAATTTCACTACCATGATTTATCGGTGCATGCGCTTTAATTAAGGATGTCATTACATCTCTAATGCGAGATAATCTTAAAGGGTAACCGATACTTTTATATTTCCAAAATTCACCAAGAACATAAGAAGTAGTACTCGGGTCTGACATGACGCATTGTAATAAGAGATTTTCATATAAAGTCCAATTAGCTTTGTTAATTGTAATTTTACAAAGCTTGCCTAAAAGATACTTGAGGAGAGATGCATCGGGGTTTTGTCTTATATTTTCAAAAACAATGTCAAAAATGTGAATTAAAGCGTATCTTTGTGAGGCAGCTCCATAATCTCCTAAGTCAAAGGTGCGAATGGTAGATATGCAGGGTATTTCCAGTGGTATTGGTAATTCGATTATCTTTGTTTTATCGGGATTAAGAACCAATTCAAATTCACCAAGTAATTCCTGCAATTTGTCTCTATATGATTCGGCAGTTCGTAGAGATTCACAACCGAATTCATAATCATCGATATAACGAGTATAGTTGGTAATCCCTGATTTATGTAATTGTTCATCACAAACAGAAAGGATAATTTCTGCTATCAAAAAAGAAATATCCGGACCAATAGGAATGCCAATAGTCTGATTATCTTGAGAGTGCCTAATAAGTTTATCCAAAACGTTGCCAAGTAATTTTCTATTATTTCGCTGGGCCTTTGCAGAACTTTTACCATGAAGTGCCCAAGCAATAGAATGAGTATAAACGGAGTGGTAAAACTGATTAATATCGGCTAGAAGTAGATACCTAGAACGACCTCTTACAACAGCTTTGAGGTCGTATATCTTGTCATACGTATACCTATAACCAAAGGCTCTTGCAGGTGGCCCGTGAAATACTGGACTAGTCAGGGAAGCATGAGATTTATTTGTCAACGATTTCAGTTGTTGCCAATTATTTATTATATTTGTAGATAGAGCAACATAGTCTATCGGGTTTACTATTCCAAGTCGCCTTCTGGAATTTGCCCTTGCTAAGTAACTACGATTAATGTTTTTTGTGGGCGTTTTTGGATTTGTAAATTCTGGAGGAAGCACCGCAGGATTTTTAGCAATCCTTGCCAAAGAACGCGTATTGAATGCTGGAGGGAGTTCCTTTGGAAAATACCCTCTACTAATTAGTCCAAATAAAGTCGGTTTAGACATAAAATAAACTCAGTAAATAGCTGATATATAATAGCCATAAATAACACTCATTGTAAAGTATCAAGGATATTTAATTGTCGGTTAATGAACAGATTTTAAAGTTGCTTTATGAAGGATTTCATCTCTGTACTTCACATTTATCTCCTGGGGGGTCCCTTTGGAACATAGTCGAAGAACCTCTCAATGGTATCACCCGATGTCCATTCCGTGCGAATCCTCGTTCGTTTCTCTGCTCTACGCAACTCGGACAGAATCATACGGTTGAGAGCTCGCGCGTTTTCTCCTTCAAGCTCTGCCTCAACTTCGAATTCTTGATCTGTTTGTCTGAATGTTTCTCTCCCAACACCACTACCCTCTTAATGCTATAGTCCGCTCTTCCTATAACAATGACAAGCTGAACAGATTTATGCACGATCTGCGCTGTAAGGTTGGCATTGGCGTTATTTCTGCCCAGGATGGAATAAGGCGAGCGGCGGAGGCATTGCGGCGCAATGAACTGCTAGCTCTGCTGATAGACGCACCCACCAAAAGCAAGCTAGTGAAAGTAAGATTCCTTAGGGGCTATGCCCAATTCTCCGCCGGGGCAGCAACCCTAGCTCTTCGCACTAAGGCGGCAGTGCTTCCAGGATGCATTGTGCGCTTGCCGGATAATACCCAGAGCAGTGGGGGATGCTACGCAAGATCAAGATATGGTGTGAGTGAGCCTTAGCATCGGCGGGGCATCCTTACGTTATCCAACAAAAAGCCAAAATGTGTAACGACGTATTGCCGAACCATTGAAACCAGCAGCGCCCTCTCCAAATCCGCTGGTTGAGCTTTTTTAACAGGTTATATGGATAAGAGCCGCTACACGCTTACCCTCATCCACTAGCTGACTGAGTTTCTCTATGGCTTCCGAGGAAGGAAGAACTATCAAGTTTAGCTTTGCCTCTAGCCCATAAAGTCGTGCGTCTGTAGACACTGTTGCCATTCCACTCGTTCCAATGCCTACTATGATAGTCTCAGGCTTCGTCTTAGCCAGCTCTTCAATTTCCGCCTTTCCAATAGTGTGACTGCCCAACCTTGCCTTACTGTGTTCCCGCTCTTTTACAGTGCCATCAGGTAGGATTAGCACGTCATAAATATACTGCTTCCCATCAACCACAATAAACCCGAAATTGAAGCTATTTATCTTTGCCATTGTCCCTGCCCAACATGCCATACTGGCTTTTCAGCTAACCGTCTTCAGTGTCCTTTACTCCTCCTCTGGTTATTGCTCCCATTAGAGCTATAGCCAGCAGGGTAAATCCTAGCATTATCAGAAATAGAACCAGTATTATCAACATCAAGACAACCATAGGTGGTGCCATAACAGCTTTCAACAGAGGATGTTTAGGACTTACTCTAATCCACAGGGAGCGACTGACACCTTGTCCTCTTTGCAAGTATGTCCTACTAACCTCAAGGCTTCGTCCACTTATGGTTTTATGCTTTCCAGGAACAAGAGACATGCCATTCTCCAAATCCGCCTGCTAGGCTTGATGCTATTCGCCTTCAGGCTGAGCAAGCCTCACGCTGACTGCCTGAGGACGACCATTGCGGTCCTGTCCAACCTCAAATTCTACTTGTTGCCCTTCTCTAAGGGAACTATAGTCCACCCCTTGAAGTTGGTTGCGGTGGAAGAATAAGTCTTTGCCTTCCGCTGTTAGGATGAAGCCAAATCCTCGGTCTGTAATTAGCCGTCTGATTGTGCCCTTTGGCATACGATACCTCTTTCCAAATCCGCCTGACTACTTTTCCTTGACACAGGGATGCTCTACCACCTCACCGTGGCATTCCCTAATCTGTTCAGGA
>Ga0315280_10006835_pt1 | contig 15569 bp, 14 predicted proteins | sample YL17G06_40_MG_FD_203697 | JGI IMG/M metagenome (GOLD analysis project Ga0315280, IMG submission 203697) | Sediment microbial communities from Yellowstone Lake, YNP, Wyoming, USA - YL17G06_40 | ecosystem: Environmental > Aquatic > Freshwater > Lake > Sediment | place: USA: Wyoming | collected... | reverse complement strand
GTCATAGAAGATCCCGTAGGAACCGCGCAGCAGGGTGCGCCGGTCCTCGCGCGGCTTCCAGGAAAAACCGAAGCGCACCGCCAGGTTGTTGGCGTCCGGGTCGTAGAGCCGCTCGCCGCCCGGCTTCAGGCGGGCCCCCACCAGGCGCTCCGCCAGGCTGCCGCCGCTGCCCAACTCGACCAGCGTGTCTTTCTCGGCGCCCGTGTTCCGCGGCGCCCCGAAATACTCGTAACGAACACCTGCATTCAGAAAGAGGCGTGAGGAAACCCGGAAGCTGTCCTGAAGGAACGCAGCAAACTGGCGGTTCGAGTAGCGGCGGTCATAGCGCGGGATGGCCAGCTCCGGCAGCGCCTGCCGCGAGACCGCAATCCCGAACAACGACGGCTGGTCGAGGATGAACTCGAAGTAGGTGGGAAACACGAACAGCCCGTCCCGCCCGGCAGTCAGGTAGCCGTCCAGCGATCGCACCAGAACCGTGGCGCCGGTTTTCAGAATGTGCCTGCCGCGCACCGCCTGCACGTTGTCCACAATCTCGACCGTCCGGCCACGGTTGCGGTAGCTGTAGAAAGCCGGGCTGCCGGGCAGCACCAGGCCGTCCGACACCGCCAGCGACGGAATCTCGGGGTGTGGGCGGTCAAAGCGCAGGTCGTCCGAGTTCCACCCGCCGCGAACTTCGTGCGTCAGGCTGCCCGTGAGCGAACTCAGCACCGACACCATGGCCCCCGTCGAGTTCTCCCGCAGCGGCGTGCTGAAATCCTTGTACGGGCTCCACATGAAGTCGGGCCGCTCCAGCCGCGCCATGGAAGTCCGCGCCAGCAGCCGGTGCCTCCCGCCGGCCAGCGGCGCGTCGCCGCGCAGCGTGGCCAGGTAGCGATCCAGGGTCGCCGGAGGAGCGAACTCGACTTCCGCCACCGGGAGGTTCCGCACCGTCACCGGCGGCGCGGGGTACATCTCGAGCAGCCTCCGGGCCACGCTCTGCGGGGCGGTGAACTCGATGAACCGGGTGGTCGGCGCCAGCAGCCGCACCGGGTCCTGACGTCCGGCGTTGCGCAGGTACTCCAGATTCCCGGAGGCGAACACTCTCCTGGGCGCCACCGGCCCGCCCAGCGCCAAACCCCGGTAGGATTCCCGCAGTTTGTTCCGGCGGAGGCCCGCCAGATTCTCCTGGAACCCGTTGGCGTTCAGCGCTTCGTTCTTGATGTAGGTGTAGGCGGAACCGTGCCAGCGTGCGCCCCCGCCGCGCGTGATGGCGTTGGCCAGGTATCCGCTGCTGCGCCCGTATTCAGCCGAGAAGTTGTTGGTCGAGATGCGGTATTCCTCGACCATCTCCGGCGACACCGTCACGCCTGGCCCGGTGACCAGATAGTTGTTGTTCTCGACCCCGTCCATCAGGAATGCGGACGCCGAGGGCCGCTGGCCGCCCGCCGACAGGCCCAGCCCGCGCGCCGTAGTGGTGTCCGCCGTAACGCCCGGCTGCGTCACCAGGAAGGTGTACGCGTCGCGCCCAGCCAGCGGCAGTCGCGACAGCACCTCCGAGGCGATGACCTGCGACACGGTCGCTTCCAGGCTGCCCGGCTCGCTCGAGACCCGCTCCAATTCCTGCGAACGGCTCCTGTCCAGGTCCGGCCCATAGAAGGTCACCACCGACCGCGCGCCCGGCAGCACCACGCTGCGGTACTGCCCCTGCTCCCAGACGTCTTCGAGCGGACGCAACCGGAAGTCGATCTCCAGAAACCCGGCCACCGGCAAACGCAAGTCATAGAATTCCCGCGGCTGGTAACCTTCCGCGCTCGCCCGCAGCCGGTAGGCGCCCGGCGTCAGCGAAGCCAGCGTGTAGTTCCCTGCGGCGTCGGCCTCCATCTGCCCGCTGGCGCGGCTCTCGATGCGCTCGTAGGAAACCGCCGCGCCGGCCACCGGGATTCCCTCCCGCAGATCGGTCACCCGGCCGAAGATGACACCCTGCGTACTCTGCGCATGGAGGGCCAGCGCGGCCAGAAGAAAACCCGCGAGCGCGCGAGCGATCTCGTGCATGGGGCGGCTCTGGTAGTATACCAGTCAACTGCTAACGTTTTGCAGCGCCGTTCGTAGTCCCTAGAATAGAGGCAACTATGAGACGGATCCGGTTCGCGCTGCGCAGCCTGGTGAAGACTCCCATCCTGACGCTGGGGGTGGTCCTCTCGCTGGGCTTGGGCATCGGCGCCAACACCGCGATTTTTTCCTGCTCTATCAGATGATTCTCCGTTCGCTGCCGGTGGAACGACCCGAAGAGTTGGTCCTTGTGAACTCGCCGGGCGAGTTCACAAGCGGCCGCAGCTCGACCGACAACGCCGGCAATATGGACTCGATCTTCACTTACAAGAGCTTCACCGAGAGCCAACTGTTCGGCGTGAAGTCGCGCGACCCCGTGGTGATCGCAGGCGCCACCGCGGCGCTGAGCGTTGCCGCCCCGCTGGCGGGATATTTCCCGGCGCGCCGGGCCACGCGGGTCAGCCCGGTGGAGGCCCTGCGCTACGAGTAGACCGGGCTGGGGCCGGGTAACCGGCGTGGGTGAGCAGGGGACCGCTTGTCTCCACGTACAGGAACTCTGTACAATAGATTCGAGGTGATGTCTTGGCCATCGAAACCACCTACACCCAGTTGCGTGACAAGCTCGCTTCTTTCCTGGACCAGGTCGTGGATGACCAGGAAGTCGTCATTGTTCGTCGCAGGCGTTCCAGCGACGTGGCATTGATTCCAGCGGGAGAACTGGCTGGCCTGATGGAGACCGCGCATCTGCTTCGCTCCCCGAAGAACGCCCAGCGGCTGCTCAGAGCGCTTCGGCGCGCCCGCAGCGGGAGAGGGAAACCGGAATCAGTGGATGACTTGCGCCGGGAGATGGGGCTTGGTGCGAGCCGCTGAACGGGATGCGGTGTTCCACCCGGAGTTCCGGGAAGATCTTCGGTACTGGGTCGAGACGGATCGGAACACCGCCCTGCGCATATTCCAACTGATCGAGGCGGTCCTGAGAGACCCTTTTCGCGGCGTCGGCAAACCAGAGCCGCTCAGGTACCTCCTGGCTGGCGCATGGTCCCGGCGACTCACTTTAGAGCACCGCCTCGTCTACAGGGTCAGCGGAAATAGGGTCGATTTCCTCCAGGCGCGCTACCACTACTGAGCCGTCCGGGCCGGCTCTGGTAGTATATCAGTGGACCTATGGGCCTGGTTTTGCTGCTCCTCTTGGCTGTCGGGGCGGCCAGCAGCCTTCAAGCCCAGCCCGTTCGGGAACAACCCGTCGGCCTGGTGCTGGCGGCCACTGACGCCAGCTTGCTGCGCCACGGCGATTCCCTGCCCCTGGCCGCCCGCGCGGGCGACCTGCTGTTTCCTGGTGACAGCCTGCACACCGGGAAGGGGGCCGCCTCTCTCCTGTTCTGTCCCGAAAACGCTTCTCTGGTCCTGGCCCCGGCGAGCCAGCTCGTGGCCGGGGACAAGCGCGCCTCGGTTCGCACGGGCCAAGTGGCCCAGCGCAGTGCCGCGCCGTTCTGCATCTTGCCTTCCGTCCCGCGCGATGCCGGCGGTGTCTACGGAGCGAGCCTGACGCGGGCTTCCCGTGCGCTCGAGGAGCTTCCGCCGGAAGCCCGATCCCAACTCGAGCCCATCGACCGCGCCCTCCGCCAAAACCCCGGCGATCCAACCGCCCTGCTGGCCCGCGCTGCGGTGCTCGAAAAGTACGGGCTGCGCCACCAGGCTATCGCCCAATACCGCAAGGCTGCCGAGGCCTGGCCGGAAGCCGTCTGGCCCCGCTTGCTGGTGTACGAAATGGCCAGCGGCGGCGCCGGCGGTTTCACCAACATCACCGTGAAGCTCCCGGAAGCCCAGGGCGCGGTCCGGCGGCAGCGCGCGAGTGCGCCGCCCGCACCCGCCGGCATCAGCTACGCGCTGGTGGTCGGCATCTCGAAATACCTCCGCCTGCCGCCTGACAAACAACTGCGCTACGCCCACCAGGACGCCGCGCTGTTTGAACAATATCTGAAGAGCCCGCGCGGCGGCGGTCTCCCTGACCGCAACGTCATGACCCTCGCCGACCAGGCCGGCACCACCGCCGCCATCCGCACCTCCGTCCACACCTTTTTGCGCGCCAAGGCCACCAAGGCCGACACCGTCATCCTGTTCATCGCCGCCCACGGCATCGTGGACAACGCCACCCGCGAGGCCTTCATCGTCACCTACGACAGCGACCCCGAGGACCTGCGGTCCACCGCCCTGCCCATGGCCGAGATCCACAATCTCATGGAGCAGGAGCTCAACCACGTGGGCCGGGTGATGGTCTATGTGGACGTGTGCCGCGCCGGCGCCATCGGCACCTTGCGCAAGAACCGCGTGAACCAGATCGTCTCCGACATGCTGCGCGTGCAGGAGGACGCCGAGGTCATCGGCCTGCTGGCCAGCGGCGCCAACGAACTGTCTTACGAAAGCAGCAAGTTCGGCGGAGGGCACGGCGCCTTCTCCTATTTCCTCCTGCGCGGGCTCAATGGCGAGGCGGACACTGACCGCGACGGCGTGGTGGACGTCGAGGACCTGATCCAGTACGTCAAGGAAAAAGTGCGCCTCGCCACCCGCACCCGGCAGAATCCCCGCGATGACGGCGTCTTTTATCCCGGCTCCAAACTGGCCGAACAGGTTGACTCCAAGCCGGGAATCGAGCTCAAGGGCTGGACCGTGCTGGCCGAGCTGCCCAGGTTTCAGGCGGAAGAGGAGGCCTTGCGCGCGGTCATGCCGGCGCCCAGGCGAACCGAACCGCGCGTTGTCGGCGCCGCCTCCGCAGACGGCGAGGCCTTTCTCGCCGCCGTGCGCAACGGGGCGCTGCTGCCGGAAAACCCGGGCAGCGCCCTCGACCCCCTGGCCCGCCTCCGCCGCCAACTCAACCCCGAGGACCTCCTCGAGTTCGAGAACCGCCTGCGCATCGGCCTCCAGGATGAAGGCCAGAAGGTCCTCCTCGGCTACCTCGCCGGCGAGCAGACCCCGCAGGCCCGTGCCGATTTTGCGCGCGGCGCCCGCTACTTCCAGGAGGCCCTCCGTCTGGACCCGGAGGTGCCCATGCTCGAAAGCAAGGATCTGTTCTGCCGCGGCCGCACCCTGATCTTCGACAAACGTTACGGCCAGGCGGCTGACCTGCTGGTGCGCTCCGTGCGCCTGGACCCGGCGGCCGCCTACTCCTTGAATGCCTTGGGCATCGCCTGGCTCGAGCAGGCCGATTACCGTCGCGCCATCCTGGCCTTCCAGGATGCCAGCCGCCGGGCGCCGCACTGGGCCTATCCGCTGCACAACCTGGCCCTGGCGCACGCCGAATTGGGCCAGGCCGAATCGGCCATCGCGGCTTACCAGCAGGCCATGCGGCTGGCGCCCGCGCACTTCTACATCCCTTACAACCTGGGGCTTCTCTACCAGCGCCTCAACCGCAACAAGGACGCGGAAGCCGCCTATCGCAAGGCCCTGGCGCTCTCCCCGGACCACCCCGACGCCTACAACGCTCTGGGCTCGCTGCGGGCCGCCGAAGGCCGCCGCAAAGAGGCCGAAGAGTTCTACCGCAAAGCGCTCGAAAAGGACCCACAGTTCGCCGCCGCCCGGCACAACCTGGCCGCCCTGCTGGCGGAGCGCCGCGAAACCTCCGCGGAGGCCCTCCGCCTGTGGCGGGAAAACCTCTCCGGCGCGCCCGATTACCTCCCCTCCCGGTTGGCTCTGGCCGAGACCCTGGCCAAGGAAGGCCAGGCCGCCGGCGCCATCGAGCAGTACCGCAGTGTGCTGAAGTTGCGGCCCGAGTACCTGGCCGCCCGCCTGGCCCTGGCCGAACTCCTGGCCCAAAGCGGCAACCCCGACGAAGCCGTCGCCGAGCTCCGCGAGGCGCTCAAAACCCGCCCCAGAAACACCCGCATCTACGAGCAGCTCGGCGATCTCGAGCAGCACAGGAACCGCACCGCCGAAGCCCGCCAGGCCTACACCCAGGCCCTGGCCTCCGCAGTGGACCCCAAGACCCGCGCCCGCCTCCAGCAAAAACTCAAGCGCCTGCCCCGGTGACCGCTACGTCCAGCGCTTGACCCCCAGCAGGTCGAAGCGACGGTCGTAAGTCCACACCCTCAGACTCAGCCGTTCGCTCACTGCCGCTGCCACGGCATCGAAGATCGTGACCGGTTGGTCTCGGAAGGTCATGATCAGGCTGGAAGCCTTCACGTAATCCCGCGGCTCCGGATTGATCAGCATCGCGCCATCCGTCACCTGCTCGAGCCATTCGAGCGCGTAGCTTCTGCCCAGCCGTCTGAGAACCAGGGTGTAGGCCTCCGCCAGGGTGAGATAGGTGGTGGCCACGAACTCGCCTGCGGAAGTCAGCCGGTCAAGTTGTGCCTGCGCCCGGACATGATACTGGTCCGACGGGTCGGCCAGCGCGTAGAGCGGACCCGTGTCGGCGAAAATCCCCTTACTCATGGCCGGCGAAATACCGGTCGTGCCGCCGGCTCACATCCGACCTGCCGCTGCCCTTCTTGGCTGGGGAAACTCGCAGGCCACTGCCAGGCGGGGCGGCGCCTCTTCGCGCCAGGTATTCCCGCAGCGCCGCCTGCACCACCGAGGTGAGCGTCGGGGTGACTTCCTGCTGACTCACGTAGGAATCGAGCGCAGTCTCCAGATCATCTCCGATGCTGATGGTCGCTCTCTTCATTCCCTGATTCTATCACCACTTGGTGAAAGTGGTGATCCTGCTGCGCATCCAACAAAAGCTGGCTGGCGCAGGCTCACCCCCAGGGTCTCTCAGCCCTTGATCTCTACGACCGCTTCGCCGGCCACCAGCAGCGCATACGCTTTCTCAAAGGTCGCACCGAGAATGCGGACCATCTCGCGATTCGAGGTGTTCCCACAAGTGATGAAGTCGCGATCTTTCGTCAGCACGACAGCATCTGCAAGCTTCGCAGCCTGGAAAATACTGGGATCGGACGCTTCGACCAGGTCCAGCTCCTTGACATGCCGCGCCTCAATGACAAATCGCTCCGACAGCCAGCGGGCCAGAGCTGGTGAAATCTGGGCGTCGATCCAGATCGTCATCGGGACACGAGAACCGGGTGATCGATCTCACGGGCTGCGTATTGAAGGCAGCCTCGCAGGTCCTCCGGCTCCAGATAGGGCAATTCCTGGAGAATCTCCTGACTTGTCAAGCCGGCTGCAAACAGGTCGAGCACATCGGATACACGAACACGCATACCCCGAATGCAAGGACGCCCCCCACATTGATCAGGGTTGACCGTAATCCGGGAGGTCAAGTCCATCATGTCTCCAGTGTACTTCGCTTGCGCCGTGGCCGATGGCCTGAATCGGTCACAGAACGGTGATAGACTTCTTAGGGCAATCCCATGCGTTACGCCACGTTTGCGCTGCTTCTGAGTTGGAACCTAGCATTCTCTCAGAACACCATCACCACCCTGGCGGGGACCGACTGGGTGTTCCCCAAGGAGGTCAAGCGGGCCGTCGAGGCTCCTTTCGGCACCATCTACAGCGTGGCCATCGGGCCGGGAGGCGTTCCCTACTTCGCCGACTCCGATAACCAGCGAATCTTCAAACTGAACGCCGACGGGACCTTCAGCGTCGTGGCGGGCAACGGCTCGGCAGGTTACTCCGGGGATGGCGGTCCGGCCCTCAGCGCCGCGCTCAACTCACCGCGGGGTCTCTCCTTCGACGGCCAGGGCAACCTGTATTTCCTGGACGGCCAAAACCCCCGGTTGCGCAGGGTCACCTTCGGCGGAACGATTAGCACCATCGCCGGAACCGGCCAGTCGGGGTTTTCGGGGGACGGTGGTCCCGCGCTCCGCGCTTTGCTAAGCGCCTGGGCGCCGGCCACCGCGGTCGACCGGGACGGCAACGTGTACATCGCCGACACCAGCAACCGCCGCGTCCGCCAGATCGCCCCGGACGGCATCATCCGCACCGTGGCCGGCAACGGGCAGCCCGGCTCGACCGGCGACGGCGGCCCGCCGGCCAGCGCTTCCATGGGGCCGACGGCCCTGGCCTTCGATGCCGCCGGTAACCTGTACATCGGCGACGGAGCGCGGGTGAGAGTGGTCAGCCCGGAGGGGATCATCGCTCCGTACGCCGGCAACGTCGAGAGCGGCTATGCCGGAGACGGCGGTCCGGCCCGCAGCGCCCTGCTCGGCCAGGTCCGTTGCCTGGCCTTCGACAACGCCGGGAACCTCTATATCGGGGACAGCAACTGGGTCGTGCGCAAGGTGACGCCGGAGGGGATTATCAGCACTGTCGCCGGCAACGGGACGCCCACATTTTCAGGCGACGGAGGTCCCGCCACCCGAGCCTCCTTGCAGCTTCCGCTGGGGCTGGCCGCGGACCAGAACGGCAACCTGTTCGTGGCCGACGGCTCCAGCTACCGGCTCCGCAAAGTGGCCTCCACCCAGACCATCACCACCGTAGCGGGTAACGGAGCCTTCCGGAGCACCGGCGACGGCGGCCCCGCGGTCTCCGCCACACTCAACCTGCCGACCTCGGTGGCCCTGGACGCGGCCGGCAACATTTACGTGGTTGAAGTCTCAGGCAACCGCGTGCGCAAGATCACCCCCTTCGGTGTGATCAGCGCCTTCGCCGGCGCCGGCACGCAGGGCTATGGCGGGGATGGCGGACCCGCCACCGCAGCTCTTCTGACCAGGCCCTATTCCGTGGCCGTGGACCCGGGCGGCAACGTGCTGATCGCGGACTCCGGCAACTATCGAATCCGTAAAGTCACTCCGGTCGGCATCATCACCACGGTGGTCGGCACTGGCCGCGCAGGCTACGATGGGGACGGCGGCCCGGCCACCGCCGCGGCCATCAACTTCACTTCCGCTCTGGCGCTTGACCCGGCGGGAAACATGTACCTGTGTGACACCGGCAGCAGCGTGATTCGGAAAGTGGACGCCAGGGGAACGATTACCACCGTAGCGGGCAACGGCACGGCCGGTTTTTCCGGCGACGGCGGTCCGGCCACCCAAGCCCGTCTCAACGCCCCATTCAGCCTCGCGGTTGGTCCCGGCGGCATACTCTACATCGGCGACGAAGAGAACTACCGCGTGCGAGCGGTGAACTCCGCCGGGGTCATCTGGACCATCGCCGGCAACGGCAGGCCCGGATACTCCGGTGACGGCGGGCCGCCCTGGGAGGCCTCCTTCAGTACCATGGACGACCTCAAGGTCGACGCCTCAGGCAATATTTACCTGGCCACCGGCGACAACGCCGTGCGCATGATCGGCGCCGACGGCACGGTCTCGACGGTCGCCGGCACCGGGTTGCAGGGGCTGTCCGGCGATGGCGGGCCGGCCACCCGCGCCCAGTTGAACTACCCCGGCGGCGTCGCCGTTGACGCTCGCGGAAACCTGTACATTGCCGAGCGCCTCAATCATCGCGTCCGCCTGGTGCAAAGCGCCCCGCCGGGCTCCATCGCGCTCTCGCAGACTGGGTTGACGTTTACCACCGCGGTGGGCGGCGGCGTTCCCCCGCAAAGCTTCAACGTCATCAACAACGGCCAGGGCTCGATGAACTGGACCGCCACGGCCAGCATGATCGGCGGCGGCCCCAACTGGATCACCCTCACCCCGGACCGCGGCGTCAGCGTGGCCCGCTCGACCGCTCCCTCCGTCGAGGTGAGCGTCAGCCCCGCGGGACTCGAAACCGGCGACTACTACGCGCTGGTCCAGGTCAGCGCGCCCGGCGTCCCCAATTCCCCGCAGTTCATTACGGTCGTGCTGAACGTGGTCGGGGCCGAGAAGGCCGCCGGCGCCGCCGTCCAGCCCACCGGGCTGCTCTTCCTGGGCACGGAGGCCGGAGCGGCTCCCGCCTCACAGTCCGTGCAGGTGTCCAACCTCACCAGCCGGGAACTGACTTTTCGCTCCTCGATTTCTTTCGGTGAAGCCCGCAACTGGCTCACCTATTCGCCCGCCAGCGGCGCCATCGCCGCGAGCCAGTCCGTGCGCATCACCGTGCAGCCCGCCCTGACCGGACTAACCGCCGGCACTTACACCGCCGCGCTGACGCTTTCCTTCTCCGACAACACCACCCAGGCCGTCAGCATGCTGCTGGTCGTGCGTCCGCTCGGGTCCCCTACGGCCGGCAAGCAAGTCCGGAAGCTCGCCGCGGCCGCTTGCACTCCTGCCAAGCTCCTGCTGGTCTCCACCCTGCTGGGCAACGGCTTCAGCGCCCTGGCCGGCTGGCCCGTGCCCCTCGAGGTCCGCGTGGTGGATAGCTGCGGCGCGCCTATGCTCACCGGGGCCGTGGGCGCCACCTTCTCCAACAACGACCCGCCCTTGCAGTTGCGCCCCGTGCTCGAAGGCCGCTGGGCGGGCACCTGGCAGGCCCGCAACCCCGCCTCGGTCACCGTCAGCGTGAAGGCCCAGCAGCCTGAGCCCAAGCTGGAAGGGACCATCCAGATCGCGGGCAACCTGCAAATCAACCCCAACCCCCCGGTCATCGCCACCGACGGCGTGCTCAACGCCGCCAGCTTCCAGTTGAAAGCCCCCATCGCCCCCGGCGGCCTGGTCTCCATCTTCGGCTCCAAGCTGGCCGTCGAGCTGCGCCAGGCCCAAGAACTGCCCCTGGCCACCGAGATGGCCGGCACGGTCGGCTTGATCGCCGGGCGCCCCCTGCCCCTGCTGTTCACCAGCGACTTGCAGGTCAACGCCATGATCCCCTATGACCTGACCACCGGAGTGACCCACCAGATGCTGATCCAGCGCCAGCGCAGCATCTCGCTGCCCGAGCCGGTGGTCATCGCCCCCGCGCAACCGGCCATTTTCACCAAGGACCTGACCGGCAAAGGCCAGGCCATCGCCGTGGGCGTGGCCCCTGACGGCGCCCAGTACATCGTCGAGCAGGACAGCCCCTTGCAGGAAGGCCACGCCGTAGTGCTGTACTGCGCAGGCCTCGGCCCGGTGTCGCCCTCCGTGCCCGAGGGCGCCGCCGCCCCGCTCGAGCCCCTCTCGCAGACCTCCAATCCGGTCACCCTGACCATCGGCGGCGCCGAAGCCACCGTCCTCTTCGCCGGCCTGGCGCCCGGCTTCACGGGCCTGTACCAAGTCAACGCCCTGGTCCCCGCCGGCATCGAAAAAGGTCCCGAAGTCCCCGTAATTCTATCCCTCGCCGGCCAGCCCAGCCCCCCCGTGACCCTCCCGGTGCAGTAAAGAGGTGACACTGGGTGACTGGTCAGGACTCATCGCCTTCGCGCCTCTCGAATCGAGCTGCCCAAACTTCCTCGAAAGCCGTTGGGGGGCTTTCTCAGCCGCGCAATCACCCATCTGGCGACGTCGATTCACCACAGGGAAGTTCTTGCGACCTAGCCGCTGGCGCGCTACCCTCAAGAATGGAGGGAAGGGGCTATGATTGTCCCGACGGGCATTGTTAGACAGGCCGAGCTTGCTGCCGGCGTAGCGGCGGTTGAGCAGGCACTGGCGCCTGATGTCGTGCGCATTCGTTACGACATCGGTCCGGACTGGAGCGATGAGTGGTCCATCTTCTTCCGAATCGTGCTGTCCGATGACGCCAGCCGGGAAGAGAGGCTGGCAGAGGTCACCAAGCGTGCTACGTCTCGACTGTTTAACGAACTAAAGCTAGCCGAGTTGGGTCTTCTTCCGTACTTCAGCTTCCGAAGCCAGTCAGAACAGAAAACCCTTCGAGAAGAAGCGTGGGCCTAGCGATGGCGTTTGCTGAAGATCTGCTCGAGCAGGCTCGCCATCTGGCGCGCAGAGAGAAGAAAAGGCCGAAACAAGCCAGTCTCCGGCGCGCGGTGTCAACGGCGTACTATTCTCTTTTTCATCTGCTGATAGCAGAGGCCGTTGCTAACTGGAGAAGGAGCGACCAGCGTGCCGCTCTTGCCCGAGTCTTCGAGCACCGCAAGATGAAGTCCGCATCTGACGCAGCGGTCCGTTCAGCGGCTTCAGGTCAAAATCCCAGCGTTGTCGCAGACTTGCAGATGGTTGCCAAGGCCTTCATTCAACTGCAGCAAGACCGCTACAAGGCGGATTACGACAACTCCCAAAAATGGTCCCGCACTCAGACACTCGCCCAGATCAACCTGGCCACCGAGGCTTTCAATCGTTGGCGTGCTATCCGAACCGAAAGAATCGCGCAAGACTACCTTCTCTCGTTCTTATCAGCCAAGCGCTCTTGATCCTTTTCCAGCGGTCTGTGCCGGAATCGTCGCCTCGCCAAAGCTCCACCACTGGCTGCGAACTCGACCAGCCTGCGGTAGACATAAGAGCGCCCGCCAGGGGGCGCCGCCACCGCCGCGTCGCGCTTCGGCGCCGCTCGCCGTCTAAGGTAGAATTGTGAGTCGGAAGAGGGTCTGTCCATGCGAATTACCCGGTTAGTGCCAGTCGCGCTGCTTTTTGCAGTCGTCGCGTTCGGGGGAGCGCCGCGCAACGACCGCTGGAAAGTGATCGGGCCCGGAGGCGGCGGTTCCATTTACGCCCCGACCATCAGCCCGCACAATGTCAACGACATGCTCGCCTACTGCGACATGACCGGCGCTTACATCTCGCACGATGCCGGAAGCTCCTGGAGGAACTTCAACCTGAGGGGGCGCGTGCGGTTCTACCTGTTCGATCCGGTCGCGCCCAACGTTATCTATGTGCAGACGACCGGATTGTGGCGCAGTACCGACAAGGGAAACACCTGGAGGCTCGTCTACCCTGCTCCTGCCAGCGTGACCGGCCTCCGGATGCCCGACGATCACGCCGGCGAGAGGATCATCACCAAGAGTGAGTCACAAGGCGCCCTGACCGCCTTGGCCGTGGATCCCTCCAACTCAAAAATCCTGTACGCCGCCATCCTCGACCAGGGAAAACACTACTTCGCAACCTCGACGGATTGGGGCGCAACCTGGAAGCCCGATGCCGCACTGCCTGCCGAGCCCAGGAGCCCCGGTGAAAACGGCGGCAGCCAGCGCATTTTCGTTGACCCCTCATCCCCCAAATCCGATCGCACCATTTACGTCATCGGGACCAACTCCGTCTCGCTCCGAAAAGACGGCGCCTGGCGGAAATTCGACCCGCCCGCAGGTGTCCGGGCGTTCCTCGAGTACTCCGGCGGATTTCCCCAGGGGGGCGGGCAACCGCTCTTCTATGTGACCTCCGCGCAGGGCGCCTTCGTCTCCGAGGACGGCGGCCAGAACTGGCGCAGAGTGGCCCTGCCCGGCCTGAGCACTCCGGTCCGGTTCTCCGGCGTGGCCGCGAGCTTCCATCACCCTGAGGTGGCGTATCTCTCCTATGACAACCGCGGGAGTGCGCTGACCAGGCTCTTCGGATTCGCAAAAACCGTCGACCGCGGCCGCACCTGGCAGATCGTGTGGGACCAGACCAAAACCGGTCCGGAGCACCACCACGAAGCCTGGATGGCCGAGTTCTATGGCCCCCGCTGGGGCAGCAACACCGAAGACCTGGGCGTGGCGCCCACGGACCCGGACCGCGTCTATGGTTCGGATTCCATGCGCATGCTCCGCTCCATCGATGGCGGCAAGACCTGGGAGGCGGTTTATTCCAAGCGGCTCCCGGATGGCGGCTACGAAAGCACCGGGCTCGACGTCACCACCAACTACGGAGTCCACTTCGACCCTTTCGACAAAGATCGAATCTTCATCACCTATACCGACATCGGCCTGTTTCGCAGCGAAAACGGCGGCAAGAGCTGGCTGATCTCAACCATCGGCGTGCCCCGCCCCTGGCGCAACACCACTTACTGGATGGTCTTTGATCCTGAAGTGAAAGGCCGCGTCTGGGGCGTGATGAGCTACGTGCACGACCTCCCCCGCCCGAAAATGTGGCGCGACCGCTCGGTGTCCACCTATGTCGGCGGGCTTTGTCGCAGTGAGGATGGCGCCAGAAACTGGAAGTGCTCCAGCGACTGGATTCCGAACACCGCCCCGACGCATATCCTGCTCGACCCCAAAAGCCCTGCCAATGCGCGCGTGCTGTATGTAGCGGCGTTCGGGAAGGGCGTCTACAAGTCCATCGACGGCGGCGGCCATTGGGTCCTGAAAAACGACGGCATCACGCAACCAGAGCCGTTCGCGTGGCGTCTGGCACAGGATCCCAGCGGCCTGCTGTACTTGATCGTCGCGCGCCGCAGCTCGGACGGCAGCTTTGGGAATGATGGCGACGGCGCCCTGTACCGGTCCGCCGATGGCGCTGAACACTGGACCAGGCTGCCGCTGCCGAGTGGCGTGAATGGCCCAAACGGTCTCGCGGTGGACCCCAAGGACCCGAAGCGGCTGTATCTCGCGGCCTGGGGCCGGCACGAACCCAACGGCGCCAAGGACGGCGGCATCTTCATTTCCGATGATGCGGGAGCGACCTGGCGCAACGTGTTGGCCAAGGACCAGCACGTTTATGATGTGACCCTCGATGCGCGGGACCCCAAGCTGGTCTACGCCTGCGGCTTCGAATCCTCGGCCTGGCGCTCGCCCGACCGCGGCAAAACCTGGCGGCGCATCCAGGGTTACAACTTCAAGTGGGGGCATCGCGTGATCCCCGACCCCTATAACCCAGCCATGATCTACATCACGACTTTTGGCGGAAGCGTCTGGTACGGCCCGGCGGCAGGAGACCCCAAGGCCCCCGAGGACATCGCGACCCCGGTGCTGAAGCTCGACTCGCCACAACGATGACCTGCCGCAGGCGGCCATTCTGACTCCTGGCTCCTGACTCCTCGCTTTCACCCATCCGCCGGGCTGATATGATTCAAGAGGCGGCATACGCTCCGCCAGTATGCCCGGGGAGGTCTCAGCAGATGGCGACGATCCGATTCACGGTCAACGGAAAGGCGCGTAGTGTGGACACGGAGCCTGAGCGGCCTCTGTTGGAAGTGTTGCGCGAAGACCTGGGGTTGACGGGAACGAAGTATGGTTGCGGTGAAGGCCAGTGTGGCGCCTGCACCGTGCTGCTCGACAACAAGCCAGCCTTCTCCTGCGTGACGCCGGTGCGCGCGGCCCAGGGCCGCAACATCGTCACGATCGAAGGTCTCGCCGAGGGCGGGAAGCTGCACCCGGTGCAGCAGGCCTTCCTTGACGAGGGCGCCATGCAGTGCGGCTACTGCACGCCGGGCATGGTTCTTCGGACCGTGGCGCTGCTCGAAAGCTATCCCCGGCCCACGGACGCACAAATCGTCGAGGGCCTGAACGGCAACCTGTGCCGCTGTAACGCCTACCACCGGATCCTGGCCGCGGTGCGGCGCGCCGCGGCCTCCGCGGAGAAGGGAAGCTAGGAGGCTGCCATGTCGAACCAGTCGCATCCTTCCGAGTCGCACGAACCTGAACGGCTCGCTCACCTCTTCGCGGTGAGCCGCCGCGAGTTCCTCGAGATCGCCGGGGCGGGTCTCCTGATTGTTGCCACCGCCCCAACCTCCCAAGCCCAGCGGGGAGGCGGAGGCGGAAGCGGTCCCCTCGAAACCCGGCTGCACATTGCGGAAGATGGCTTCGTCACCATCCTGACCGGGAAGATCGAGGAAGGCCAAGGTGCGCGGACGGAGCTGGCCATGGCCGCGGCGGAAGAGCTGCGAGTGCCTCTGGACCGCGTGCGCAT
>Ga0315280_10006833_pt1 | contig 15571 bp, 13 predicted proteins | sample YL17G06_40_MG_FD_203697 | JGI IMG/M metagenome (GOLD analysis project Ga0315280, IMG submission 203697) | Sediment microbial communities from Yellowstone Lake, YNP, Wyoming, USA - YL17G06_40 | ecosystem: Environmental > Aquatic > Freshwater > Lake > Sediment | place: USA: Wyoming | collected... | reverse complement strand
GCGCCGATACCTTACTCATGCCTGCCGGCTCCGGCATATGTCGCCTGGGCTACTACGCTAAGACACAGGAGCAAGTTCTCCACGACCTAGGATATAATGCTGAAATAGTCTGTTTAGGGATTTCACAGCGAAAGCTTCTGGGCTTACTGGAGATGATTAAGCGCTTGTCAAACAATGCCCCTTGGTCTAAGATTATATCAGCCTTCCGTTTTGGTCTGGCTAAATTAAATGCCCTGGACAGGATAGAGCGAGTGGTGCAGAAGGTGCGCCCGGTGGAGATGGCGAAGGGAACAGCAAATATATTATTTGCCAAAGCGATTAAGGCTATTGACCATGCAGAGGACTATGATACCCTGAAGATGGCGCAGATAGACTATATTGACCAACTCAACCAGGTAACTAAGGACGACAGGCTTAAGCCACTTATAGTCGGCATAATCGGGGAATTTTACGTATTACTTGAGCCCTTCTCCAATCTGGATGTGGAGAAGGAGTTGGGCAAGCTGGGGGTAGAGGTGAGAAGAACCACCTTCGTCTCAGAGTGGACTAAATTCAGCCTCTTCCTCAACCCGCTGGGCATGAATGAGAAGGAAAGGCTCCATAAGGCAGCCTTACCCTATCTTAAGCGGGATATCGGCGGCGAGGGCTGGGAATCAGTGGGGGAAAAGGTGCTCCACGCCAAGGAGTATGATGGACTGGTACACCTCGCTCCGTTTACCTGCATGCCCGAGATAGTAGCCCAGAATATCATGCCATCAACTAAGGAGAATATCCCGGTTCTATCTATACTTTGTGATGAGCAACTAGCCAAGCCGGGGGTATTAACCAGACTGGAGGCGTTCGTTGACCTGCTGGAACACCGGCGACGGGCAAAGAGTAAAGCGTAAGGAGAGATTATTTAGTAACCCATCCCCCTGACCCCTTCCCTTGAAAAATAGAAAGGGAAACACAAGAGAGTCAAAGAGAGGCTTCGCCTCTCTTAAAAATCCTCTCCCCCTCTCCAAGAATGGAGAGGGGGACAAAGGGGATGAGGTTGACAAACAACCTCTAAGGAGATTTTATGGAAGCCTATCTGGGCATGGATGTTGGCTCAGTAACGACAAAGTTTGCTGTGCTAAATGAGGATGATGGGCTGGTTACTCACCTTTACATGCCCACGCAAGGTAAGCCCATAGAAATGGTACAGCACGGGCTGCGCCAGATTAAACAGCAACTGCCCCAAGATATAGATATCCGTGGTGTGGCGACTACAGGTAGCGCTCGCTACCTGGCAGGAGTTATTGTCGGTGCCGACCTAGTCAAGAATGAGATTACCAGCCATGCCGTAGGTGCCTTGCACTACTTCCCTGAAGCGCAAACTATTATTGAAATCGGCGGGCAAGATAGTAAGATTATCATTATTAGAGACGGGATAGTGACCGACTTCGGCATGAACACGGTATGTGCCGCTGGCACCGGCAGCTTCCTTGACCATCAAGCCCTGCGCCTCAATATGAGCATTGAGGAACTCAGCCAGCGGGCTCTGGAAAGTAAAAACCCGGTGCGCATTGCCGGGCGATGCACCGTCTTTGCTGAATCAGACATGATTCACAAACAGCAGATGGGACACCGAACTGAGGATATCCTCTATGGTCTATGCCAGGCATTAGTGCGCAATTACCTTAACAATGTTGGCTTAGGTAAAGATATTCAACCCCCGACAATATTTCAGGGCGGTGTTGCCTTTAACCGGGGTATTGTGAAGGCACTTAAAGAAGAGCTCGGTACCGAGGTGATTGTCCCACCCCATCATGAGGTGATGGGGGCAATAGGCGCCGGCTTACTGGTTCATGAAGAGATGGCAAATAGTGACAATGAAAGCAAGTTCAAGGGATTTGGCATAAGCGAGATAAAGTATCATACCGCTTCATTTGAATGCAAAGCCTGCCCTAACCGATGTGAGATAGCCCAGCTTTCCGTTGATAGTCAGGTTCTTGCCCAGTGGGGGGGTCGCTGCGAACTATGGGAAAGAAGCCCCACTAGCTAGAAATCTGGGGGATGAGATGATAATCGCAATTGATGCTGCCGGTGGGGAGTATGCTCCCCGTGGAATAGTGAACGGAGCGATAAAAGCAGCTCAGGAATACAATGTTGATATTGCCCTGGTGGGGAGCAAAGCCATACTCCATGTGCTGGCAGGGCGCTACCTACATAAGTCAAACATTAGTATTATCGAAGCCAGCCAGGTTATTGGGTTTCATGAATCACCGATGAAGGCAGTCAAAAGTAAGCCCGACTCGTCAATAGTGGTCGGAATCAATCTGGTAAGAGATGGTAAAGCTTCAGCCTTTGTCTCCGCCGGCAACAGCGGGGCAGTTGTATGTGCCAGCCTCCTCAGCCTGGGAATGATAGAGGGGGTTGAGCGCCCTGCCCTGGGTAGTTTCCTTGATATTACCCCATCAACCCCTCCCCTCCTTATTGACGCTGGTGCCAATGCTGATTGCCGACCGAGCCACTTAGTCCAATTTGCCCACTTAGGCACAACCTACGTTAAACACCTCCGTGGCATCACCTCCCCGCGGGTTTGCTTGCTCAATAACGGCGAAGAGGAAAGCAAGGGCAACCGTCTGATTAAAGAAAGCTATAGTCTTCTCAAGAACTCAAACCTAAACTTTATTGGCAATATAGAAGGGCAAGACATATCAAAGAGAATAGCCGATGTCATCGTTACTGATGGCTTTACCGGGAATATAGTGCTCAAGACTATTGAAGGGTTGGGAGACACCTTCTTGAGCCTGCTGGGACAAGCCGGTCACATTTTATCCGCTGCCTATCACTTCCAGGGGCGAGCTCTCCTCCAGAATATAGGGTTAGGCTCCTGGGTTAAACGGGTAGACTATAGAGAATACGGCGGAGCCTGTCTTTTGGGGGTAAATGGAAACATCATCGTCGCCCACGGACGCAGTCAAGCTAAAGCAATTAAAAATGCCATCGGTTTAGCCAAACGGACAGCGGAACAAGACATCTGCCGAATAATCAGAGAGGAAAGCTATGACTAAGCCAATTGTAATAGATGACGCTACCTTCGACCAAACAGTGCTAAAATCAAAGACGCCGGTACTAGTCGACTTCTGGGCACCCTGGTGTCGCCCTTGTATTATGGCCGCCCCAGTGCTAGAGGAGCTGGCTGAGGAGTATGCCGGCAGGATAACTTTTGCCAAGTTGGATGTTGACCAGAATGCAAAAACCGCCGCCAAATATAGCATAATGTCAATCCCCAATCTCATTATCTTTAAAAATGGCAAGCCAGTGTCGCAAATAGTGGGCTATAAGCCTAAAGCCGAGCTGAAGCGAGACCTGGATGCAATCCTTGAATAAACATGGAAATGAACAAGGAATATGATGTAGTCATTATTGGCGGTGGTCCGGCTGGTCTTAGCGCCGGGCTTTACACCGCAAGAGCCAGGCTCAGCAGCCTGCTCATCGAAAGAGGGGTGGTGGGAGGTCAGATAGCAGATGCCGAGCTGGTGGAGAATTACCCTGGCTTTGCCGAGGGTATCTCCGGCTTTGAGCTGGGGCAACTAATGCACCAGCAGGCAACCAAATATGGGCTAGAAACCTTACTGGCTGAGGCTACCGGTCTTGAGCTTCACGGGGAGAAAAAGGTGGTAGTGACCACCAAGGGCAAATTTACCACCAAGGCACTGATTATAGCTAGCGGCTCACAACGGCGCAAACTGGGAATAACCGGGGAAGAGGAATTTACCGGTAAAGGTGTGTCGTATTGCGCCACTTGCGATGCCCCTTTCTTCAAAGAGGAGCCGGTAGCCGTAGTCGGTGGTGGCGATGCGGCAATTACTGAAGCCCTCCACCTCGCCAAGTTTGCCTCAAGGGTCAAGGTGATACACCGTCGTAGTCAGCTCCGCGCCACCCGAATTCTGCAGGAGAAGGCCTTATCTGAATCCAAATTAGAATTCATATGGAATACTGTGGTTGAGGAAATTGAGGGCAAAGATAAAGTTAAACGGCTAAAGCTTCGCCAAGTAACAACTGGGGAAAAATCTACCCTGGATGTAGCCGGGGTCTTCATCGCTATCGGGCTTAAGCCTAATACGGACTACCTCAAGGGGGGGTTACCTCTTGATGCCGCTGGCTACATCGCCACCAACGAAAAAATGGAGACGGGAATACCGGGGATTTTTGCCGCTGGCGATGTGCGCCTGAACTCCACCCGACAGGCAATAACTGCGGCTGGGGATGGCGCTACCGCCGCTATATATGCCAAAAGGTTTATCACTGAATAGTAAGAGATTTTTAGTAACCTATCCCCCTGACCCCCCTTCCCTTAGGAAGGAGAGGGGGATAAAGGGGGTGAGGTTGGCAAAATAATCTTTGAGCTTAAGCTTTTACTCCAATCCCGGGTGAAGTATAATAATAGAAGGGAGAAATTATGAGGGTCGTCTTCCTCCAAGATGTGCCCAATGTGGCTAAAGCCGGCGAGATAAAAGAGGTAGCCGATGGCTACGGTAGGAACTTCCTCATCCCCAAAAAATTAGCCTCGCTCGCTAAACATCAGGCGATTAAACAGATAGAAACGGGAGATAAGATGAAAGCCCAGGTAAACACCAAATTGATGGCGCTGGCTAATCAACTAGAGGGGAAGGAGGTCATCCTCAAAGCCAAGGCTGGAGCCAAAGACAGACTCTATGGCTCAATCACCACTGCCGATATTGCTTCCGAGCTAAGCAATATCACTGGTCTGGTTATTGATAAAAGAAAGATAGAATTGGACGAGCCTATCCGTCAACTCGGTAGCTATGAGGTTGCTATTAGACTGGCTAAGGACATTTTACCCAAAATCAGAGTTACTGTAAGTGAAGAGGAGACTCCGAAGGGAGAGGAGAAAGCACCGAAGGAAAAGAAGAAGGCTCCCAAGAAAGAGAAGCAGACTCAGGAGGAGAAGGCTCCGAAGGAAGAGGAGAAGCCTCAAAAGAAAGTGAAGAGGACTCGGAAGAAAGAGGAGAAGACCTAAAATGTATGGCGAGAAATTGCCGCCGCACAATATTGATGCTGAGGAAGCGGTAATCGGCTCACTGCTGGTAGACGGGACAGCAATCTATAAAATTGCCACCTTTCTCCAGTCATCAGACTTTTATAGCGAGCGAAACTCGCTGATATATGGGGCATGCCTTGCCCTCTACGAGCGCCTCAAACCCGAACCCGAACCAATAGACCAAATCACAGTCGCTCAAGAGCTTGACCGAAAAGGAAATTTAGAGAAGTGCGGCGGCGCCGCCTATTTAAGTCATCTAATATCTATATGCCCAACCTCCCTTGATATTGAGCATCATGCTCAGATTGTCTATCGCCTCTCAGTAATGCGCCACCTCATTGATGCCGCAGGACAAATTGCCAATATCGGTTATCAGGCTGACCCCGATGTTGATGCCAGCCTCAATCGGGCAGAAGATATCCTGTTCCGGCTGCGTCACAAGCAAAGCCCACGAGACTTCACCCACATCCGCCAGGTGCTAGACAAGTATTTTGAAACCACCGCCGCAGTTGAGGCAGAAGGTCGCCCCAAGGAGCCACTCCCCTACGTGCTATCAGGTTTCACCGGTCTGGATGAATTCCTCGGCGGATTTCAGCGCTCCGACCTGATTATCGTTGCCGGCAGACCGAGCATGGGCAAAACAAGCCTATCCCTTAGCCTTACCCGGAATGCCGCCGTGGAGCAAGGAGCCTGCGTGGCTCTGTTCAGCCTGGAGATGGCACGGGAGCCTCTGGTTTTACGCCTCCTGGCAAGCGAAGCTGAGGTTGATTCTAGGCGGGTTCGCCTCGGGCTCCACACTGAAGAGCAAGAAAAAAAGATTATGGACGCCATCGGCAGGCTTTCCGAAGCGCCAATCTATATTGATGATACCCCTCAACTGCGGGTAGTAGAGATGCGAAGCAAAGCCCGCCGCCTCCACTTTGAGCGCGGCATTAATATGATTATTGTTGATTACATGCAACTAATGCAGGGGGATGGGAGGGGGGAAAGCCGAGTCCAGGAGGTTAGCTATATCTCCAGTTCCCTTAAGGCACTGGCTCGCGAGCTCAACGTGCCAGTGCTGGCGGTATCGCAGCTCAGCCGAGCCCCCGAATGGCGGGCATCACACCGACCTCAACTCTCCGACCTGAGAGAAAGCGGCAGCATTGAGCAAGACGCTGACGTGGTTATTTTTATCTACCGAGACGAGGCCTACTACACCAAAGACGAATGGGAAAGGGAACACCCCGGGGAGAGTTACCCACCACCGGCTGATATCATAATCGCCAAGCACCGTAATGGTCCCACCGGTGAAATTAAGCTACTTTTTAAACCAAAGATGGCAAAGTTCGCCAATATTACCAACGAAGAGCTGACTCTATTATGAAGCAGTTTACCGGTTTCCCAGCCAAGATGCAGTTTACCCCGTTGCCCAATTTTTTCTTCAGCACACTACTAACACAGATTAGTGACATAGCTGAGCTGAAAATAACCCTCTACATCTTCTGGGCACTCTACCACAAGCGGGGCTATCCCCGCTTCATCACCTACAGAGAGCTCTTGGGCAATAAGAGCCTAACGAGCAGCTTGAAGGGAGCAAGACCACCAGATGAGGTATTGCGCCATGCCCTGGAAATGGCGACAAAACGGGGCACTATCCTTCATATGGTATTAGATAGGGATGGAATGCCCGAGGACGTTTACTTCCTTAACACTGAGTCTGATAGACAGGTTACGGCTAAAATTCAAAATGGTGAACTCAGCTTGAGCGGACTGAAGGCAAAGGAACAAACCTATATTGACACCGAGGAGCCGCCTGACATCTTCACCCTCTATGAGCAGAACATCGGGATGCTAACCCCGATGATTGCCGATGAGCTGCGTGATGCCGAGAAGCTCTACCCTGAAACCTGGATAAGAGACGCCGTCAAAGAGGCAGTTTCCCGTAACAAGCGAAATTGGAGGTATATTGCTAAGATTCTGGAGCGCTGGTCAACCGAAGGTAAGACCAATGGAACATATCGGGAAGATTCTGCGAAAAAGCCAAGCCCAGATAAATATATCAAGGGCAAATACGGACATATGGTCAGACGCTGAGGAAGCGTCACCAACTTCAGCTTGTCCCATCTGTAGGGGGGCGGGGGTTGTTCATCCCCTCCTACCATCGGGCAAGCCGGATTTTAGCCGGGTTATTGCCTGTCGCTGCACCCAGAAAGAATTAGATAAAGAGCGCCAAACCCGACTGCAGCAATATAGCAACCTTGGCTCACTGACCCGCCTCACCTTTGACAACCTCGCTCCCCACGGGAGAAGCGGTAACCCTATCAGCCAGGAGCTATTTAGCCGCGCCTATGAGGCAGCCAGGGCATTTGCCGCCGAAGCAAAAGGGTGGCTAATTCTTACTGGTCCCAGTGGCTGTGGCAAAACACACCTGGCAGCAGCTATTGCCAACGAGCGCCTCAGGCAAGGTCACCCAGTTTTCTTTATCACCACCCCTGACCTTCTAGACCACCTCCGCTCCGCCTTTAGCCCCGATAGCGAAATACCCTACGACGAGTCCTTTGACCAGGTACGCAATGCCCCACTGCTGGTTTTAGATGATCTGGGGGCTCAAAGTAGCACACCATGGGCTAAGGAAAAACTGGACCAACTATTAAACTATCGGTTTAATCATGAACTGCCCACGGTGATTGTCACCATTACCCCCATTGACCAGCTTGAGGAAAGGCTCCGCACTCGCTTAACTGACCCCCAGCTAAGCCACATATATGTAGTTGAGGAAAAACAAGCCACCTCGCTAGACTACACTGGCGGGCTTGGTCCAGAGCTACTTAGAAGCATGACCTTTGACAATTTTGACTGGAGGCGGGTTAATCTGCTGCCAGAGCAACGCCAGAACTTGGAGCAGGCATTCCGCTTAGCCCTTGACTTCGCCAAATCACCTGAAGGCTGGCTGGTATTTGTCGGAGACACTGGTTGCGGTAAAACCCACCTCGCCGCCGCCATCACTAACTATCGCCTTCAAGCTGGTAAGCCAGCCTTGTTCATAGTCGTACCTGATTTCCTCGACCATCTGCGCTCCACCTTCAGCCCAGAGAGAAGGGTGTCCTATGACCAGCTCTTTGAATCGGTAAAGAATGCCCCATTGCTCATCCTAGATGACTTTGGCGAGCAGTCCACAACCCCTTGGGCACAGGAAAAGCTTTATCAGGTTATCAACTATCGGTATAATGCTCGGCTAGCCACGGTAATCACCACCCGCTGCTCACTGGATGAAATTGACAGCCCCGTCAGCTCCCGGCTAGCCGACCCTAAAATCAGCCTGGTATGGAATATTACCGCTCCCGACTTCCGGACTGATGCCACAGCTAACAGAAAGAAAATAACTCGTGGTGGCAGGAAAGGACGCCGGAGCCATTGATTTGCATAGTCTGGAGCTTTTTTGTAAAATAGGTAGGTTTCGTATTATGAATGTCTTGGATATAATAAATCTTCCAGTTCTAGTGCTAAATCAGAACTACGAGCCACTCAATGTATGTCGAGTGCGGCGGGCGGTAGTATTACTGTACTACGGTAAGGCTGAAATGCTAGAGAATGGCACCGGATTTATCCACTCAACTAACTACAGCTTCCCCGTGCCTTCGGTAATCCGGCTAGCTTTTTTGGTTAAGCGTCCCCGACCTCAGAGGAAGCTAACCCGCCTTGAGGTCTTCCACCGTGACCAGTATACCTGCCAGTATTGTGGTCGGCAGACCCACCAACTTACCCTAGACCATGTCATCCCCCGATACCAAGGCGGCGAACATATCTGGAAAAATGTGGTTAGTGCCTGCATACCCTGCAATCGGCGCAAGGCGGGTAAAATGCCCAACGAGGCTGGAATGAGATTAATTCGCCAGCCGGCACCACCACGAGGTAACAGCTTCTTCTACATTCCCCACAGCTACCGACAAAGCCAGAGCCAGTGGCAAAAATACCTGCCCCAATGAGAACTAATTTTCTTTGGGCGGTTGCTCCTCAATTTTAATCTCACTGAGAGGTAATTCCACTGTTGCCTGGCTCTCCAGCTCAACTAATACCGTTTCCTTGAGTGGATTACCCCCCACCACTTTAGCCACCCCTAAAGGAGTAGTCACTCGTTGACCCTCCTTAGGCATTTTCTCCTTCATGAAATGGTACTGCTCACTCTCATAGGCTAAACAGCACAATAAGCGACCACAAATACCAGATATTTTCATCGGGTTAAGGGGTAAATCCTGCTCCTTTGCCATCCTGATAGAAACTGGAGAGAACTCAGCTAAGAAATTCATACAACACAGAGGGCGACCACACCGCCCAAAGCCACCAATCAACTTGGCTTCATCCCTAGGTCCAAGCTGACGCAGCTCAACCTTTATTTTAAAATGGCTATTTAACTCCCGAACCAGCTCACGGAAATCAACCCTCTCAGCAGCACTAAAGAAAAAGGTAAGCCGACTGCCATCAAGGTTATATCCCGCACCTAGGAGCTTCATTGGCAGCCCTAATTTAGCTATCAGCTTACCACACTCAGCCAGAGCCTCAGCTTCCTTGGCTTCAAGCTCCTGAGCCCGCTTAATATCCTCCGGCTCTGCCTTGCGCACTACCGATTTCAATTCCTTAGTCACCTCGCTGGCTAAGACCTGTTTGGGAGCAATCAACACCCTCCCCAGCTCTAGACCACGAGTTGTCTTGACCACGACATAGTCATTTGCCTGGAGGTCAATACCTGCCGGGTCAAAGTAATATACCCTACCCGCCCTTTTGAAACGTACGCCAACAATCTCAGCCATAATCTACCCGCCGCTCCCTCCCGGTATACTGAGCATTAGCACCTCAAGCACCAACCGCGGATTGGCATTCTGCCTGAGCTGCTCCCCAACCCCGTGAATACTATTGATAAAACCCCTTATCTGAGCCAGACTATAACCCTTAACCATATCAACCAGCACGGCTTGGTGGTCAATATTGGTGATGGCATTATTGCCGCCGAGCTTAACCAATAGCAGGTCACGCCACCAGTCAAGCCATAAATCCAATGTTTCCTGAACCAAACGCCGACTTTGACTGAACTGAGCTACTAGTTGAGCTACATAATCAAAACGCTGTTCATAATCACCGCTGACAATATCAAGCAACCTGTCTATCCTCTCAGCACGCCGCTGAAGCAAACTATCATCAACAGCCGCCGATAGTGCCCAACCCAAGCAGCCATGACAAAGCCGAGCCAGAAGCTCAGCCTTCTGCCGCTCAATGCCCCGGCGTTCACTAAGGGCAGCCTCTACCTGAGAGATAGGCAGAGGGTGTAACTCCAGGCGCTGACAGCGAGAAACCACGGTGGCAGGCAGCACTGTGCCATTAGTCGTCAGCAGTATAAAGATTACCCCACCTGCCGGCTCTTCTAATGTCTTAAGCAGGCAGTTAGCCGCTTCCGTTGACAGGAGCTCAGCCCCATCAATAATAAATACCTTATATTTGCCCTCAAACGGTGGTAGGTTAGACGAGTGCTGCATCTCTCTAATCTGGGCAATGCTGATTTCAGTTGAGTTCCCAGAGTTCAAGCCTATAATCTGGACATCGGCATGCTTGCCCAAGGCTATTTTCTGACAGACATCACATAGACCACAGGGGGGGTCAGCCTCCTGGCAGTTCAGCGCCTGAGCCAGGTTTAGAGCTAAGGTCATCTTGCCGACATGGGGGGGACCAACCAGAAGATAGGCATGAGCTATAGACCTCTGCTCCAAGCTACGCTGGAGCAGGGAAACTGCTCTAGATTGCCCCACTACCTGCCACATCTTAACACTCACCACTCAGGTTTGTGATTACTTAACAACCCCTCACCCTTTATCCCTCTCCCCTTATTAAGGGAAGGGGGTCAGGGGGATAGGTTAATAAATAATTATTAAATTAAATCACACCTAATTAGGTCATCAAAGGTCTCACGGCGCCGAATAAGGTGTGCCTTGCCTTCCTTGACCAAAACAATGGCTGGCTTGAGCGAGGCGTTATAGTTGCTACCCAATGGCAAGCAATAGGCACCACAATCAGGTACAGCGATAATGTCACCGGCTGAAACCGGGGGCAGAGCAATATTCTCAATTAGTATATCCCCGGATTCACAAAACTTGCCAGCAATGGTAACCCTCCCCACCTCCTCTTCAGCCATCTTACTAGCTACCACTGCCTCATGCTTAGCCCCGTAAAGGGCAGGACGGATATTATCTGCCATGCCACCATCTACCGAGACATAGCGCCTGACCCCGGGTATGTCCTTTACCACCCCCACGGTGTATAATGCCACCCCAGCTCGCCCTACTATCGACCTCCCCGGCTCAATCACCAGCCTTGGTAATGCCAGGTCTAGCTGCCGGCATTTATCAATAATTTTAGACGCTATCGCCTCAGCATAGGCAGAAATGGGTGGGGCGGGAAAATCAACGGCATATTGAATGGCAAACCCACCACCAATATTTAGCTCCCCCATCTCAAAACCGTGCTTTCGCTTCACCTCAGCGGCAAAGCCAAGTATAACCTCAATCGCCTGCTGATACGGCTCAATGTCATAAATGAGAGAACCTATGTGGAAGTGAAAACCGACTAGGTTAACGTTGGGTGCTGACAGGGCTTGAGCCACCGCCTCATCCCCGCTTAATAACGGGAAACCGAACTTGGTGTCAACAGCACCAGTAACATTATACCTATGAGTGTGAGCCATCACCCCGGGAGAAAGCCGCAACAGTATATCAGGTTTATCGCCTCTCTCTCCAGCTATTTCAGTTAATATGGTAAGCTCGTGAAAATTGTCCACCACTATGCGCCCGATGCCCCACTCCAGAGCCAGCCTTAATTCCTCGGCTGATTTGTTATTACCGTGGAAATAGACCCTATCCAGGGGGAAACCAGCAGAACGGGCAATACTAATCTCCCCGGCGGAGACAACATCTAGCCCCAGCCCCTCCTCCTTGAAGATAAGGGCTAGGGCTCGGTTAATAAAGGCTTTGCAGGCATAGATAACCGTGGTATTAGCATAGCGCTGACCAAACTCCTGTTTAAATTCGGCACACCTACTGCGTAAGCTAATTTCATCAAAGACATATAGCGGCGTGCCAAACTCAGCCGCCAGTTCCACAGTATCACAGCCACCTATAATCAGGTGACCTTTATCATTTATACCCGATGTTGCTGGAAATAGAATAAGCCGAGAAACCATTTTCTAAATGTTAGCAGTGCTGGCTAGTTAAGTCAATTTATTTATCACCCTCACCCCCTTAATCCCCCTCTCCCTTAAGGGAGAGGGGGGAGTTGGGGGCGAAGCCCCCAAAAGACGATGGTAGGGTGGGAAGAAAGCGATGGCTAATCAACCTCAGCAACCTTAAATTGACACCCAACCAAGCATACCGCTAGAATACCATTTAACCTTAATTAAAGGAGCGGATATTGCATCAGAAGACCACCTTAGATAATGGGCTGAGAGTTATCACCGAAACTTTGCCCCATACCCGCTCGGTATCTATTTACATCTTTATCGGGGTTGGCTCAAGGTACGAGACCGAGCCAGAGGCTGGTATTTCCCACTTTATTGAGCATCTTTGCTTCAAGGGGACGTCAAAGCGCCCCACTGCCAGGAAAATCTCTGAGGCAATAGAGGGGGTGGGTGGAATCCTTAACGGGGGCACCGATAAGGAACTGAGCCTCTACTGGTGCAAGGCGGCTCAACCCCATTTCCACCTAGCCCTGGATGTACTGGCAGACATACTGCTCCACTCCAGGTTTGACCCTAAGGATATAGAAAGCGAGCGCCAGGTCATCATTGAAGAGATTAATATGGGGAGAGATTCCCCATTCCAACTGGTTGACATGCTTATTGATGAGCTGTTGTGGCCAAATCACCCCCTGGGAAGGGATATAGCTGGCAGCAAGCAATCAGTGACTGCCATTACCCGGGAAATGTTACTTGACTACCTAGCCCATCAGTATCAACCCAGCAACACAGTAGTGGCTATTGCCGGTGCTGGACAGCATGAAGAGATGGTAACCGCTGTGAGTCAAGCCCTGGGTAACTGGGCTAACCTTAAGCCTCGCCCCGGATATTCACCATATAAAGAGCAAAAATTCCCGCGGCTACATATTGAGACGAAGGACACAGAGCAAGCCCACCTCTGCCTGGCACTAATCGGGTTGTCACTGCTTCACCCCAAGCGCTTTACCCTTGACCTGCTCAACGTCATCCTCGGGGAGGGCATGAGCAGTCGCCTGTTTACCGAGATTCGTGACCGGCTCGGACTTGCCTACAGCATCCATAGCTATATAGACCACTTTCTTGATACGGGCTCGCTTACTATTTATGCCGGGGTAGAACCAAAAAACCTCCAAGTAGCCATCACGGCTATCCTGGAACAACTTTCCCAGCTCAAGGAAATAATCCCTGAAGCTGAATTATCCAAGGCGAAGGAACTATCAAAGGGTCGCTTGCTGCTCCGCATGGAGGATAGTCGCAGTGTTGCCGGGTGGACGGGGGGACAGGAGATTCTCACCGGGCAAATTCTCAGCGTTGACCAGGTAATGTCCACTATTGATGCCATTACCGCTGAGGAGCTCAGGCAATTAGCCCAAGAGCTGCTGGTATCAAGTCAGCTCCGCCTGGCAGTAGTTGGTCCTGTGGTTGAAGATGAGCCCTTAGCCGAGCTGCTGAAGGTCTAATACTCCATGCCACCGGGTGGCATTGCCGGCATCTTCTCCTTCTCCGGTATATCAGCAACCAGGGACTGGGTAATCAAGACCATAGCCGCAATGCTAGCTGCATTCTCCAGTGCTGACCTTACCACCTTGGTTGGGTCAACAATACCCTTCTCCACCATATTACCGAAGTCATCGGCGACTGCATCGTAGCCAACCCCACGCGGACTCTTCTTAACCATATCCGCTACCACTGCCCCATCCCTACCGGCATTGGTGGCAATCCAGCGAATCGGCTCCTCAACTGCCTTCCTGACAACATTGACTCCGGTGAGTTCATCGCCGCTGGCATCTAGCTTATCCAGAACCGGAAGGGCATTGAGCAGGGCAACACCACCACCGGGAAGAATGCCCTCCTCCACCGCCGCCCGAGTAGCCGACAAGGCATCCTCAACGCGATGCTTCCTCTCCTTAAGCTCAACCTCGGTCGCCGCTCCGACCTTGATTACGCCCACCCCGCCTACCAGCTTCGCTTGCCTCTCCTGAAGCTTCTCGCGGTCAAAATCGGAGGTAGTTTCCTCAATTTGAGCCTTAATCTGCTTGATTCTGGCTTTAATTGCCTCCTCTGAGCCCTTGCCCTCAACAACGGTGGTCTTATCCTTATCTGCAGTTACCCGGCGTGCCTTACCCAGGTCGTCAACAGTAACCGAGTCCAGCTTGCGCCCTACCTCCTCTGAGATTACCTTGCCACCAGTAAGGATGGCAATATCCTCCAGCATTGCCTTGCGCCTATCACCAAAACCGGGGGCTTTCACCGCCAGAACATTTAAGGTACCTCGCAGCTTGTTGACCACCAGGGTAGCCAGGGCTTCACCCTCAACATCCTCAGCGATAATCAACAGGTTCTTTGAAACCTGAAGTATCTTCTCCAGAGCCGGTAAGAGGTCGGATATGGCTGAGATTTTCTTATCGGTGATAAGGATGTAAGGGTCATCAATCACTGCTTCCATACGCTCAGCATTGGTGATAAAGTAGGCGCTGACGTAACCGCGGTCAAACTGCATCCCCTCCACATACTCGGTCTCATACTTTACTCCCTTTGACTCTTCAACAGTGATAACCCCGTCCTTGCCTACCTTCTCCATCACCTCGGCAATTAGATTGCCAATCTCCTTGTCTTTCGCCGTAATAGTACCCACCTGGCCAATCTGCTCCTTACCCTTTACCTCAATAGATACCTTTTTAAGCTCGTCAACAATAGCCTTGGTCGCTTTCTCAATGCCCCTCTTCAGCGCCATGGCATCGGCTCCGGCAGCCACATTCTTAAATCCCTCGCTAATAATGGCATGAGCTAAGATAGTGGAGGTAGTGGTGCCATCGCCACAGGCATCATTGGTCTTAGTCGCTGCTTCCTTAACCAACTGAGCTCCCATGTTCTCAAAGGGGTCAGGAAGCTCAATGTCCTTGGCAATGGTAACCCCATCATCAATTACTGAAGGGGCACCCCATTTTTTGTCAAGCGCGACACAACGCCCCCTGGGTCCAAGGGTAACCTTAACGGCATCAGCCAAGGTATCTATTCCCCTCCTCAGGGCATGCCTAACATCCTCATCAAATATAATCTGTTTCGCCATTTTATCCCTCCCTAAATAATGATTTGTTACTTAACCTTTTTCGCCAAAATGTCACTCTCACGCAAAATTACCAGCTCTTCATCCTCAATCCTAATCTCAGTGCCTCCATACTTAGCATAAATCACCCTGTCACCAACCTTGACATCCATAGCTATCCGTTTTCCATCCTCAGATAGCCTGCCCGGACCAACCGCCAATACCTCCCCCTCCTGGGGTTTCTCCTTGGCAGTAT
>Ga0315280_10006832_pt1 | contig 15572 bp, 19 predicted proteins | sample YL17G06_40_MG_FD_203697 | JGI IMG/M metagenome (GOLD analysis project Ga0315280, IMG submission 203697) | Sediment microbial communities from Yellowstone Lake, YNP, Wyoming, USA - YL17G06_40 | ecosystem: Environmental > Aquatic > Freshwater > Lake > Sediment | place: USA: Wyoming | collected... | reverse complement strand
GAGAACGCTCATCCAAGGCGTTTCGCACAGCCATAAACCGCTGGTTGATGGCGGTGAGGTCCAGCACGACCTCAGAATACACCGAAACATTTCAAATTGCAAATGTTATTGTGTCACAAATGCTAAGTTGCCTTGCTGCGTGTTGCCCAGCGCCCAAACACTGGAGAACGAAATCAAACCAGTGCGCAGATCGCCTCCGGGATGGGCCGACAGCTTTTGACCGGGCGACTGAAACACGGCCGTGGCCGCCGGGCCCGTCAGCATGACGCGAGTCATCCGGCCCCCGTCACCGACCGCCGCCAGGTAGGTAGCAAGGTTCAGAAGGCGGTCATTGAACACTCCGTACGAGCCGCGAACAGTCAGTCTGCCGGCGTCAAGTGCCTGGTAAGCGAACCCGGCTCGCGGTTGAAGGTTGTTCCAGTCCGTCGGCGGCGATCTGCGGAGCGCCAGCCTCTGAAACACAGGCGCCAGCTCCGGCGCGCTCGGGGCCAGCGCGTCGGTCGTTTCGACGTCGTACCGCATGCCGAAGTCGAGCGTGAGCCGCGGGGTGACGCGCCAGCTATCTTGCGCAAACAGACCGAAGCTCGTTTTGCCGCTGTCCGCGGTGGGATCTCCAAACTGCTGAACGAAGTTCGACGCCAGCCCCAGCCCGTAAGCTTGTACCGCCGTGAGCGGCGGAGATCCTCCCGGCGCGCCCGGCGCCGCCTGGGGACCAAAGGTGAACAGACCGTTGGTCAGCCGGTGGTATTCGACCCTTGTCGGGCAGAGCATGATGTCCCCGCCGAGCTTGAAGGTGTGCCGGCCGCGGTTTGCAGTCAGAGCATTTTCGAGGTGCGCGTGGTTCTCCGTCCGGTAATGCGGCAAAATGTTCTCGCGGCCGAGGAATGCCACCCCGGGGATGTTGACCGGCGCCGCCAGACTGTTGGGCGTCATGTCGAACTTCCTTCTGGCCCAGGAGAAACGAAAATCGTTGAGCGCCCGCGGGCTCAAGACCGAGCTCAGCATCAGCACTGCCGTCGGATCCAGGCTCCTCAATGTGGCGGTCCGTTCGTAGGCCAGCAAGCCGGCGATCTGGTCGTTGTTCTGGGCTTCCAATGCGCTCAATGTGTCATGAGCGTAGTTCGCTCGTACGGAGAGCCGGTGGGGCGGGGCAATCTCGTGGTCAAGCCGCAGCATGTAGGAGCCCGTGCTCTGGCTGACCGGGTACACTCCTCCTGCTCCCTCCAGTGGCGTGATTTGATATGGCGGCGGCCTTCCTGTATCGGGATCGATTCCATACAGCGCCATGGCCAGGCCGCGTTCGGCCGCTCTTACCGCGGGATGGCTCGGGTCGCTGGCTTTCAACTCGAGTTGGGGTTCGGTGAGGCCAAACACCGAGCGGTCGGCGCCGATCCGGGAAAACCCACTCTCCTGTCTTCGTAGCTGCTCGAATGCCCCGAAGAAGAATGTTCTGTCCTTGCGCAGCGGCCCGCCAAGGCTGAGCCCGTATTGGGTGCGCGTGTAGGGAGGGTTTTTCAGGGTCGAGAAAGCGTTGGTGGCGTCCAGACTACGGTGCCGGAGAAAGCCCAACAGGGTTCCCCGCAGCTCATTGCCACCGCTCCTCGTCACCACGTTCACCACGCCGCCCGAGGCACGGCCGTATTCAGCTTGGTAGCCACTGGTCAGCACCTGAAACTCTTGAACCGCTTCCATGGGCACGCTCCCGCGTACTCCTCCGGTGGTCTCATCGTTGAGGTCTGCTCCGTCGAGTTGGAGGGAGTTGCTTCGAGGGCGCTGCCCGAGAACATTGAACCCGGAGCTGAGCGCCACCGCGTGGACTCGCAAAGCGTCCCGCTGGATTCCAGAATCCAGCAAGACAAAGTCCAGGAAATTGCGTTGATTGATGGGAAGGCCCTCGATGGCCGCCGTGTTGACGTGGGTGTGGACGGGAATCGTGTATGAGTCTACGCCAGCTTCGGCCGAAGCGCTCACGGTCACTTCCTCTCTTAGACCCGCCGGACTCAGCACACAGTGGAGCGATGCTTCGTGGCCCAACAGGACTTCGACCTTGGACGATTGGGGAGCGAAGCCGGACTTCGAGACGGAGATTTCGTAGGCCCCCGGGCCCAAGCCAGGAAAGTACGCTGTTCCACTGAGGTCCGTACGGGCCGTTCGGGTCCAGTTGCGACTGACAAAGGCGAGGTGTACGGTGGCGTCAGGAACTGCGGCCCCGGTCGAGTCGGACACCAGCACACGCAGGCTGCCGTAAACGGCCGACACCTGGCCGCTGGCGGCAGTCACAGCCGCTAACCCAAGCGTGAGAAGAGTACGGCAGAGGATTCTATACGTCACACCCATTGATGCGAATTCCAGGCTACCAGCCGGCGTTGCGCTCCAGGCGCACCTGCCCTCGCTCGCCAGCTATCACGGTTTTCAGCCACCGCTCAAGTTCACAGGGGAGCTTGGGCCGCTGGCTGCCTCGGAGCCAGTTCTTCGGCTGGCTTGGTGCGGCCTGGGCAGGAGGCATCGCGGACCACCGTGCCGCACGGCCTCCCCAACCGGCGCCGCAACGGCCACGCCCCATTCCCCGACCCCTGCCAAAGCCGATCGGCCGGCCTTCGCCCACGGGCCTTCCCGTGATGTCGCAGATGCCGTCCTTGTTCCGATCATTCCAGGCGAAGGGCGCACCGCCCCGGCCTCGCCCCATCACTTGGCTGGTTGCCGTGCCAGGAGTCTGCGCCGGGGTGGAGCTTTGTCCGAAAGCGGCCGGCGCCAGGCCCAGCAAGCCAGCGGTTGTCAGCAAGAGAAAGGTCTTCATCAATACCTCCGCGCTGTGAGGTGCAATTCGAATGCCGGCGCCCCCAGGCGTCCAACCTATTGACGTGAAGGCGCCTGCCGCCACCCGAGACTCTGGTCTGCGCGCAAAAGCTGCGTGCCGGCGGGCGCCACTATGCAATACTTGCATCTAAATGTATAATACACTCATCCCGTACCCCTTGGGGTCCCCCGAGTTTCCCTCGAGCGGGATTTCGAGGAGGCCCCGCAGCTTCACCGGGCTCACACTTCGGAAGTCACCGCGGTCCCGGCCAACCTCATCGCGAGTAGAAGCTTCGGTTCTTCACCACGAATTCAGAAAGCTCCTCCGGTAATTCGTCTGGCCCGAAAATCGAATTGGTGGGGCAGACCGGCACGCACGCGCCGCAGTCTAAGCACTCATCCGGATTGACGTACAGTTGCGGAACCAGATCGTAGCCCGGCTCATCCCGTATGGGATGGATGCAGTCCGCCGGACAGACGTCAACGCACAGTTCGTCCTTGACGCACGTGTCAGTAATTACGTAGGCCATAGCTCTCCTCCCAACCGCCGATCACGGTCCCTTCGGCTGGTTTCCGTCTACCATCCGAGACCCATTGCAGCGGCCCCAAGGGCGAGGCCTGTAGCAAAGCTGATTGCCTTGATCACGAGGAACTCCCGTCTCGAGTGGGCCAGCATGGGCAGCATGCCGTGGCCATCCTGAACGATCGAGCTGGCCATCAGGACGCTGAGGGGGATCACGCCTTCGGCGAACAGCGTGACAAAGATCAAGTGCGGACCTGACTCCGGAATCAGCCCCACCAGGCAGGCGACAAGCATCCGCAGCCATCGCTCGCTGCGAACCGCGGATTCGAGGTGGAGAACATCTGTGAGCAGGTGCATCGCGAAGAGGGCGCCCAACGTCCACAGGAGCACGCGAGGCGCGTGTTTTCGGGCTACATGGCGCCACAGGTGCTCCTCCATAAAATGCTCCGGCACGGTGCCCACGATGAAGAGCGCGAGCGCCGAGACCACCAGCAAGCTCACTCGAACCCAGCTCCACTCGGAGGGCCCAAGCTGTCCGGTGACGATCCCCGCCAAGAGAAGCGCCAGCGCGACGGCAAGCGTTCCCCGCGCCGCCGAACAGAGTCTCCACTGGGTGAGGATCCGGCCACGCGGGAAGCACTCGCAGCGGTCCTGCACGTGCAGTTCGAGACAAACGGCGGGATGGCTCGTCCTTGGCCTGCGGCCGACCGCATCGACAAGAATGCCCACCGCAACCCCGAATACGAATAGGAGGCCGATCAGCAGCACGGCCTGCTTCGGGATCAGTGCCAGCATGACGAAAGCCTCGTCGCCGCTGGCCGCAATCATGGTCGTGACAACCGCCCCGAGGGTCAGGACTCCGTGCGAGTACCTGGCAACTGCGGCAAACGCGCCGAGACAGCCCGGTCTCGCCCTCGATCAGCACCGTGGCGGAGGTGTCCGCTACGTCCGGCAGCAACTCGAACAACTGCCGCATGCGGGGGCTGGAGCTTGTGATGTCGTCGAAGCGATAATCCCGCCGGATGCGCTTCCGCAGATGCTCGATGGTCGTGAGGTCGCGAAAAGTCTCAACCCCGCCGACTACCTCGCCGCGTTCGTCCCTGAGAATTGCGGTCGAGACGCTGATCGTCCGGCGATTGCCATGCGCGTCCAGGATCATCGCTCGCCTGCCTACGATCGGCAGGCCCGTCACCAAGGTCTCTCGCAGGCTGCATCCGGTCTCGCAGATGTCGGCCCGAAACACGTTCCTGCACAGTTGGCCCAGAGCATGCTCCCTCCGAATGCCTGTGGCTTTCTTCGCCGCCCTATTGAATGAGGTGATTCGCCAGCCTGGATCGACGGTGAAAACGCCTTCCGTGATCGAGTCCAGAATCACCGCCTGCGCACAGTTGTTCGCTGCCGCTCCTATTCGGGCGGTGCTGAGCATGGGTATATCCGTGCCACCCAACACCATGCCCTGCGTTCCCCTATGTCTCCTTTGGGAGCTGCTTGAAGCAGAGGAACCAATCCACGCAACGTACGCCCTCGCCGGCGCCGGCGACGCGCTCCTTGGCCGCGCCACACGAACCCGGAGGCGGCAGGATGACGTCCTCTCCGGGCATCCAGTTCGCCGGCGTCGCGACCGCATGCGCGTCCGACGTCTGGAGGGCAATCAACAGCCGCTTGATCTCCTCCATGTTTCGCCCGGCCGAAAGCGGGTAATACAGGATGGCACGGACCTTGCCGTTCGGGTCGATGAGAAAAACAGCGCGGACCGCCTGGGTTGTGCTGGCCGCGGGCTGAAGCATGCCATACTCGCGCGCAACCTCCATGGTCAGGTCCGCGATGACCGGAAACGTCACTTCGACGTCCTTCATGCCGCGGAATTCGATCTTCTCTTTGATGGTCCTCAACCACGCGATGTGGCTGAAGATGCTGTCTATTGACAACCCAAGCAATTCGCTGTTCAAGGCGCGGAGGTCCTCCTGCATCGAAGCGAAGGTCATGAACTCAGTAGTGCAGACCGGCGTGAAATCCGCCGGGTGGCTGAAAAAAATGACCCACTTGCCCCGGTAGTCCTCTGGAAACTTGACGTGTCCCTGGGTGGTTTCCGCCTCAAACGCCGGCGCCTCTTCGCCGATCAACGGGAGATGATGAACCGCTTCCGACATTGTGTTTCTCCTCTCTTGGATTTCGGGCATCCGCGGTCCGGTCCACGGCCGCTATATGTAATATACACCTAATCTGCTAGACTCGGAGCGTGAACCGAGCGGCGCGACCGACACTTCTGTTTGCCGTCGTGTGCTCGGCGGTGATCTGTCTGGTCTTTGGGACCAATTCCGCGAAGGGCGGCCCAAAGGCTGGGCCGGCGTCGGATTGCACCGTCGCGACCTATCAGGAGCAGGGCCATGCGCATGGGAAGGATAGAAAAACTCTTTGTTAACAGCCGGCTCCGTGCGGCCCGCGCTGTCAGGCACGCCGAGAGGATGCTGCATTTCGTCGGAGCCCAGGCCGGCATGCGCTACCTGGATGTCGGATGCGGTACCGGAGCGGCCGCGATCCACGTTGCCCGCCGCTACGGCCTCAACGTTGTCGGCCTTGACGTCGATCGCGAACAGATCGAAGTCGCCGCAGGTAGTTCGGGTTCCCTGAGGAACATCGGCTTCCTGGTCGGCGAAGCGCGCCAGCTCCCGTTTGGCCCGGGCAGCTTTGACGTCGTCACGAGCAGCATGGTCACGCATCACGTGCCGGATTGGGAGACAGCAATCACTGAAATGGCGCGGGTTGTGAGGCCGGGAGGATTCATCGTTCACAGGGACCTCCGGCTCCCGAGGTGGATCTCCTGGTTCCTCGCCAAGCTGACTGGGAGTGTTCCGCTTCCCACGGAGTCAGGCGTTCGCCTGCTGGCTGAGAGAAACAGCCTGCACCGGATCCGCGCATCGACGTGGGCAATGCATTATGAAGCGGTGTGGCGCAAAGCCTGACCGCGACCGCGTGGCTCCCACAGGCCTCTTGCTTGCCGAAGCGATGCGAGTTACGGCTTCGGCTGCGCAAGCGGTGGCTGAGCCGGCGCGCTCTGGGTAGGCGGCTGAACCGGCGCCGGAGCGGCCGGATATCCTCGGCCCCGCCCCCATCCGCCTCCGCGTCCCCAAGCAGCAAAGCCGCGGCCCCGGCCGCCGCCCTGCGCCGCAGCGCCGCGGCCCCAGCCGACAGGCCGGCCGGTGAAATCGCAGATGCCATCACCGTTGCGATCGCCCCAGGCGAAACCGCCCCCACCGGCCCTTCCTCGGCCGAAGCCGATCGGCCGGCCCTGTCCAACCGGTTGTCCGGTCAGGTCACAGATGCCGTCCTTGTTCCTGTCGTTCCAGGCAAACGGCGCGCCGCCCCTGCCGCGGCCGTACACCTGCGGTTGGCCCTGCTGTTGCACCGGGGGCTGCGCCTGACCTTGTGGCTGGGTCTGCGCCAACCCCAGAACGGCTGCAATCAAAGCGGCCGGTAAAGTCAACCATGCGCTCTTCATTCTGACCTCTAATATCACGTCCGCTCCTACGTCTTTTCGTTCAACAGCACGGCGATAGCAGAACGGAGTTCCTGCTCGCCCGGCCACCCCACCCACTTGTTGAACATGCGACCGCGCTTGTCTAGAAGCACCAGCGTGGGCACCAGCATCGGCTTGTCCGAGGGCTGATTCAGGTATCTGAGCACGTCCTCCCGCGGAAGCACGCCCACCGGAAAGGCGAGGCCGTAAAGGTTCCTGTATATCGGCAGCACGTTGGCTGCCTGCGGATCGATCGCGATCGCAAGTGGCAGGAAGCCCTTGCTGCCGAGCTCTTTATAGAGCTTCTGGATGCCCTCAGACGCCAGCTTGCAGCTTGGGCACGTCGTGGTCATGAAGTCCACCAGGACGACCTTGCCCAATTGCTTGTGAATCTCGATCACCTGGCCTTCGAGAGTCTGGACCCGCAACGCAGGGCTCTTCCCACCTCTGTCGGAAGCGCCCTCGCCTGCCAGCGAACCCCCGCCGGCCACACCCGCCAGCCCAGGGAGGAGGGCGGCATTCCGCAGCCACTCTCGCCGGCTGAACCGTTTGCAGCCGACCTCGGGCAGTGGGGCGAACACAACCTCAGCCTAACAGATCTTGGGGCGTAGATGCAAGTTACATCTAGGCCTTTGATCCGGCACCAGCGGCCCGTGAGCAGGATGCTGCGTTCACGAGGGCCTCAATCTGGCTCGCACGGCCTGCGATCGCAGGACGTATTGCGGCCGCAGCATGGCTGTTCGCGGCTGCAACTCGCCGGCAGGCTCTTGTAGTCCGTGGGATGGAGCCCGGCGCCCTTGAAAAGAAAGCCGGCCTCCGCCCCGATCAACCTTTCGGCGCGTCCACCGCAGGCCGGGCAGGTTTGCACTGGATCGTCGGACATGCGCTCGAACCGCTCGAAGCCGTGCCCGCAGCTCTGGCATTTGTAATCGTATGTCGGCATATCCGCGTCTTATCTCCCGATCTGCACCAACCCGAAGGTGGCCAGATGTTTCTGGACGGACGCCCAGACCGCCCGCACATCCCCCGTGGCCTCGCTCCGCGGGTATTCCACGACAGATTTCTCGAGGACCTGCGCCTCGGTCACGGCGCGGTCGTAGCGGACCCTGCCTGCCACGGCGAGGCCGCGCTCGCGGGCGTCGGTCTCGATGCGGGCGCAGACTTTGGGATTCAGGTCCCACTTGTTGACGCAGACGAGTGTCCTGATGCCGAAATGCCGCGTCAGCTCCGCCACCCGCTGGAAGTCGTGAAGGCCGCTCAAGGTCGGCTCGGTCACGGCCAACACCAGGTCCGCGCCGGCGATCGAAGCGATCACGGGGCAGCCAATGCCTGGCGAGCCGTCAACGATCACCAGGTCCAGGCCACGTTCCTCGGCGGGCCTTCTGGCGTTCACCCGCACAATGCTCACGAGTTTGCCCGAGTTCTGCCCGGCGACGCCCAGCCTGGCATGCACCATCGGCCGCAGCGTGTCTCCCAGAAGAACCACTGCCCGTTCACTACCGGCGCGAAGTCGATCGCTCTCTCCGCGCAGAACCAGGCACAGACGCCGCACCCCTCGCAGGCGACCGGGTCCACACGGAAGGTCTTCTCCACCTTCCCGTTTCCCGGACCGTCGAAGAAGATCGCATCAAACCGGCAGATCTCTTCGCATTTCCCGCAAGCCGTGCAGTGACCCGCTTTGATCCTCGCGCGTTTGCTCCCAGAGAACCCCTCGTGGCGCAGGACGTTCGGCTCGAGGACGAGATGAAGGTCTGGAGCGTCCACATCGCAGTCGCCGAGCACGCACTGTCCTGACAAGACAGCCAATGAGGCGACGATCGAGGTCTTGCCCGTGCCGCCTTTGCCGCTGATGACGACCAGTTCCTTCATCGTCCTGCCCCCCGCTCTGGCGGCAGGCCCGGGTTCGACAGCCGCACCAGCAGGGTCTCGCACTGCTGGCGGAACTCCGGCACGGTCTCGCACGCGAGAATACCGCGCGAGTACGCCTCGGAGATGTGGCGGTCGTCGGGGATTTCGGCCAGAATCTCGATGCCTTGGACCCGGCAATACTTACGAGTTTCCTCGTCGCCCAGGTTGGCGTGATTGATGACCACGCCGAAGGGAAGCTTCAGCGCGCGGACCATCTCGACGGCGATTTTCAGGTCGTGCAGGCCGAACGGAGTCGGTTCCGTCACCAGGACGACCCGGTCGGCGCCCCGGACGCTCTCGATCACCGGACAGGATGCGCCTGGGGGCGAGTCGAAGATTACGAGATCCGCCCGAGGCGCAGCCGCCTTCACCTGCCGGATCAGCGGCGCGCTCATCGCTTCTCCGACGTTGAGCAGTCCATGCACAAACTGAATCGACCCGGCGCGTCCGGTCTCGAGCTTGCCGGTGTCCCGCACGACCTCGGTGACGGCGCGGGTGCAGCAGATCAGAACGCAGCCGCCGCACGAGTGGCACAGTTCGGGGTATATGAGCGCCTTCTCGCCGACGCATACGATCGCACTGTACTGGCTGATCTCGCCGCAGCGGCCGCAACACGTGCACTTCTCCTCGTCCACCTCCGGGTGCAGCCGCCCGATCGGCCGGCTCGCTGTGATCGTCGGTTTGAGAAAAAGGTGCCCGTTGGGCTCCTCCACGTCACAGTCCAGGTAAACAACGCTCCGCCTCTTTGTGAGGCGACAAAGGCAAGATTGGTCGCCACGGTTGTTTTGCCGGTTCCACCTTTGCCGCTCGCCACGGCGATTCGCATCAGGTGTTCGTCTTCTGGCTTGCGCTGGTCTCGAGCTCCTCGATTCGCTCTCGTATGTTGTCCAGGGCGCTCTCGAAGTGCTCGGCCTGGCTCTTCAGGAATTTGAGTTCCTGGCCGCTTGCGGGCGCCGCCGCTGTGCCCGAGACGGGCCACCAAGCCGCACGCTGCCAGCCCATCAGGGCGGTCGCATAGAACCAGTTCCTCCGGCCTCGTCCCCCGCCCCGGCCGCAGCCAACGAAGCCCCGTCCGGCGACCGGATTCAAATGACCGGGTACGGGGAATCCCGCGCAGAATCCGGCTCCGCGTCCGGTCATCGGACCAAGCCCGCGGGGTCCTGTCCTGTCTCCGAATGGCATCGCTTCACCTCCTTGACTCGCTTCGTTCAGAATCGACCTCTCGTCATTGCCGTTCCGCACTTCGGGCAAGCCACCTGGTTACACGGCTGCCCCCTGTGTGTAGCCGAAACTCCATGTTGTTCTGGAATCAGCGACTTGCGGTTTGAAGCCGTGGGCCTGCCGAAGTGACGTTACGGCATGTTACAACCGTGAGTTCATAGCCGAATTCATCCTCTCAATCCTCGCTGCCATCCGCGCGTTCCTCCGCAGTCGCGGCGACACCGCCCTCGAAGTTCTCGCCCTCCGACAGCAAGTCGCGGTTCTCAAGCGGAACCGGCCCCGTCCCCGTCCGAATCGGCTGGACCGGCTCTTCTGGACCACTCTGCGACAGCCTTGGTCCCGCTGGACCGACGTCCTTGTCATCGTCAAGCCCGAGACCGTCATCGGCTGGCACCGCGCCGGTTTTCGTCTCTACTGGCGTTGGCGATCCCGGTCGCGGGGCGGCCAGCCGAAGATCAGCGATGAGATTCGTGTTCTGATCCGACGCCTGGCGGAAGAGAACCCGACCTGGGGCGCTCCCAAGATTCACGGCGAGCTTCTGAAGCTCGGCTCCGTCGTCTCCGAACGAACCGTGGCTCGGTGTCTGCGACGCGTTCGGCGCCGTGGCGACCCCGCCAAGCACTGGCTGGCCTTTCTCCAGAATCACCGCGAGGTGATCGTCGCCTTCGACTTCTTCAGCGTGCCGAAGGTCGCCTCGAAGAGCATGTGGCGGGCAGTTCCTCCACGACGGTTCCGGGAACTCTCCGACGGCTTGGCTTGGCCGACCCCGCGACGAGTGGGGACTCCGCGGCAGTTCACCGTTACCCAACGTTGCACCTTGCTGCGGATCCGATTCTGACTACCCACAGGCTGCGAAGGACCGCATGGCATCGGCAGATCCCTCCGTTCGGTGCGTCGACTGGTTCCTCTGTTTCAAGAAGCTCAGCTGAGCAGAGGCGCCGGACTGCAAGGCAACGGGGGCCCTGCGAGAAGGCTGCGTGCCCGAAGTCAGGCCGCCTGCCTCGCAGCGGCTGGGGGTAATCGCGTGCGTATGGGGAAGATTGCTGCAACCTGTTGACTCTGTTGATGGACGAGCTTCTGGCGACGGAGACGTCCGAAAGCGCTCCCCACCTGCTGATTTCAGAACGTCATGAAGTCCGGATTACCCACTGGCTCAAATCAACCCCGCCTGCTCCAGCAACGCGGAGTCCTTGAGGATTGCTGCCGCCGGGCCCTCCGCGATGACTGCGCCTTCCGACAGCACCAGAAGCCGCGAGCAGAGTTCGCCAAGGAAACCCAGATCGTGGCTCGCGATGACACGCGCCACGGGCAGGTCCCTGAGTAGCGCCACGAGTCGGCGCACCGAGCGGCCGTCGAGTTCCGCCGTGGGTTCGTCGAGAAGCAGCAGCTCCGGAGAAGTGACCAGCGCGGCGGCAATGGCGGCGCGTTTCTTCTCACCCAGACTGAGCTGCGACGCCGGGCGGTCCGCCGCCTGCCGCAGCCCCGCGACCTCAAGCGCAGACACAGCCTTCATCGAGGCCTCCTCGGCGGAAGTGCCGCGGTTCAACAGCGGCAACGCGACATCTTCCACCAGCTTGGGCATGAACAACTGGTCCTCCGGGTTCTGGAAGACGAAACTCGCGCGGCGCCGGTTCTTTCGGGAAAATGGTTCCCCGAAGAGCCTGACAGTGCCTTCAGCCCGATAGAGACCCAGCACACACCACAACAAGGTGCTCTTGCCCGAGCCGTTGGCTCCCATGATCCCTACGCACTCGCCCGCCGCGACCGTGAACGTGATGCCTCGCAGGACCTCCCCCCGAGAATCGAAACTGAAGTGGAGCTGTTCGACCTCCAGGACCGGGCTCATTCGCCGATCCCCCGCAACATCTGAGCCGCATAGAACCGCTCAGCCCGCGCCAGGGAACGGCTGAAGATCGCCCCGACGGCATGAGCCAGCGAACGAAATGAGCCGGGGCCGTACTCGTTCCGCACGCTGAGAGAGCGCGCCACCAGCGAGCGCCGCGCTTCGGCTCCCAGGACGAAGGCGAAGTGCCGGACGAACAACGGAAACAGGGCCACATAGAACCGGACCGTTCCCGAGCGAGTCCGAAAGATCCATCGATCCCAGGGCAGCAGCCGGACAACCGCTGTCGTTACCAGAAACACGAGGATCATCTTGAGCCAGAGCCAGGTGACGGGCATCCCCGCGACCCACTGCATCAGCGCCAGCATGGCGGAGAACAGCAGAACCGGCAGCAGTGCCAGGAGCCAGCGCTTCAACAGCCGGGCTTTTCCGCGCGGACGAAGTACCAACCAGGATCCTCCTCAGCCTGAATCCGAACCGCCCCGGCTGCGCCCAGGGCGCGTGCCAGTTCGTCCGATCGAGGCAGCACGTCTGACGAAACCGGGCCGCTCAGGGAACCGTGGAACGCGTTCAGTTCCCGGCTCCCCACTAGGTGCCCCACGGACAGACTCCCGCCGGGTTTCAGCACCCGCAGAAACTCGGCGAGCGCGGCGCTGCCGTCCTGCAGATGCGGAAGTATGCCGAAGCACAGGACCAGATCAAAGGAGCCTGAAGGGGCAGGGAGCCGCAGAGCGTCGGCGCAGACGCGCTGGACGCGGCCGTCGGCGACCTTGCGGGCGTTCGCCCGGAGCATGTCCAGGGCGAAATCCACCTCCACAACACACTCCGCGCCAGGGAGTTCTTCGAGGAGCGGAGAAAGCAGGATGCCTGTGCCACAGCCGATATCGAGGATCCTGGCTGGCGCGCCAGCCGCGCTTAGCTTAATAAAGCGGCGCACCTTCTGCGGAGCGTCCTCCATGCTCGGCAGGTTGTCCCACTCCGCGGCGAGGCCGTTGAAGTACGTTCTCTTGTCGTTGTCAGACATCTTCGAAAAGCAGTCCTCTCCTCGTTCTCAGGACCTTAAGCACCAGCGGCACAACCGCGAGCTGGAGCGTGACGCCGGGCAGACCTTGAACCAGCGATGCGACCGCGGAGAGTCTCGGAGGCAGGCCGAACAGTTGCGCCACCAGCCATGACAATCCGATCGACGTTGCACGGCTGCACACGACCGCCGCGACCAGCGCCGGCCACACGCGCGGCCGGGTGCACCCGTGCACCAGCCTGGCCACTCCAGCCAGGACCGTGCACTCCACGGACATCACCGCGGCCACTGGCGGATAGAGCGGTGGCATGCCTGTGAGCAGCGCCGAGATCACCGGCGTCGCGGCTCCCGTGAACAAGGCCCATCCCAGCGGCGAGAGGAACCCGTTCAACAGAAGAGGGAGCAGCATCGGCAAAAACTTGCTACCCAGCCCCACGGCGTGAAAAACGACCGGCAGGGTAAGCCCCAGCGCCATGATGACGGCGTTCACTACCATCCACCGGAGCCGGTTGGAATGCATCCCCGACATCAGAACTCCAGGCTGAACCCGCCGGCCACGTTCAGCCCAGGCATGGGATAACCGGGCACAACCTCATACCTGCGGTTCAGCAGGTTGTCCAACATCACGAAATAGCTCTGCCGCCTTCCTACGGGCACGGTGCACTTGAGGGTTGCGTACGTGTAACCACCAAGTTGAGCCGTCCGTGCGCTCGTCGTCCAGCGTTTCCCCGTGGTAGTGGCGCCCAAGTGCAGGAACGCCTTGCCCGCATCGATATCGACCGCCGCGTTCCACTTGTGCCCCGGGATGTAAGGCGCAAGATTGGTGGACCGCAGGTAGGCGTAACCGTTGCTCAATTGCATCCTCCTCGCGGGCTTCCAGCGTGTGCTCACCTCGATTCCGCGATTCAGCGCGCCTCCTGAGTTCTGCAAGGCGAGGTTCGGGAACCGGCCTGTCGTGACGATCATGTTGCGCAGGTCCGCGTAGTACACCGTGAGAGACGACTGGAAGGATTGGGACGGCTCCGCCCGGAACGTGGCTTGATAGTTCCAGAGGATCTCCGGCTGGAGCAGCGGATTGGGGGCGGGGAACAGGTACAGTTCACGGATCGTAGGGTTTCGAAATCCTTTGCCGGCCGCGATACCGATCGTGTAGCCGGTGCGGATCTTGTAGCTTGCGCCGAATTCCGGAACCGCGATGTTCCCGTACACCGAGTTGTGCTCGTAGCGAAGGCCGGTGTTCAACCGCAGGTTTGCGCAGGCGTTCCACTGCAAGCGCGAGAAGCCGGCTGTCGTTGTGATGTGGTGCTCGCCGTAGTCCAGGCGGCTGCTGACATTCGTCGCCCGGCCCCCGTAGGAGACGGCTTCCGTGCCAGCATCGAGTGTGAGCCGGGGGGTCAGGGAAAAAGACTGGAGAATACGCACGCCAGTGGTGCTGTCCACCGACCGGAAACCATCCGTGATGATGTGCCGGCCGTGGCTCGAGAAAAACCTGGCGTAACCCCAACTGCGAGCGTACGCATTGTCCAGGTTGAAGCTGAAGCCGCCCCGTCCCACGCGGGCGTAGCTGCTCGCCAGGGGCGCCGCGAGCGGCCCGGGATCTTCCACATGAAAATGACCGTACCGGCCTTGCAGTGACGTTCGCCACGGGCGCGGCAGATCGAATCCCAGGCCCAGGGCGGCCTCCTTGCTGCGGTAAGCGGCCGAGTTGCGCTCTCCGCGCGTGTGGTCGATCGCGGCATCGAATATGTAGAAACCCTTCTCAAACTGCGTCCCGTGGGCCAGGCGGTGTTGGCCCGTCAGGAACGACCCCAGCGAACTGGAAAGACGTGTGTGCGTCCCGTGGGCCGGCCGGGCTGGAACGATTTCGATCGCCCCGCCCATGGCGTTGCTGCCGTACAGGACGGAAGCCGGGCCTTCGGTCACGTTCACGCTTGCCGCGTTGGAGAGAGTGTAGAAGTCAGGCAACGGGTGGCCCATCAGTCCCTGCATGTCAGGCCGTCCGTCGACAACGATCAGGATGCCGGCGTTGGGCGATTCGCCGATCCCCCGAATGGACACGCCTCCCGTGCCGTTGGTGGCGATTCCGTAGCCCATTACGCCGCGCCGGGTCACAAAGGCGCCGGGCACCAGTTGATCCACGGCGTCGAAAACCGTCCGCGCGCCGCCCCGGTCAATCTCCAAAGCCGTGCCCAAGGTGGATGTCTCCACCGGCGTGGGCTCGCTCGCGACCACCTGCACCGATGTCCGGACTACGGCGGGGGTCAACTGGATCGTCAGCGCGCCCGAGGGCAGAGTGCGGACCTCCGCGACGGCGACCTGAAAGCCCTCCGCTGCGGCACGTACCACGGCAGGAGGTGTCAGGGAGACAACGGCTGTGCCGGCTGCATCCGCCTTCACAATCGACGCGGCGCGTCCGCTCACGGGGTCCCACGTCTCTACCGTAGCTCCCGGAATGCCCAAGCCATGAGGGTCGACGACCTTCACGGCCAGGCTGTCAGCGGCGGGAAGGGAGTTGGCGAGCAACAGCGATGAGAGCAGGAGAATAAGACGCATAGGTCGTATGGTATCACAAAAAATAAAAACGTACTACTACGGCAGGGCCGCGGTCAAGAGCCGGCCCGCGGCAGTTGTCGGTCGCAAGAAACCAGGCCTGCATAGTGAGGCGGCAAGCCGCGACGCAGCATGACTTCTCTGCTCTCTGTGAACGCGTTGTCGCTAGTGGCAGCGCTGGTTTCGGACCGAA
>Ga0315280_10006831_pt1 | contig 15574 bp, 20 predicted proteins | sample YL17G06_40_MG_FD_203697 | JGI IMG/M metagenome (GOLD analysis project Ga0315280, IMG submission 203697) | Sediment microbial communities from Yellowstone Lake, YNP, Wyoming, USA - YL17G06_40 | ecosystem: Environmental > Aquatic > Freshwater > Lake > Sediment | place: USA: Wyoming | collected... | reverse complement strand
CCACTCACCTTGGAGAAGACCGTCAAAAGCATTCTCCGAAACCAATTCGGATAAGGCGCCATCTCTGCTGAAGAAACGATTGCCGGACCAGCGATACTTGCCCGCCAGCGTAATGCTATTCAGCAGGTCAAAGCGAGGCCGCATTGTCAGGCGCCCGCCAAATTTAGCCAAATCATTAAAATACTTCCCTTCAGCTAAGGGTTGTTGGCTGGCACCGAAACTCCCATCCATCGACATCATCTCGAAGAATTTCCCCGGCTGGCGATGAATCAGGGACAATCGTGAGTCAGCATCATAAAAAGACTTGTTCAGCGACTGTCGACCCTTCAGGTCCAACTGCAGCTTTGTCTGGCGTTCTGAAATATGCTCGCCGCGTGAGAGCCGCCCCAGATCAAGAAGATTAGTAGAAATCCCGGCGACCTGCGAAAGTCCATATTCACGGTCATAATTCGAGCCGAAGGTCGGATTGAGTGCCAGTAAAGGACGCGGGGCCAGGTCAAAAAAAGTTGGCCGATTCGAACGTGGGATAGGAAGAGTATTTGAGCCTGAGTGGTAAAGGTCAAACTGCAAGTATACTGGATTGATCGTCACGTTCACGCACTTGGTAACGGGATTTCCCAGATCCGCCTGGCACTTTGCCGGTTCCTCTTCTTGCACACAAGAATCAACGTAGAAGACAGATATGGTTCCTCGGCTGTCAAGCTCGAAATCTTGCTGCCTATCTTTCTTCAAGGCGGCTCTAACAGCATTATGAGTAGCGGAGCGTTTGGCGGGATCGTAGTCATCGCCGCTGACCAAGATCTGATCTTCCGGCCGGTTGCTGACAGGGAAAATTTGCGGAGCCCACCCCCAACGGGCATCTGTTACCACCGAATGAACCTTATAACCATCGTCTTTACTGATGTCGTTCCGACATTTGGGTTTTTCAGCTTTGGTGGAGTAAACCGTTTGAGCAGGCTGAGGCTGTTGCGCAATTGCCAGTTGAGCAAAGGCTATTACTCCCCAAAAAGACAAGGAAAACAGACTGACCCCGTAGCAAGGGCAAATTGATAAGCTCCTGGTCACAAAGCAAATTCCCCTGAAATATCCAGTCAGCATTAGCCTTTATTTCTCAAGAGGTGGCGACTTTGCTCATTCCGCTCAGGAGCGCCTGATTCTGCTCCGCACTTGCAGTGCCGCCGGCTAATCCTACTTGCTTGGCCACCGGATACACCGTATCTTTAAGGGCGGCGACACCTTGTGGAGAAACTCCCTCCAGCGAAGCTCTCCTGATGCCTTGCGCTTCCACATCGGTTCCGGCTGTAAAAGAAACATGGACGATCTGAACAAGATTGCCTCCCTGTTTTTGGAAGAGATCAAAGACCAGCTTCCAGATAGGGTCATTGGCGCACGTGCAGGCCTTTTCCACAGACACCTCAAACTTGAACCCGGCCTCGGGGGACATTACCATGACGTCCAAAAGGAAAGGTCTACACTTTCTTGCGCCGACGGGGACAACCTTAATCGAGGATGCATTTGCTGACATGACTGTGCCTCCGGTTAAAACATCAATATTGACAACCCAATAACTACATCGTTTTCCAGTGGGATGTTGATAACAGGCGGTCGCTTTTCGCTGTCGGGGAGAGAATACCACGGATTCGGCCGATAGGAAAAACGAGAAGGATTTTAGGATCGGAACCCGCCGCTATCCAGCTCACAGACGAAGCGAAGTCTGTTCAGGCTGAACAGCGCCCCAGCCGTGCGCGCAGCTCCCCGACAGCGGATTTAGTGCGGTTCGCTGTAAACCGGCTGCCAACCGTCTCAGCAGCCGCGGACTCCCGGCTCGCAACAGAAGCCGCAGCAACACTCGTCCTCGCAGCAGCACTCCTCATGGCAGCCGCAGCCGCATTCGCACTGGCAGCCTCCGTGGCGCCTGTGCTCCGCACCGTGCGGACCCGGCACTCCTGCTCCGGCATATCCCTGCATTACCTGCAGCCCGCCCGCAAGCACGGAATTTGCCAGAGCGACACCGAGATGAAGCATCTTGCGGACGCTTTCGTAGAAGGGCGTGTGCATGGCAGGAACCGGCGGCACCGAATAGGAAATCATCTGCGGCGTACCAGGCGGCTTCGACATCATCATCGGAGGCATCATGCCCCAGCCCGGCGGTGGATAAGGCGCAAAAGGCATCATGGGTGGATGCGGAAACAATGCGCCCCCAGTGTCCTCGCCGGCACCCGGCGTCCGCTTGCGGCGCTCTTCAAATGCGGCTTTCGCCTTGTTCAACGCAGACGCGGCGGCGTTAGCGCCGCCACCTCTCGCACTGTTTTCGGTACTTGACTTCGGCGGCATGAGCAATCTCCTTATTGTTAAAACAAGGCATCAGCAACTGAACACTTCGCACCATCGGACGCGCGCGATCACGTTTGCCACCGTCACGGCCAGCATGGCGCCCGGATAAGTAGTGATGATGTTCTCCTTGATCTGGTAGCCCGATTGGGCGCCGACTGCCTTACCCCACTCCAGGAGTGTCGCCTCGCTGTCGATAACCATCACCGCCACCACTCCGCTTGCCGTGGCCAGCGGGTTTTCGGGCATGTACTCGATCGAGAGATGCACGCAGCACCCGCCGCCGATGAACGTCTTGCCGACACCCCTCCTGGCAATTGTAGTGATTACCGGTTCTACCGAGACTGTCGGCGCCTTTGTGGCCTTGGCCTTCGCCGTTGCCTGAGTGTCGTCCATTTTTGTTGCGGCACTGTCGAATCGCATCATGCGCAGCGTCTGCGTAGCATGTTGCATGATCGCCTCTTCCATGGCGTCGCTGATGACAACCCCCTCTTTCTGAACCGTCGGCTGCACGAGCAACTCTTTGGGCTCCCTGCGGCAGTGCGGTCTGCAACAACAGCACGCCTCAAGCGGATGGCAGCAGTAAGGACAGAATCCATGGTAGTGAGGCTGCCGGTGTGCTGAATGGGCCATGAGCGGCTGCTGAGGTCCTGCGGCAGCCTGAAGTATTTCCGACGGCTGAACGATATCTTCCAGTAATTTGTTCACGGCACTCCTCCCTTGTTGTTGTCAGTACTTCATTCGTTCGCACCAGCGCAGGCGTGCAAAACAGTCTTTTACCGTCAACTTGAGCTTTGTCCCGGGCACTGCCGGCGAGAAATCGTCTTTAACATGATATCCGGCCGCAATGCTTGTCTCATGAAAGGAAGTGGTCCCCGAGGGGCCTTTGCTCTCCAGGGTGACTTCCGGAGCCGCAGCGCCTTCGACAGGCATATATTCAAGAATGAGATCGACCTTCCCGGCGCCCCCGACAACGATCTCCTTTGTGGTGGCGGCCGGATCCACGGCGATCTCCTGCGGCACGTACATGGTCAATCTCTCTGCGCAGCTGCAGTACCAGAGCGGCTGGCCGCACGATGAACACCACGGAACAGAATAGAACCACGGCGCCGGCATTCCGTATCTCAAGGGGTGCCCACCGCATGCACTCCAAGGGAGTCGATGCGGCAACCATGAATGACAGCTATGATGGTGATACATCGGATCCTCCTTCGGTCACGTGTTGTCCTGTTCGGTCTCTTCCTTCGTAAGGTCCTGGACCTTTTTCAGGATGTCGTTTACGGCGTTGAAACTCGAAGAGACCAGAGTGGTGACGACGCTGGAGACCTTGTGGGACAAATCGTTGTCGATGATCTGCGTAGTCGTCTCGTTAATGATTTTGTTTAATGGGCCTAACATACTGATGGCCATGCTTGCCTCCTTCCAATTTATGCTAACCCTCGTCAGGCAGGTCCGGTAACAACCAGCTTGACGGGAATGCGTAACGTGTCATCGCCGGTGACTACGATCCAGCCGTTGTAAGCGTCGCTCCGGGCGGTCGCGGGAATGACACCGGTGATCACGAATTTCTCGAAATCCAGAGGTTTGATGGCGATCGCAGCAGGCTTGATCGAAAAACGGCTTGCCTGCAACGGCGCACCCGACAGCTCGCCCACCAAACCCTCGAGACGGACCGACACTTTTTTTGCAGCCTGGGCGGACTCGTTGTTAATCGAGAAGGAAACATGAACCGTGCTGCCGGGAAACAGCGGCAGCCGGTTGCTTATTCCCCCAAATCCTCCGGCAGAAGCCGACGCCTGCGCATACCGGGCTGTCTCGTCCCCCGCCCCCACAGTCGTCGACTCCCCCTCCTGCGATCGGGAATGGTCAGGGGCCGGCTGCACGAAAGCTCTCCCTGCCTCGGCAATTTTCCCGATCACCTGGTCCTGCACCGTCGTGCCCAACTTTTGCACCAGGTTCAGGCCGAACGTCAGCCCCGCTTCGGCAAGATCCAATCCCTTTGCCATCACCGAACCAATTTGATCCTTCTTACCCTGGCGGGGTGGAGAGGGTGCAGAACGAGGCGGCGTCTTGGCTTTGCCTTTGGCCGCCCCGGCACGACCGGAGCTTGAAGAAGCTTTTCGAGCTTTTGGAGCGGTTCGTTTCGCTGGCATATTCCTGCGGCTCCTCTCTTCAGAATTAAACTATTGCAGCTATCCAGCCGGCGCTCGCTGGCGCTCGCCGGCAATCTAGCAGCAACAGCACGAGCAGCGGTATACAGCCGGCCTGCACTCGATTACGCAACAGTGCGCGCAGCCGCAGCCTCCGCAACCGCAGCGTCGAGAGCACCCGCAACCGTGATGAGAGCCGCAGCTCTCCCACAGCGATCCTTCCACGATGCGTTTGACAACGTGAGCCCCACCCCACAGGGTCGCGCTCGTCAGGCCTATCGCGCTTCCAAACAGCGTTAGCAGGCCGGGCTGATACTGCGAAACCGGGTAACTGATGTTGTGATGATGCTCGTGTCGGTGCATGGCAGCTAACCTCCACTCGAGAGTCTACTGTTGCCGGCGTTCCGCCGGGCTGCTTTCGAACCCAGTGAGAAATGCATCGCCGGGCGCCCGTACTGAAGGTTGACCCGTGCATTTGCTCCCCCTGCGCCAGCCCGTGCCCTCGCCGCACCACGCATGGCGGTCTCGCGTAAGCGCCTGCCCGACCCCGGACCCACGGTGCCGCCTCTCACGGGATGCGACGAGACCGACACTTCTCGGCGATGACTCGGGATGGCGGGATTCCCCGCAGCGGCCGGCTCGGGGAAGCTCCGGTTGTGCGCGCGCGCCTGTTCCCGGCGAAACTTGTCGCGTGGAATAACGCAGGTCTGGCCGGTCACGGCGATGCGGATCAGTTCAAAACCCAGCCACTGCATTCTGACCATGTAGTTCGATGGAATCTGAAAATCCTGATGCACGCCGAGTGAAAGCGGCGGCAGCCGCCGGACGTTCATGTCGACGGCCGGCAATTGGCGCAGCGAGATGTTTACTTGCGGAAGATCTGTGACATTGAACTGCTGGACCCGAAGGGGATCGATATTCCTCACTTGACTGACATTGAATGTGTCGACCGACAACGGATCGATATTGTTGATCTCCTTGATGTGCGCGGCGATCGGGGCGATGTGCTGGACCTTCTCGATTTCGACGTCCTTTACCCTTTCGATCTCAACGTCCTTCACCTTCTCGATCTCAACGTCCTTCACCTTTTCGATTTCGACGTCCCTGATCCAATCAATCTTGATTGGCGCGACTTCCTTGATGTTGATGTCGAAGCTGCCGCCGCCACCGCCGCCAAGGCCGAAAAAGCCTGCAATATCGCCAAGGATGGACATCGTCGCTTCCTTTCGAGCGTTCTAGCTCTATTCGATGCCTGGCCACTTGTAATTGACCAGCACCACTCTTGCCTCGTCTTTCACTGCATTTTGGGATGAGAGCATCGCTGTTATGGTAACCACGGCGTCGCTGCCGCTGTTAGCTGCGGGGATGTAGCAGAACAGATAGCTCGGATCGGCAGACACCACGGTAGTATGGTTCACCTGCCAGTCGATGCTCGACTCGCTGTTGGCCACCAGCGCCCTGAACACCTGCCTGGTGTTGCTCCTGTCGATGTAATCGTTGTTCTCTCCCGTGCGGTAGTAGAGATTCACGCGCTTGGGAAGGACCATGATCGAGGGAGATGGAGGCGGTTCGGGACCACGGCCGATCAAGGTTACGAAGGCACGGGCCTGGCGAAATGGGTCGTCGGCAGCCGCCGCGACAATGATTTCCGTATCGCCGTTGAGCAATCCGTCCTTGCCGTCCTTGGGCGGAGCGGTGTACAGGCCGCTCTTATCAATAGTGCCCTTCCCGGGACCGCCATCGAGGTTGCACACCTTCCACAGCACGGCACTGCTCGGTGCGTTATACACGATCGCGTCAAAACGGACCTGCGTATTAGCCGGGTTGCAGTGGGCCTCATCCTGGAAGTAGACCTCGGCGCAGGCAGGCCAAACCTCAATCTCAATCTGATGTTCGCAGACGATGTGGTGGTGATGGCACATCAATCGATGGCAGCCCACAGTCCCTCCGTTGCTCTATGCTCTTGACTTTTTTGAGCGCCTCGTGATCGTCGGCGCGCGGGCGGGTTCCGCGCCGAGGTTTATCGACCCCATTCCCAGAGAGCCGCTCAGGATGCCCTCCAGATCCATTTCGGTTCTGCAGTCCACCTTCCCTTCGGTCGTCACGGTGATGCCCTTGGAGCCCAGCAAGCCGTCACAGTGCAGCCTCAGCTCCTTTATCGAGAGCGTAAAGGGATCCACCTTGATGCCGACGCCTCCCACGCTGCCAATTACCTGGGGAGGACGGTCCTTTAAGAAGGGGATGCGCACTCTGACCGGGATTTTCCCGATCCCGACCGAGATCGCGCCGACTTGGGCCCCGAGCGTTCCCTGGATCTGCGTGGAGAAGGCGATGGGGCTGATCTCGTTCGCCAGCGCAACACCCGGATTGCTGCGCATGACTCCATGGGCCTTGAATTTCATTTCTCACCCCCCGCCTGCTCGGCATCGGCATGTTCCGGATACACATTTTCGGCAAGGCTGCTGCACATGCCGTCGATCTGCTTGTTCAGGCGTTCATATCCTTCGAGCGCTTCGGAGATTTCCCTGCAATTGTTCCCTTCGATCTGAATGACTACCATGGGGCCAATCTGCACTTTCAATACGATATGGGCTGGCATAGGAGATCCTCTTGCTTGGTACATTGTATCGCGGACATCGCGCGGTGTCTCGGCTGCTCAGCGCTTTTTCCTCCCGCGTGACACCTGAGCACCATCGCGCAATGGCCGTTTGCCGTTCGTATTCCCGTCCTTGCCGACTCTCTGGTTGTAGGAATTCAGGGTCGACAAAATGGAATCCATCGCCGACATGATCATCGTCATCCCCTGCTTTTGCTTCTGATCAAGGTTGGCAATCAATCCGGAGAGCGATCGCTCCATCTGTTTGCCCCGGATCGTCCCGCGGTATTCCTTTCCCCGCTCGTACAAAATGGAACCGAACTGATCCACGAGCGAAATCAGGCCGAAAAAGACATCGGTCGGGTCGACCGGCCGCTCTGGTTTATTCTCTCTTGGCATAGGATGACATTGCGGACATGCAACGCGCATGTCCCTATCCGTCATGGTCCAAACCGCATACAGCGCCGAACGGGAGCTCCTCGGGATCGCTCTGCATCCCGTGCGGTGAAGCAATGCGCGCGCGGCGTCGAACTGAAATGGCGCCGCCGCAGCCTCACGCCGGTAGTCGACGCTGACCAGCGGCTGCTCGGTGTCGAGTTTCCGCCGCTGGTGCAGCCGCTGCAGCCCGATGGCAACGGCGTCTGCCAGCACTGCGACGTCGCGTGCCGCCGCCCCGTTATTCGTAGACGGCCCAGGAAAGTCCGCCCTTCTTTTGTTCGAGCGCATGTTTTTCGATTCGCGTGACAAAGTACCGGAACAGGAACGTGCAAATGAGATCCTTCCCGGGGTTATCGGGCAACCCTGTCACCAGCTTGCGCATAGTTGCGTCGACAATTCCTCCCAAAGTGAGTTCCGGAAAACGCACCTGATTCATATAAGTGATTCTATTGCTTCTCCAGTCGGCGGAGCAATCTCCATGATCGTCGATGAACATGAATAAAGCGCCGGCAAGAAAGATCAGGTGCTGATAACGGAGAGGGACGTGTGGCGCCAGCAGACAGGTCAGTACCATGATGGTATGGCCGCCCCGGTCGCGGGCGCATTGCCGCAACATAGCGAGCTGCCTGGAGCGCGGCAGTGCACGGAAGGTCGGCGCGTTCAGCCGCAGCACGACATCGCGCTTCTGTGCGAGGAAAAGCGAAAAGATCGCCTGCCGCAACATTGGCTCCAGCACGTCGCGCCGGGAGAAAATCCTCGACAGGATCGCATAGAAAAGCTGCTCCCGCTCGTTGCGTATTTCGAACCATCCTTTGGTCAGGAGCAGCTCGAAACGATCGATGTACTCGCGTGCCACAGCCTCGCCATATTCGTCGATGAAACTGTCGGCCAGAAAACAGCAGCCGCCGTACAATGCGCTCAGCGCCAGCCGGTGTCCGTCAAACTGGAATCCTGCTATTTCGCTGCAGGCATGGCCCGCCATCGTCATCTTGGTACTGAGCTCGAGCATCTTGGGATACTCAATTTCGTCTTTGTCGATCAACGCCGGATAATGCGCGCGCACCAGGGGACCGAGCTCCTTGCTGACAGCCTGCCGATGCTTTCTTACCAGCCGGTCCACGGCGTAAAGCATGGACCTCTTCGGCTGCCAAGCGAAAGAATAGATAGGCGTGTTGCCCGCAAGACCACGTTCCGGGGATTCGGTGCGCAAGTATTGCATTCGAGCGCCTTTCTCCCTGTCTGGCAGAAACGACCCACTGCCGCTTCGAACCATCCCGGCCTTCCAAGCCGGAGCGCGCGGGCACTCAACGGGACACGAAATCCATGGCATGCCACCACCCGAGCATTTTCCGTACGCAGAGGGCATACGGATCAAGGATCGCTGTCCGTCGCTGACAGCGAGTATTGCCCTGCACCACGGCCCTGTCAAGGAGCAATTATGGATTTCGGGGACAGGCGCCATAACCTCGAAATTCCACAGAAACCAATTTCCCATCCCGAATAATTTCGAGGTTATGGCGCCTGTCCCCGAAATTGTATCTCGCCTCTGTATGCTGATTTATGTTTGGTTGCGGCCGCCGGCTGCTTTAATCTGTATGGTCTAATAGGAGCGAGAAGGGATACCGGATGTCTCACTATCGCGCGGCAATCATCGGAACCGGACGCATCGCCTCCCTTCTCGAGAAGGATCCGCTCAGAGCCAAGCCGCACTCACACGCCGGCTGGTACAAGCAACACCCGAACATTGAGCTGGTGGGTGGAGCTGATATCGACAAGCAGCGGCTGGCTGATTTTGGCAGAGACTGGGGGATTCCTGATGGTCATCTCTTCACAGACTACCGGGAAATGCTCGACTGCCTTCGACCCGATCTGGTGTCGATTTGTGCCTTCGCGCCACAGCGGCTGGAGATGATTCAGGCCTCGATTGAGGCGGGAGCGCGCGGGCTCTGGATCGAGAAGGCCATAGCGTGCTCGCTGGCGGAGGCCGAGGCCCTCGAGCGCCTGCTGCGGGAATCGAGGGTGAAAGCGATCGTCGACCACCCAAGGCGCGCTCAACCCGGGTATCGCGCGGTAAAGCGAATTATCGACGAGCACGTTCTCGGCGATTTGCTGGCAGTAACCTGCATGATGAGCGGCAATTTGATCCACACGGGCACTCATGCATACGACATGCTCCAGTTCTGGTGCGGAGACATGCAGGGCGCTGTGGGATGGCTCGAAAAGCCCATTCCTCCTGCCGGTCCCATCAAAGATTGCGGCGGGAATGGTCACATCGTCTTCCGCAGCGGCGTGCACGCTTTCATCGTGGGCAACACGCGCGACTACTACATATTCCAGTTCGACCTGGCCTTCACACACGGCCGGATCCAGATCGGCAACGATATCTGCAAGGTACTCGGGCCGGGGCCGAGCAAGTTCTACAGCGGCTTCGAGGAACTGTTCGAGGATCCCGACTTTGAGCTCGACGATCCCTACCCTTACCCAATGGTGTACGACCTGATCCATGCGATGGAGACGAACGAAGAGCCGGTCATGTCGGTCGGCAATGCCATTGCTGCGTTCAAGATGGGCCTGGCTTTATTCCAATCCCAGCGCGAAGGCCACCGGTTTATCAGCCCCGCCGACTTAGATCCCTCCTTGCGAATTGAGAGTATCTGAAAGCCGGGGGCGGGAAGCTGTGAAAGAATCAAATCTCCTGGCAGTGCTCCCCAGCATTCTCAGCAGCTCACGCCCATGAAATGGCGCCATTTTCGATTTCCTCACAGCTTCCCGGCACCGACTTTCGTGGATATCAGACTCACCAGGAGCGTTACCGCAAAATTGGCCGCCAGCGCGATGAAGCCGGCATTCATGCCCCACAACGGATCATGGCCTCCAATAACCAGCACGGCGACCAGAGTGATTCCTACGACCAATCCGGAGCAGACCGCTGCGGCGTTGGTCTTCTTCGAGAAGAGTCCGAGAACAACCCCGGGGAAGAACTGCGTCACCCCGTCATAGCCGATCAGAAGCAGGTTCACTAAGGCGTTGGGGAAATATATTGCAAAAGCAAGAGCCAGGACGGAGATCACAAGAACCAGGAATCTGGATAGCTTTACAACCTGTTCCTCGCTCGCGTCGGGTGCGAACCCTGTCCTATACACGTTTTTTGCGAGCAGCGTCGAGGCAAAGAGCACAAGAACTGAAGCGGGCACCATGGCCGTCACTGCGCCCGCCGCCCCGACGAAGCCCATGAACCACGAAGGGTAAGTCTGGTTGACGAGCGCAAGGAAGGAGAGGTCCCCGCTCGGCAAACCTGGAATCACCAGCAGTGCAGTAAATCCAACCACGAAGACCAGCAAGATCGGCAGCTGAAACAAGGGCATGATTACGGCATTTCTCTTGATGGTCTCGGCGCTCTTCGCAGCGAAGGCGGAAGCGAAAGCATGGGGCCACATATAAAAACCTGCTGCGGTGAGCAGAAGAGTCGACATCAACCAAGGCGAATCCATGGTGGTAGTCGCCCCTGGAAAGAGCACGTGCCTGGGGTATTGCTGGACCAACGCCGAGAACATGGGGCCGATGCCGCCAAAATACCTGTAAGGAACGCCGAATCCGACGATCACCACCGTCAGAAGCATCATGACGTTCTTGAGTGCCGCCACCCAGGCGGTGCCTCGAATTCCGCTCGTGTAGACGAAGGCGCAGGTGAGGAAAAACGCGACGACCATGGCAGCGTCAGGACGTATCGTCCGATTGCTGGCCTCGTGGACGATCAGACCCAAGCCGGTCAACTGCAGCTGGAGATAGGGGATAATGAAAGCCACACCGATCAGGGCTACAAAAACGCCGAGCAGGCGGCTATCATACCTGTGGATAAAGTAGTCCGGCTGCGTGTGGAGTCCATGCTTCTTCCCCAGCCTCCAGATCAGAGGCAGGAGGAAAAAGGAAACGGTGTAGGCAAGCGCTCCATAGATGAGGATATAAAAGGTCGGCGCGCCTTTCGAATAGGCCCACCCGCTCGCACCAAGGAACGTGAATGTGGTGTAAATCTCGCCGGCCATCAGGACCCACATGACAAGCAGCCCAAAGCGGCGCCCGCCGACTGTCCACATCTCCAGGTTCATTTTGACGCGGCTGCCCGCCAGGATACCGATGGCGGAGGCGAAAACTACGAAGGCGAAAATGATAATCAGCGCCGGGTTCATTCTTCATCCTCCGGCGGATTGAACTTCTTCTCCAGGCGGTAGGCGATGAGGAGAAGGAAGGGAGTCAAGAAAACCCAAGTCACAATCCAAAAAAGGAGAAACGGCAGCCCCAGGATGATCGGCTCGATCCTGTTGACGAAAGGCAGCAGGAACACGAGCGCGACAAAGGGGATGCTCGCGAGAAGCAGGGCACAGCGGGTTCCTTTGGGCATCGTCTTTACCTCCCGGAATGAAGTTGGGCACGGATCCAATGGGCAATTCTATTGCGCATTACCGGCAGGAGCGAGTGAATTTCCGGGCAAGTGTGGCTTCCTAGTCTAGGGCAGCGGAATGCGGCCGCCGACGCGGATTCCGCGATATCAGGGAACACTGTCCTCGACCCCTTCCTCGGAACGGGGACGACGACGGTCGCTGCATCCATGTGGGGTTCGGAACAGCATCGGCTACGAGGTGGACCCCGACTATTTTGACCTGGCATTGAAGCGAATCAGGCGCGACACTTGCTCCCTGTTCAGCAAGACGACGATTCGGACGGGAACGGAGCAGTAAAGATGCCGACTTCGCAGATCGAGCAGCGGCTAGGGTCAAGGTTCCATGCTATGCTTACCTTCTGCTGAGGAGAATAGCCATGTCAGAACCGAAGATTGCCGAAAAGCAGCCGGTTGCCGTTACCGTGGAAGCTGGGAAAACGTATGCCTGGTGTCGATGCGGTCTTTCCAAGGGGCAGCCGTTTTGCGACGGGTCTCATAGAACCACCGGGTTCAAGCCACTCGTCTGGCAAGCCAAGGAAACGAAGGAAGTATGGCTGTGCCGCTGTAAACACACGGGAGACGCGCCGTACTGCGACGGCACCCACAAGATGTTGTAGCGCGAGATCTCACGCCTGCGCCTGGATCTGGCGACATAAAGGATTAAGGATTCTTGTCGCGGCAAGCGCAACAAAAATCCTTAATTCTTCAGCACTAAAAACAGGAAGCCATACGGTCAGCCGGAGAGGCTGCCTGGGCAGGATAGGATCCTTAACGGCGGCTTATTTCACTCGTCCCCAGCATGCAGCTCTTAAACAAAGGTCTAGTCTAGTTTCTGTCGTGAAACTGCCTTAGCCGAAAGACAGAGTACCGATGGGATCCCGGGGTGGGCTTTAGCCCGCGCCCCAATTGTCCTTTCCATGGATGCAGCCAGTTGCATGGCAGTAATTCCTTTCTTTCAGTGAAGATATGGAATTTAATTCGTTGGTGTTCCCATTTCGGGGCGCCGGGAACGGGCTAAAGCCCGCCCCCACTTATCTCAGCTAATGAGTTTCGCGACAGAGACTAGCTTAGGGTAGAAGCATGGCAGCCCCGATTGTCGTGCGAGTGCAGGTGAAAAGCTCTACCGAAGTGCTAAGGCCGCCTTTTGGGCAAGCGCAACGCAACCTTTTGCGCGGCCAGCAAGTGCTCCTGTATTTCCTTGTCATCGGGACGCTTCGTAGCGGCCTCCTTCAGCAGGGGCAGGGCTTCTGCGGCCCGATTCATCTTTAAGAGAACCCATCCCTTCGTGTCCTTGAAATTGGGATTGTCCGGCTCCAAGGCAAGAGCACGATTAGCATAAGAGAGGGCCTCGTTCAGATGAGTGCCACGCTCGGAGTACAGGTAGGCAAGATTGTTAAATGACACACCCAACTGCGGATCGAGTACGATCGCGTTGCGGTAATGCTCGATTGCCTCGTCATCGCGATGCAGGCGCTGCAGGATATACCCCATGTTGGCATGCGTCGTTGCCTTGTTTACGTTGGTGGTTGCTTTCCTCAAGTACTGCTCGTAGCTCTTGAGCGATTCGTTGTCGAGGCCGGCCCGCAAATAACAGTAGGCGCGATAGGCCAGGTAGATATCGTCACTGCCGATCGGTCCGTCTCCCGCCTTCTGGAAGAACTTGGCTGCAGACTCGTACTCACTGGCCTGGTACAGCGCTACCGCAACTTGCAGACTCAAACGGGGAGGAATGGCGGTTTTGTTCGCTTCGATCGCGCTTATCGCGCTCGCCAGGTTGGAGACCAGGATTTCACGATCGTAGCCGGGTTCCGGGTCGAGTTTCAAGGAATCCTCGATAAAACGAAATGAGAGACTGCCGTTTTCAACCAGGATGTTGCGCGCCTCAAGCTGAATCTTGAGATCCGCATTTCCGAGGCGCTGCCGAAGCGTGCGGCCCACCTGGGAATCATACCTGCCGTCCGGCCGAAAAACTGGCTTTTCCGCCAGCGTGCTGGCGAGAGCTGTAAAAAAGGACGGCACTAAAGAACCGATCCCCTGCGGCTTCTCCTTTGTGGCTGCCGGAGAGTCTTCGTCCCCAGCTTCCAGCCATGGGATTTGCACCTCGTTGGCCCCATCCGGCGTTCGCCGACATATGGTCCCCAGCTTTCGTTCCTCACGGTTCGGTTTGTAAATCAGCTCAAATGGGGTTGCTGACGTATAACCCATACTCTTCAGATCGAGCTTGAATCTTCGTTCAAGTCTTTCGCCTTGAGTCCTGGGTTGCACGGTTCCGGACCCTGGAATCAACAGGGGCTGTGTTGAGGTCCAAATCTTGTATCTATGCTGAAAGGTGAAGACCAATGTTGTGAGTTTGGCACGGGGTGAAAGAACCCATTCTTCGGTATACTTGCCGTTTTCCAGCGACCCGCTGTCTTTGTTCGACTTGGTATAGAAATCAACGTTGCGCGAGTCCGGAGCGACCTGCTCGATAAGCAGAGGAGGATCCACATCATTATTGGGTTCCAGAGGTTGATATCTCAGGCCGGAAACCGAGCCCTTGATATAGCTCTGGCGATAGTAATAAAAATTGGCATAGACCCAGACGCAAATGACAAAAGCGATAAGAATGAATGTAGCCGCCAAGACCCAAGTGTGTATCTTTTCGTAGTAGCGCCGAAGCTCCGGGCTAGTCGTCTTTTCGAGGCGCTTGAAAACGCTATACCAAATAAAGAAAATCACGACCACCAGGATGGCATAGACTCCGTGCTTCTCGAACAGCTCTGTCATCCGCTCAACCAAGCCGACACTTAACTGATCCGTCATGGCATCCTCCGGAAATCTGCGGCGCGGCAAGCGTGATGGGAGAGAATTCCGCGCGCAACTGATGCCCGCGGCGCCGATATGTTTTTGCGGCCAGTTTCAAAACATTTATAACACTTTTTTTCACGCGTCGACAGTTTGATTGCAGAAGCAGCGGAGGTTATAAGCGAGCTGGGAGTTTTTTGAGCAAACAGCGGGATCCTGGCGTGCCGGAAAGGTGTGCGGTAATCCCATGCCGGCGGCATCAATCAGGTGTAAGATCCCCAGTTGTAGATTCCCGGCAGCCGCCGAAGTTGATGTAGGCACCAAAAACAGGAAGCCATACGGTCAGCCGGAGAGGCTGCCGAGGCAGGACAGGATCCTAAACAGCGGCTTATTTCACTCGTCCCCAGCATGCAGCTCTTAAACAAAGATCTAGTCTAGTTTCTGTCGTGAAACTGCCTTAGCCGAAAGACAGAGTACCGATGGGATCCCTTTAGTGGGGGCGGGCTTCAGCCCGCGCCCCAATTGTCCTTTCCATGGATGCAGCCAGTTGCATGAAGGTAATTCCTTTCTTTCAGTGAAGATATGGAATTTAATTCGTCAGTGTTCCCATTTGGGGGCGCCGGGAACGGGCTAAAGCCCGCCCCCACTTGTCTGTTAAATCGAGGGGTCTTTCGGCTCAGCTGATGAGTTTCGCGACAGAAACTGGTATAGCATGAGTATCGGCTAAATAAAGATTATGTTGCAATTATCAGATACTTTCAGGTATCCTAAGCTCAGATACGAAGTATACGCCAGGATCTTCCATCTGGGGGAGGGATACCATGGAGCCAAGCGAGA
>Ga0315280_10006829_pt1 | contig 15581 bp, 7 predicted proteins | sample YL17G06_40_MG_FD_203697 | JGI IMG/M metagenome (GOLD analysis project Ga0315280, IMG submission 203697) | Sediment microbial communities from Yellowstone Lake, YNP, Wyoming, USA - YL17G06_40 | ecosystem: Environmental > Aquatic > Freshwater > Lake > Sediment | place: USA: Wyoming | collected... | reverse complement strand
CACATTGTCGGTCCCATTGCCGCACGTATCGCCTGCCGCCGTGGAGCAGCCGGCATTCCACAGACTGTTCGAGTAGAACGCGACGGCTGGGAAAGTAATCGTTGAGCTTGGTCGGGTCAAGTCGACATTGAGACCCGAAACCGTGGCTGGCCCGCCTGTGTTGCCCGCGATATCCGTGACCACGCCGGAAACCGCCTGATTGGCGCCCTCACCTAAGGTCACTGGCGGTGGGCAGGCACCACTCGCCAGTCCCGAAAGGCTGTCCGAGCATATGAAGCTGACCGTGGGCGACCCAGTCGCGATGTTGTACCAGCCGGTCGGCGCGGATAGCGGACTCACCCCTGCGGCGATCGCCGGCGGTGTGAGGTCCACGTAGATCCCCGAGATCGTTCCCGTGGCGCTGTTTCCAGCCTGGTCAGAGATCGTATGAGAGACGGACTGGTTGGCTCCGTCAGTTAGCGTCGTGGCCCCGGGGCACGGTCCCGCCAGACCCGAAGTGGCGTCCGAACAGGTGAAACTAACCGTCGGCGCACCCGTGGACAGGTTGTACCAGCCAGTCGAGGCTGGGCTCGCGGGGTTGATGCTCGGGATGATCGTCGGCGGCGTCGCGTCGTAGTCGAAGGCGCTTGAAGCCACCGGATCGCTGACGTTGCCGGCGTTGTCCGTGCACCTTCCGTCCACGGTTCTGGCAGCGCCATCCGGCGTGGAGTAGTTCACGGTCGAGCAGGAATCGATGCCCGAGGTCGCATCCGATCCCGTGAACACGACATCTACCGCGTGGTTGTACCAGCTACCGTGGTCGGGCACGCGGTTGGGAGCGCCATGGAGGTTCGCGGGCTTCGTGGCGTCGTACTTGAAGCCGAATGAGCCGTTGCCGACGTTGCCCGCGTTATCCGTGCAGCTTGCAGAAACGGAGGCGGAACCGCTGTCGGGTGTGGAGTAATCCGCCGGAGTCGTGCAACTGGCGATACCCGAAGTCGCGTCCGTGCCCGGGTTGGTGAACGTCACCGCATCGTTGTACCAACCGTTGTGGTCGGCCGGCCTGTCGGGCGTGATCGCCACGTTGGGGGGCGTCGCGTCGCGCTTGACCGTGATTGGCGCCGCATGCGTCTCAAGACCGGCATCGTTGGTGCACGAGCCGTTGAATTCGCTACCGGTCGTGTCGGTGGTCAGGTGCTGAACCGCCGTGCAGCTTGCCGGGGCGCTGATGTTTTCATCCCCCGAAGTCGTGATGTCCACGTTGCTCGTATACCAGCCGTTCAGTCCGAGCGTGCCCGAGGGTGTCAAATGGACGTTCGTGGGTCCGGTCTTGTCCAGCTTGACCGTGAGCGGTGCCGCGTTGGTGGTCAGCCCGGTATCGTTGGTGCAGGAGCCGTTGAAGACCGCGCCGGCAGTCTCGGTGCTCTGGTGCTGGTCCGCCGTGCAGCTTGCCGGTCCGCTCACGTCGTCGCTTCCGTCGGTATGAACGGTGACGTCGCTTGTGTACCAGCCGTTCGCACCAGCCGTACCGGCTGTCACGGTGAGCGCCACTCCGGTCGGGCCGGTGGCGTCATACTTTAAGCCGAAGGTCGCGTCCGCGCTGGCGTTCCCCGCCGCGTCCGTGCAGTGCCCGGAAACCGAGGCGCTGGCGTTGTCGGGGCCGCTGTAGCCGGTCGAGGTGCAACTCGCAATCCCGGAGTTGGTGTCTGTCCCGTTGAAGTCGATGTTCACGGGCGACATGTACCAGCCGTTGTGATCGGGTGGACGCGCGGCCGCGCCCGCCACGCCCGTTGGCGCCTGGGTGTCAATCTTGACGACCACCGGCATCGTGGTCGAGCCGGCAGAAGCACCGGTATTCCCCGCGCTGTCGGTGGCCGTGCACGAGACGTTGTGACTGCCTTCGCCGGAGACACTCAGCGAGCCGCTGGCGCTGGGCGTGCCGATTCCCGAGGGACTGCCGACGACGAGCGGGTTCACGCCGTCCAGGCAGGAGATTGCCGTGACATTGCTGTTCCCCGTCGTGCTGTCGTTGGCCGTCACCGTACCCGTCACCGCCGAATGGATGTGCCAGCCGTTCTGGCCGTCAACGGCCTCAAAGCTCACCGTCACCAGCGGCGGTGTGTTGTCAGGGCTGTAAGTCACGGTGTTGTCCGTGCTCGAGGAAGCGTTATTCGCGTTGCCCGCCGCGTCCGCGGCGACGCCAGCGGGAATGGAAGCCACCACGTTCCCGGCACCCGTCATTCCGCTGACGGAGACGTCGAAGGTTGTCGGCCCACCCGTGACCGTCCCGACGAGAGTTCCCGGGGCGGTGCTGCCCGCAAAAGACACGTCACCCGTCACGAAGGTGCCCGCCGGGGACTCGTTGATGAAGATCACCGTGAAATGGATCGGCCCCACGTGCGCCGGATCGTCCTGCCCCACGGTCTGGTTGATGGTCACGTTCGGCTTGGTGATGTCGATGGTGACGGTGAGGCCTGCGGATGCGACGGAGGTGTTGCCGGCCGCGTCGGTCGCCTTGGCCGTGAACGTATGCGGACCTTCTGAAAACGGGCCGTGGGCGGTGATGTTCCAATTGCCGCTGCCGCTGTTGGCCGACCCGCTCGCACTTCCGTCAAAGAGCTCCACGGTGCTGTCCGGTTCGGCATTACCCCTGAACGACAGGTCGGTGGTCTTGTTGGTCAAATTATCGGCACTGCTCGTGCCCGTGTCGTCGCTCGGGCTGAGGTTGAGCCCGGTGGGCGCGTTGGGCGCCTGGGTATCAATCGTGATGCTCAGCGCGCTGGAAGCGGCGGAGACGTTCCCCGCCACGTCGGTCTGCTTGGCCGTGATGCTGTAGGTGCCGTCCGGCGTGATGTCGGCAGGCGTGGTGAAGCTCCAGTTGCCGCTGCCGTCCGCCGCCGTAGCCGGAGCCATGGAGACGCCGCCGCGGAAGAGCTCCACCGAGGCGTCCTTTTCCGCCGTCCCGTTGAACTTGGGCTTCTTGACGTTGGTGATGTTGTCGGTGCTGGACGAGCCGCTATCGCTCGCCGCATCGAGGTCGGGCGTCGAGGGTGCAGCGACCGTCGTGTCGATCGTGACGCTCAGCGCGCCCGAGGCGTCCGAGGCGTTCCCCGCCACGTCCGTCGCCTTTGCCGTGATGCTGTAAGTCCCGTCAGCGAGCACCGCAACGGTCTTGCTCCAGTTCCCGCTGCCGTCCGCAGGCGTCGTTCCCAAGGAGGTCGTGCCGCCGTGGAATAGCTCCACGGTGCTATTGGCCTCCGCAGTGCCCTTAAACATCGGCGTGTTGTCCTTGGTAATGTTGTCGATGTCCGACGTGCCGGTGTCGCTTGCCGCGTCGAGGTCCGGGATCGAGGGCGGATCAGGAGGCGTCCTGTCGATGGTGTAAGTCTGTCCCGTGGTGAATCCACCGCTGATGTCGTTGCCCGCGGTGTCTTTGATCCCCGTGCCGCTGCTCTTCAAGTCCAGGCGCAGCGTGCCGTCGCCTGTAATCGAGTTCACCGTTACATCAATCGTCGTGCCGCTACCGGCCGACACCGATGCAATCGTCCCGGCGGCCGTGCTGGTGGTCGTCAGCGAGAAGTCTCCCGTGTCCACCCCGCTCACGCTTTCGCTGAAGGTTACCCGGAACGTCACACTGCTGGCGTTGGTTGTTGCTCCACTGGGGTTCTGCCGGTTGATCGAAGTGACGGACGGAGCGGTTGTGTCCACCAATACCGCGCTCGTGATGGGCGGTGTGAAGGTCCGAACCGCGTCGTTGCCGGCGGCGTCTTGCATCGTGCCACTGTTCAACGCAATCGGTGAAGCCGACGCGATGCCGTCGGTATCGGTGTCAGGCGCTACAACGGTGTAACGAAACACCAGCGCGCTCGATCCGCTGCCGGAGAGATAGCTCGCGTTGCGCGCCGTCGAGCCAATCGTCAGGCCAAACGTCGGCGTGCCCGTCACCGTCACGTTCTCGCTGTAGTTGACGGTGAAGTCCAGGTTCTGGCCGAGGCCGTAGCTGCCGTTGGCGGGTCCTGTCACACTCGAAATCGTCGGCGCCGTGGTGTCCACCAATACCCCGGTGGTGATGGGCGGTGTGAAGGTCCGAACCGCGTCGTTCCCCGCGGCGTCCTTCATAGTGCTGCCGCCGCTCAACGCAATCGGTGAAGCCGACGCGATGCCGTCGGTATCAGTGTCAGGCGCTACAACGGTGTAACGAAACACCAGCACGCTCGAGCCGCTGCCGGATTGATAGCTCGCGCTGCGCCCCGTCGAGCCGATCGTCAGGCCAATCGTCGGCGTGCCCGTCACGATCACGTTCTCGCTGTAATTGACGGTGAAGTCCAGGTTTTGGGTAGCGCGGTAGCTGCCGTTCGCCGGGCCGGTCACACTCGAAATCGTCGGCGCGGTGGTATCCACCAGCACCCCGGTCGTAATGGGCGGCGTGAACGCCAGCGGCGCGCTGTTTCCAGCGGCGTCTTTGATGGTTCCACTAATCGGCGAAGCCGAAGCGATCCCGTCGGAATCGTTATCGCCGCCTACCACCGTGTAACGAAAGAGCAGCGCGGTCGAACCGCTGCCGGAGACATAGTTCGCGTTGCGCGCCGTCAAGCCAATCGTCAGGGGAATCGTCGGCGTGCCCGTCACGGTCACGTTCTCATTGTAGTTGACGGTGAAGTCCAGGTTCTGGCCGAGGCCGTAGGTCGCATTGCCGGGGCCGGTAACACTGCTAATGCTCGGCCCGGTCTTGTCAATCGTATAGACCTGGCCGGTGAAGTTGCCGTTGCCCGTGCCGGTGCCGCCGAGCGTCCGGGCTCCAGCATCCTGGATGGAATCGTCATCAACGAGATTGAGGCCGAGGCTGCCACTGCCGGCGCCCGTGCTTGCGGTGACCGTATACGAAGCTGGGCCCCCGGAAACGCCGGTGATGGAAGCGCCCGCTACGCCGGAGGCTGCCAGGGTGAAGTCGGTCGAGTCGACGCCCGTAACGCTCTCCGAGAATGTAACCGTCCACGAGACACTCGCCGCGTTGGTCGGATCCGCATTGGCGCGGTTAATGGAGGAAACTGTAGGCGGCGCGTTGATGGTGAGAGTCACCGTTGCCGCAGTAGTGCCCATAGTCACGTCGCATGCGGCACTCCCTTCAGTACAATTGGAACGAAGCGCTACGCCCCCACCCCCAGACACGGCCCACGTGCCGAGGGTAGATCCAGCAGCGGCCGAAGCCGTTAGCGTGATGACGTTGTTGTTATTGTATTCATGACTGCAGGTGCCCGAGGCCGCGCCCGCGCTATCTGTGCAGCTGAACTCCGTAGTTGTGGGGGCAATGCCGCCGGTCACAGAGCCGCTGCCAACGCCAGCGAAGTTCACCGTCAGAGCCTTAGCGTCCGTAAACGTCGCCTGCGCCTGGGAGCGGGCGCCGGAGGCGGTCAGATAAAAGCGCACGCCCAAGTCGTGGGCTTCGGGGTAAAAGGAATTATCAAAGAGATTGCCGCTGGCGTCGGCGGTGACGAACCAGACGCGGTCGGGGTGTGGGTCGGGGTTATTGGTCTCGTGCAGGGTGAACTGCACGGAGTCGCCCGCTTCCCAGCCGCCGCCGGTGATGGTGACGGTGTCGCCCGGGACGTAGTCGGCCTTATCGGTCTTGACGGTGGCGAAGCCGTAGACTTCGCCGGAATCGAGTAGCGCGCCCGCCGCATCCTTGCCGCCCGCGACGAGCAACATGCCGTCTGCGCCCGCCGGGCTCGCGGCCGAGAGGTCGCGCCCCACCGCCGGCTGGCCGGTGGAGGTGAATCCGCCTGCCCAGGGGATGTACAACTCTGCCGCCGGGACGGCGGCGCTGCCGGCCGCCGTGCCGCCCAGAACCAAGACGCTCGCGTTGTGCGGCAGGAAGACGGCGCGGTGCCCGCTGCGCGGCGCAGCTAGAGCGCTAGCCGCCGGGGTGATGGTGCCGCTCGCGGCGTCGAAAATCTCCGCCGTCGCCAGGTCCGCCTGGGCCGTTCGAGCCGCCGGCGATGAGGACCGTGCCGTCGAGCAGAGTGGTGGCGCTAAGTCCTTGGCGTGGAACGGAAAGCGCGGGGCCAGCGACAATTTGTCCACTCGCCGGGTCCCAGATCTCGGTGCTCGCCAGAGGCACATTTCCGTCCGAACCAGCTATCACGAAAACTCGCCCGTCACTGAGCAGCGCCGCAGCGTGGTGCTTGCGCGGCGAGGACATCACGCCCGCGAGAACAAAGCTGTCGGAGACCGGATCGAAAACTTCCAGCGACATGCTGGTGGTGCCGGAATCCTCGCCGCCCGCGATGAGCACTCGCCCATCGGCAAGCAGCGTGGCCGTCGCGCCCGCGCGCGCCTCCTGCAGGGCGCCCGCGCCCTGCCAGGAGTCGGAGGCCGGATCGTAAATTTCCGCTAAGCCGGTGGCACTCGAGCCCGCGACGACGCCGCCCGCGACGAGCACGCGCCCGTCGGCGAGTGCAACCGCGACGTGCCGGCTGCGCACAGACGACATCGGCGCGGCAGGCGTGAATGAGCCGTCGAGGCCGAAGATTTCAGCACTCGCGAGCGGCTCGCCGGAGAGTCCGTCACCACCCGTGATGAGCACGCGGCTGTCGGGGAGCGCGGCCGCTGCCGCGCCCGAGCGCGCTTCCGACAACACTCCGGGCGTGGGCGCCCAGGTGCCGCTCGAAGGCGCTAGCGCGCCGAACCCTTCACGAGATAGCCCAGCGATCCCAGAACAACAACGACGCCGAAGATGACGGCGGCTTTCCTGGTTGCTTGCCTCATGACTACCCTTCCTTCCCTTCGTTTGCCGATCTTCTGCTCTTCCCCCTCACCCGTCCGTCAACTGACGGACACCCTCTCCCTCAGAGAGAGGGCCAAGGTGAGAGCTGCTTGACCATCCGCCGTAGCGCCCGCCTTTAGGCGGGCATCATCAATTGCCGGGCTAAAGCCCGGCGCTACGGTTAGCCGGAGGCGCCGCGCACGACGCGACAATCCAGGATCATGGCGGCCATCGCGGGATGCTCACTCCTGGCGGGAGGTGCCACCGAGCGCACGATCCAACCTTGGCAGAACACTTGCCCGCATCCCTCGCCGCGCATTTCCACCGGCAGCGCGAAGCACATCTCCACCAGAGCGCTCACCGCCATCAATTCGCGGGCCCGAAACAGAACTCCCGAGCGGCTGATGTTTTCCATCTGGCCTTCGAACCATCCGGTCTCGCCGCTCCGCCGGTATCGCAGGGGCATCTCGATGGCAAACCGGCGGGCGCGCCGCATGCCATTTTCCAGACCATTCACGGAGCGCTTGTTCATCGGCCTGCGTGCCCGCGCGTCGCGACTCGCGCCGGCGCCTCACACTACCCGCTTCAGGATCCCCACTTTGCGATTGCTACATGCTAGCAGGGCTGCTTGAACTGCCAATGGCCCGGGGGTGTGGCGGGTATGGCACAGAAGTGCCATAGGGCGTAAGGGCTGGGTGCTGAGGCCTCGGAACCAGGGGTTGGGAATCGTCGCCCATGTGCGTCGCCAAAAGCGAGCCTGACGCAAACTGCATCCTCTTCTCCATTTGAATTGGAGCGTATTGCCTCGGGTTGGAACCTCCGACGTCGCATGAATTTCCCGCCCTAACGACGGCCTGGTTGCGTTTCCACGAGCACTGGTTCAACAGCGGTCGCCTAACCCGATGCTAATGCGGCAATTGTGGGGGCCCCAATCCGGAGGAGGGTACGGCGTGCAGAAGCCTTCGATCATGCTCAGTTCCTGAAAACAAGCTTCCCTTCCAAAACATCTCCGGCGTCGCGCGCAGGTGAACGGCGTAGAATACCTGCGCAATGGCCTGGCTCGGTAGGCGCGCCCAGGTCTAACGTGCGTGTATGGGCTGCTCCGGACACGCCAGCCCGAAAGGATTACCGCATGGTCCCGATTTCAAGGCGCGAACTGCTGGCTTCCTTGCTGGTTCTGCCTGCTGCGCTGCGCGGGGAGGCCGACTGGATTCCACTCTTCGACGGCCGCACACTCGACGGCTGGAGGGCCAGCGAGAGCGGAGGCTCTTTCCGGGTCGTGGACGGACAGATCGCGGCCGATGGTCCGCGCTCGCACCTGTTCTATACGGGCAGCGTGCGCAACGCCGACTTCAAGAACTTCGAGCTGAAAGCAGACGTGATGGCGCGCCCGGGCGCCAATTCCGGCATCTACTTCCACACCAAGTTCCAACCGGGAGGCTGGCCGGGCAGAGGCTTCGAGGTCCAGATCAACAACACCCAGAAGGGTGACGCGAGTTACGTCGAGCGCAGGAAGACCGGCTCGCTTTACGGCGTCCGCAACGTCTACAAGGCGCTCGCGAGCGACAACGAGTGGTTCCAGTTACACGTCCTGGTCCGGGCGAAGCAGGTGCAGATTCGGTTGAACGGCACGCTGCTCGTAGATTACGTCGAGCCTGACCCGCCCGTGCGCATGGGCGATGCGGCGGGACGCGTTCTCGACCGGGGCACGTTCACGCTCCAATGCCATGACCCAAACTCGAAGGTCTTCTTCCGGAACATCCTGGTGAAGCCGCTGCCGGACGATCTGCCGATGGCCACCGATGAACGGCCGGTAGTGGATGAGGTCTACCGCGAATTGCTGCGGATGAATGCCGGGAACTACCCGGTGGTCGATTACCACGTTCACCTGAAGGGCGGGCTGACGCTGGAGGAAGCGCTGCGCGAGTCGCGCCGGCTCGGGATCATGTACGGAATCGCGGTCAACTGCGGCCTCGGCTTTCCCGTCACCAACGACGCTGCGGCTGAGGAGTTCCTCCGCAGCATGAAGGGTCAACCGGTCTTTGTGGCCATGCAGGGTGAGGGACGCGAATGGGTGAAGCTGTTCTCCAAGGAAACAATCGCCAAGTTCGACTACGCGTTTACCGACGCCATGACCTTCACCGACGACAGCGGCAAGCGCATGCGCCTCTGGATCGACGATGAGGTGGGCGAGATCAAGGACAAGGAGCGGTTCACAGAGATGTACGTCAACCGCATCCTCGGCGTCCTCAAGCACGAGCCGATTGACATCTACGTCAATCCCACGTTCCTTCCCAAAGCGATCGCAGCCGACTACGACCGCCTCTGGACGCCCGAACGAATGCAAAAAGTGATCGACGCCGCGAAACGGAACGACATGGCCATCGAGATCAACAACACTTACCGGCTGCCCAGCCCGGCGTTCATCAAGGCGGCCAAGAAAGCCGGGGTCAAATTCGCTTTCGGCACGAACAACGGAGACAGAAAACTGGGGCGGCTCGAGTACGGCGTGGAAATGGTGAAGGAGTGCGGGCTCACGTGGCAGGACATCTTTGTGCCGAAGCCTGACGGAGAAAAACCCGTCCAGAAGCGGGCGCTTTCGTGAAGCGTCGCCGCAGAGTAATAGGGGCCTGGCGGCGTGTGACACTCGGCGGCAACGTGTACGGGATGTTTGCGGAGCCCCCCTGCGCCTTCCTATATCCCCACTGACCGTCGTGGCCGTTCCCGGCGGATCCACTCCGTATCCTGCACCGGCTCGCCCTCGCACTCGACCTCGATGACCGTTGCGAGCTCATCGGGCGCCTTTTCCGGCAACCCAGTAAACCGCACGCGAAACTCCTCCTGCTGGAAATCCACTTTCTGACCGGTGGCAAACAGCCGCGCCGACTTTACCTTGGTCCGCAGGCCACCGACCGCCACCGTGCTGCCCGGCCAGTTGTACGCGTGGACGTAGAGAGTATTCCCTTTCCGGGTGAAATTCGCCAAGACGGATTCTGTCACCCGGCAGCGCTCCGTCGCGTAGATCGTGGGGCCGTATCTCTGCATCCACTTTCCCACCGCAGCCAGGATGTGAACTGATTCTTCCGGGATCGAACCGTCGCCGTGCGGGCCGATGTTCAGCAAGTAGTTCCCACCGCCCCGCGCGCAGGTGGAGAGGTTGCGGACAATCGTCTTGGGGGTCTTCCAGTTGTCGTCGGCCTTCTGGTATCCCCAACTGTCATTCATCGTCATGCAGGTTTCCCAGGCCCGGCCGGCTTTCTCCGCATGGATTTCCTGTTCGGGGGTTGAGAAGTCCCCGGGGAGCAGATTTCGGTTGTTGACAATGATATCCGGTTGCAGGCCGAAGACCATCTGGTTCATCTTCTCGGACTCCCAGCCCTTCACATCCAGCGGCCAGGCCACGTCGTACCAGAGCACGTCGAGTCTGTAGTTGGTGCAAAGCTCGCGGACGTGCCCGTGGATGTAATCCACAAAGCGCCGGCGCGCCGCCTCGTCCCTGAGGCAACGCGCACCGTCCGGATGATGCCAATCCATCAACGAATAGTAGAGCCCGGCACGGAGGCCTTCCTCCCGCGCCGCCTCGAGAAACTCCTTCACGAGGTCACGCCCCGGACCCTGTCTGGGCGCGCAATAGTTGGTGGACGGGGTGTCGAACAGGCAGAAGCCCTCGTGGTGCTTGCTGGTCATGACCATGTACTTCATGCCCGCCTGTCTCGCCAGTTTCGCCCACGCGCGCGCCGCGTCCGGCTGGGGCCGGAATTGCTTGGCGAATTGCTCGTATTCGGCAACGGGTATTCCTTCCTCCTCCATCGCCCACTCGTGGTGCCCATAGACGCTGTAAAGGCCCCAATGAATGAACATCCCGAACTTGGCCGCATGCCACCACTTCATGCGGCGTTCACGGTCTGCCCGCTCTTCGGCACTCGACTCGCCCGTCGGACGCACACCGCCGACCGCGTCCGCCGCCCTCAGGCGCATGCCGGATGCTGCCAGCGCCGTGGCGCCTGTCCCCAACATCGCCAGGTAATCTCGCCGCGATATTCTCCCGTTCTTCATGTGTTTCTCCTGACCTTCCTCAGGTGATCGTACCAACCCGTATGTTAGTTTAGCTCCATTCCTGTCCCTCGGTTGGCTAGCCAGCTTCCTGTGGGCACCGAACACCTGTTCGCGTTGGGTCCAAAGGGTCTGATGGCCATGATCAGACCCACGGGCAGGCACCGGACCTTGGTGCGATCGGCGAAAGATTAACTGCTGGTGCCTGGCCGCACGGAATCCTGGCGACCCACAGGCTACTAGAACTCCAGATTCTGGGTTGATGGGCGCGAGATAATACTTCACTTCTACTTCAGTTGGCCATTTCGCGCTGGCAGCGGTCGCATCAGAATTCAGCGGAACTAATTGTATTTCATAAGTTTAACTGGTAGGTGCGGAGGGATGCGAACCGCCGACCCGCGGTTTAGGCAAGGTACATCGGCGAGCACGATGCTTTTTTCGGCCGTGGCTCGGAGTTCGTGCTCACCGCATCGATTCTGAAATCTCAGTCAGCTGGCCTTTCTCGGAAGTGATAAGCCTGCCCCACAAAGTGTGTGAAGTCGCCCCAACTCATTAGCGGCGGGCAAGGCCCAATGGCGGCGGTTATGGAAGAATGCGATTCAGAGATACCAGTCTCCGAGAAGCAATTGACTGGGTGGGACCCAGACAGGGACGGAAGGAACTGGGTGTGAGGTGAGCGATGATGAGTGGGCTGGAAGAGCGGCAAGCTACGGCCCGAAGTCGACATTGGTGCTTTCCAAGCCCGTCGAAAAGCATGGGTCTGAGGTAGCGGACAGGTCAGTGATGACGCTCGCCGATCAGGTGACGATCTCGATTAGGAGACTGCAAGGTTTCGCACCTCGGGCCGCGCTCTCCTGCACAAGGAGGACACGATGGCCAAGAGACGAGAGAAGTGTGATCACAGAGCGGCGGTGCTGGAGCCGGATGCAGCCGGGATCGATATTGGAGCAGAAGAGATTTACGTGGCCGTTCCGCCGGACCGCGACGAGGAGCCGGTACGCAGGTTCAGTAGTTTCACTTGTGATCTCCACGCGCTGGCCGAGTGGCTCGAACGGTGCCATATCCGGAGCGTGGCGATGGAGTCGACCGGTGTCTATTGGATCCCACTGTTCCAGATTCTCGAAGCGCGCGGCCTGCAAGTATTTCTTGTCAACGCCCATTACCTGAAGAGCGTTCCTGGCCGCAAGAGCGATGTCTCCGACTGCCAGTGGATTCAATATCTGCACTCGGTCGGATTGCTGAAGGCCAGCTTCCGACCACGGGAAGATATCTGCGCCGTGCGCACGCTATGGCGGCACCGTGGAAGTCTGCTGCAGATGGCCGCCGAACATATCATGCACATCCAGAAGTCCCTCAGCCAGATGAACCTTCAGGTGCATCATGTACTGAGCGACATCACCGGAGCGAGCGGGCAGGCTATTCTGGACGCGATTCTGGGAGGCGAGCGCGATCCCGTAAAGTTGGCGCAACTCTGCAACTGGCGTGTAAAGAGTCCGCGGGAGAAGGTAGCGCGAGCACTCGAAGGAGATTACCGGCCCGAGCACCTCTTCACGTTGAAGCAGTCCCTGGCAGGCTACCGCTATTACCAGAAGCTGATCGCGGAGTTAGATCGGGAGATCAAGTGTCGGATGCAGGCGCTCCCCAGCGCAGCCGATCCTCCAGCACTGATTCCGCGCCGCACGAAACACACGGCCTATCAGCGCCAGGGCAACGATCCCGGGTTCGACCTCCGGAGCGAGTTGTATCGCATCGCCGGTGTCGATCTCACCGACATCCCAGGAGTCAGTGCGGTCACCGCTCAAGTGATCCTCACCGAGATCGGACCGGATGTCAGCCGATTCCGGAACGCATCTGCCTTCGCCTCCTGGCTTGGTCTCTGCCCGGAAAAGCGGGTCAGTGGCGGCAAGGTCCTGTCGTGTAAGACGCGCAAGGTGAAGAATCGGGCGGCCATCGCTCTCCGGCTGGGAGCCAACTCTCTATGCCGTGCGAAAGGCTACTTCGGCGAGTTCTTCCGTAGGATGCGGGCCAAGCTCGGGACAGCTCAAGCCATTACCGCGACGGCGCATAAGATTGCTCGAATCCTCTACCACGTCCTGCTCACCAAACAACCTTACGCGGAAACCGTCTTTCACCAGTGCGATGAACAAGCCAAACAACGAGCGGAAATGAGACTTCGCAAGCTCGCCGCTCATCTCGGATTCCAGACCATCCCCGCTCACTCAATATCGGAAGCTTCGTGATTCAGTTCCTTAGGAGCCGACTTCCCAGGCCGAATCCCTAAAACCCAGCGGAACTGTCTGAGCGGCAGCAACTTGCAGTGGGACGAGCGAGTGATTCTTCTGTTCCGCCCGCCAGCCGCCGGCTAGCACAGCTGGGAGCAACTTCCGTGTCGGCGACCATCCATTCCCAATCCGGCTGCTCAATGTTGAATCAACTTTGGAACGAGGGATGGACGTATTAGCGCGGATTTGCCGTTGGCTGGGGAGTTGTCAGATCTGGTAGGAGGTCAAAACGACACGCTTCGGGTCGCGGGGATTTCCAGGACTGTCAGAAGATCGGATGTCCCACGGTCTGATACGCCTGCTCGTCCCTCCCGCTGCCAATGCCGGAGCCTGACTGAGGCTCGAGTGGTATGATTCTCCCTGTGAATCAACGAACCCACGAACCAAAAACGGACCTCCCGTGCCCTCATTGTGGCAAGGGAACGCTTACGCCTTCACCGAGCGGGGCGAACTACGTTTGCCCGAAGTGTGGCCGAATCGTGATTGGCAAACCACCGAAGACTTCCCAGTAGTGCATACGATTGGCATCACGCTTGTCCGCCCCCGGGTTGTCTGAGGGGACATGATGCCCTTCGACATAGGTGCCCTTGATTCGCGGACGCCCCAAGAGAATTTGCCATACCCCATGTGACGCCCGCCACGTAGGTAGCATCTCGGCAGGTTGGAAACATCTAAGAGGTGAGCAACTCAAGGTCCGCCTGGGAGTTGACTGAGTACGGGATTACGTAAGTGCGCTGACGTATTGGCGAGGGCGATTGAGGGGTGAGTGGCGACACCGCGCCCTTGGGTCACAGAGCCGGCACCCAGGTTAAATGACGCCCACGGACCGTGAAGCATTCTTTCCGAGTTGGCGACGATACGCCCGGAATAGTGCTGGCACTTGGCAACAGGTCCAGAACGAATGGCTGTCTGGCCCTATCGACGGGATGCGTGTTCATCCAAAGTTGGGCAGTACCGGGCAGTTAGATCGCTACCAGGACTCCAGCGGGGCGGTGTCGGACACGCTACGCCTAACAGCATGCGATTGAGCCGCGGCACCTCAGGCCTTGGCTCTCGCCACAGAAGCCGAACGCCGTCGGCTCCAATCGCTTTTTAGCTGGCGCGCGACTTCCTGGCACGGTGTGTCTCGAACAGGAAAGCTGCCAAGGTTTTCGCGGAATCCACTACCAACACCGCCTGCCGTTTGTCTGGCTTGTAAGTGCGCACGTGCCGGTTGCTCATCTTGTTGCTCAAGCCAGACAGGTCGCTGACTGGAAACGTAACATCGATCCGCGCCAGTAGTGACTGGAATCGCAAGCCGTCTGCAGTGAGAGAGCCGGACATTGAAACCTACCCGAGGGCCTTGCTAGGATGACGGGGTCCGAAGGGAGAATCTTCTCTATGGAAGCCGCGGCCGCCAGACCCGACAGGGCGCCTTCGTCCTTTCTCGAGCGACTCGGTATTTACCCACCCCTGGCATGGGGGTTCCTCGCTGTCCTGCTGTTGATGTGCGCTTGCGGCGTTGAATCGGGATTTCTGTCGGCTTATCTCGTCGGCAAAGGAATATCGGCATCGGCCGTGGCGCTGGTGTTCACCGTGTACGGTATCACAGCTACGTTTGCGTCATGGCTGTCCGGAGCCCTCTCCGACCTCTGGGGACCGAAACGGGTCATGTTCATCGGTCTGGCCATCTGGCTCGTTTTCCACGTGGCCTTTCTCTTACTGGGGGTCGCGCCGGGCAACTACCCGATGATACTGCTTTTCTATGCAATGCGCGGGTTCGGCTATCCGCTCTTCGCATACGGCTTCCTGGTATGGATCACGGTGGCAACGCCGGCTCGAAATCTCGGGACATCGTTGGGCTGGTTTTGGTTTGCATTCGCCGCGGGCTTCCCGACCCTCGGCTCCCTCATCGCGAGTTACCTGGTTCCGCTGATGGGCTCGTATCAGACCCTCTGGTGGGCGCTTATTTTCGTCGCCGCTGCCGGCCTGGCCCTGCTCGGCGTTCGGGATCCGACGGGAACACGGAGGCTCGCTCCCGCGGGCGAGAATCCAATAAAAACGCTCATTTCCAGTGCGACGATCGCCTGGCAGATCCCGAAGATCGGAATCGGCGGCATCGTGCGAACGATCAACACGGCGGCCCAACTCGGTTTTCTGGTGTTTCTGCCGGTCTATTGCACCACCACGGTCGGCTTCACCCTCACGCAGTGGCTACGCTTGCTGACCATGCTGTCGGTGACCAACGTCATCTGGAACCTCTTGTTCGGAATTATCGGCGATAAATTCGGGTGGCGGAGGACCGTCGCGCTGTTCGGCGGCGTTGGCTGTGCGGTCACGACCCTCATGCTTTATTACTCCATGCAGGGACACCCGGCGAATTACACGCTGGCGGTCATTGCCGGCATGTTCTATGGAGCCACCCTGTCGGCCTATACGCCACTCGGGGCGATTATGGCGGCTCTCGCGCCGGGCCGCAAAGGCGCGGCCATGTCGATCCTCAACTTCGGTGCCGGGGCGAGCGC
>Ga0315280_10006828_pt1 | contig 15582 bp, 13 predicted proteins | sample YL17G06_40_MG_FD_203697 | JGI IMG/M metagenome (GOLD analysis project Ga0315280, IMG submission 203697) | Sediment microbial communities from Yellowstone Lake, YNP, Wyoming, USA - YL17G06_40 | ecosystem: Environmental > Aquatic > Freshwater > Lake > Sediment | place: USA: Wyoming | collected... | reverse complement strand
TTAATCATATTTTTGGCCCAAATTCTTTCATCTTTAGGCGGGATTAAAAGCCCGGCGCTACCCACGACTTCAGGTAGAGACGAGGTGCTTGAACAAATCACCGGCACCCCGCAAGCCATGGCTTCCAAAGGCGGCAGACCAAAGCCCTCATAGAGCGAGGGGAAAACAAACGCCTGGGCGCCGGAATAGAGTGCCGGCAGATCCTTTTCCGCGACATAACCCGTAAAAATCACTTTATCGCGCAAATTTAAATCATCAACGAGGGTAAAAAGCCCCTCATAATACCAGCCCTTTTTACCGGTAATGACTAGATTGATATCGGCTCCTTCGCGGACCGCTAAAGCAAAGGCGCGCACTAGAAAGGGTAGATTCTTGCGCGGTTCTAAAGTGCCCACATCTAAAAGATAATTAGCGCCTGTATGGTACTTTTTTTGGACTTTTTTGAGCATTTTTTTGGATTTGATCGGTCGAAAATCCCGGGAGGCCGCTAAAGGAATAACTCTGATTTTTTCGGCGGGAATTTTTAAGAAAGCCATCAAATCTTTTTTGGTGTGCTCAGAGATGGCAATAATTCGGCTGGCCTTACGATAAGAAAAGGGTTCCCATTTAGAGTAGAAAAGTCGGGAGGCCAGCGGCAGATTTTCGGGAAAAAAGATGGAGATGAGGTCATGGCAGGTAACAATTACCTTGCCTGGATAAAGCAAGGGCGCGGAAAAACACGGCTGATGGAGAAGGTCAACTTTCTCCTTGCGGGCGCGGCGCGGGAAAGTAAATTGATCCCACAAAAAACGTCCTGGAGTGGAAAAATCTTTCTCATGCCGGCTAGCAACGGTTTTAGGATAAACCAAAATATATTCGTCTTGAGGATCAACCTTTGAAAGAGCCTCGACGAGATTTTTAACGTAAAATCCGAACCCTGACTTTTGCCCGAGAGTGGTTTGAGTGTCTATCGCGATTTTCATGAGACTTTTCCCACTAAGGCCCTGATTTCTTCCATCTTAACCGCTTTGATGATCATTAAGGTTCCTAAATAAGCTAGGCCGGCAATGGGCACCAAAAACCATAAACTTAACGGCTTTAAGACAAAAAGGACAAGACCTAAAATTATACCCCCTAAGCCAACTTTAGGCAAGATTTGCCAATGGATCTTGAGATTAACAAACCGATGCATTAGTCGAAAGTAGAGATAAACCACGACTATTTCCGTCAAAACCGTGGCCAAAGCCGCCCCGATATAAGAGTAGCGAGGGATTAAAATGAGGTTTAGGCCAACATTAAAAACAACTAAAAAGAGGTTTGGGCCGATCATTTTCGTTTGTTTGCCCAAGGCAATAATCATGTAACCGAATAAATGGGAAATAAAAGAGATGGCGACCGCGACAATCAAAATCTGCAGGGCAAGTGAAGAAGTAGCCGGCAGACCAAAAATTGGCGTAATCGTCGAGGCCGTCATGAATTCCGGACCAGCGACAATTCTGATCACCCGGCTGGCAATAAAAATGATGCCCACGGCAATTGGCACGGCGCTAATGATTAAAAAATCAAAAGATTTCTGGAAGGCAGCTTCGAGGCGTCTGTCTTTAGCATAAATATAATGGGTGACCACCGGAAAAACATTACCCATAAAAATGGCGGGTAAAAGAATTAAGATTTCCACCACCTTGTAGGGCGGGCCATAAATACCGACATCAGTTGAAGTTTTCAACAAGGAGAGCATCAAGGTGTCATTCTTAAAATAAATTAGGGCCAAAATTGAGACGAGAAAAATCAAGAAACTTTCGCGGAAAATTTCTCGCCAGAAGCGGAAATCAAAAGCCGGCCGAAACCGAAGATAAACTCGACCTAACCAGGCGCTGGCGAGGAAGTTGGCCAAATTGCCCAAAAAGTAAGACCAGAGAATTTGATTTAAAGACGCGGCGTGATTAATTTGCCATAAAACCACCCCAAAAATCACCAGCCGGCCGAAAACATCAGTCAAGGCAGCTTTGTCCATCCTTAGACGATTTTGAAAAATGCCGACATAGGTGCCGTTTAAGGCCTGCCAGAACCAGGCCGCGGCAATAATGCCAATGCCAAGGCGAATCTCATGATATTGAGGGATTAAAAAACCAACCGCAAAAGCCAGAGCAAAAACAACTGCGGCCAGCAAAGTTCTCAAAGTCAAAACATTATTGAAAATTTTCTCTTGGGCGGCTTCGGGCTTGGAGATTTCCCGGACTAAAAACCAGAAAAAGCCAAAATCAGCGACCACGGCAAAGAATTGGATAAAGGCAAAAATAGTCGTGTATTGACCGTAACCGGCCACGCCCAAATAACGGGTTAAGGCAGCAACCAAAAACAACGAGATAATCGTTGTGATAATTTTACCGATGATTTGAATGACGGTGTTGTAGGCTACCCGGCGAGTAAAACTCATAAAATTAGTAATAAGTTATCGGTTATTAGTTATCAGTATAGGAAATATCAATCTTCAATAAGATTAGCAAAATTTAACCTATAAGGCAAGAAAAAAGCCCCGCGGTTAGGCGGGGCGTGTTGTGATAGTTACACTATAGCAACCCTTTTCGATAAAGCCATCTGCATAACAAAGCAAACAAAGTCCCAAGACAGCTGCCAAATATCGAGACAAAGAAAATTTTCCAGTCCATTGTTTTCCTCCCTTTTCAGGTCTCCCATGGCCAAAAAAAAATAATTAGCAATAACCCACACACGATCAATCCACCAACTAGATACCCTGGATTATGGGTTTGGATGCCATGAACCGACATTAAGAGACACGCTAGGATATAACCGCCCGATACAAACTTGCGAGTCCAGGGGTCCACGATGATCTCCTTTTCAAGGTTCTTCTCGCTTTCGCAAGAATCAATATAGCTTACCAGTAAAATGATACAATGTCAATAATTACGTCATTGTTTTATGGATGTCGAGATCACGATAAAACCTGTTGTTCTCTTGACAAGATTCGATATCTATGCTATATTTAATATTGTATTTGACATTTTTCCCGTCATATTATAGATATCAGTCATCCGATACAACCCCGGAGGTTATATTTAACAGGTTAAAATATGGACATAGAAAAAATTTTACGAAATTTTGGGGTCACACCAAAAGAGACAAAAGTATATCTCGCGGCTTTGGAATTGGGCGAGGCCTCCCCTAAAGAATTAGCCTCACACGCTGGTATCAAACGAACCACCCTCTACGAAATGCTCCCCAAACTTTTTAGAAAGAATCTTTTAAACCAGGTCGTTCACGGCAAAAGGCGGCATTTAGTTGCCGAAAGCCCGAACCGCCTGCTCTCCCAGTACAAAGCCGATATCAACACACTCGAAAAGGCCCAGCCCGAGTTCTTGGCACTTTTCAATCAAATTAAAGAAAAACCCAAAGTTTATTTTTTTGATGGCATTGAGGGCATGAAAAAAGTTTATGAAGATATTTTAGAGACAAAAAGAAACATCAGGGCATTTTCAGGAATAAATGATATTATCCAGCCGGAATTAATTAAATGGCTACATGAATACTACGAGCCGATAAGAATAAAAAATCAGATTTTCGCCAGAAACATTGCCAACATTAGTCCCAATATTACAAAATTGATGCCCCCGGGAGAACTTCGGGAAAATAAATTTATTCCCGCAAAAATATATCCAATTACTACAGAAATTATTATTTATGGTGATAAAGTCGGCTACACAACTATTCGTAAAGATAGTTTGCCTTTAGCAATCTTGATCGAGAACAAAGAAATCGCTGAATCAATGATCTCAATTTTTGAAGCGGTCTGGAAAATGGCGAAGAAATATAAATAGACCTTAAATTCTTTCTGCTTGAGAATATTGAATTTTCTTTTTTGCGCTTTTTCTACCAGCACCACCCCATTTTATCCAAAAATCTTTTGGTATTCCTGAACTTGCAATAACACTCTCCATCGTTTTCGGCGGTATTGAATTAGAACCATGCTTTTGAATATGGGTTAATTTCTGCTGACCGTCGACCTTACCCCTGAAATAATAATGAGATCCTTTCGTATTTTTTAAAACAAAAAAATGTTGCCTTAGAAAATCGACAACATCCTCAAAGTCCCAATTAAACAAACCTTTAGGCATAACATTTTCCGGCGGGCATAAGCTGGTTAACCGAGCTGATGTGCGCATCATATTCGGTAACATCATCTAAAAGCTTTTCTCTCTTAACCACCGACCCCTCCCGTTCACTCTCTAATATCTTGTAATATATTTCATAATATTTTTTATTTGCCCGGCCATTTAACAAAGCTTCATCCATTTTTTCCTTACACACGGTTTCTAAATAGCCAATGGCCGCCGTTTCCAACTCTTTTTTAACATATTCTAAATCTTTATTTTCTATAACAATCCCAAAATCTAAACAAACACCTGTAAATGTTCTTTCACCCCTTTTTTTGTAAATAATGAATCTAATATAACCTTTTTTATAGGTGTTCATTTGAACTCCTGCTCTCCTTAATATAATCAACAATATTATACACCAAAATTATCAAAATAAAAAATACAAACCCGGCGGGTGTAAGACATAAGAATGCGGCCAATAAAAATGGCGCCCCCGGGGTGATTCGAACACCCGACCTTTAGGTCCGCAACCTAACGCTCTATCCGCTGAGCTACGGGGACATGAGTTAAAGTTACTCCATATTAAGTCGGAAATCAAGCGATGAGATCAAAAAATTTTCCCCAATAGCCATTTTATTTCTAATTGAAGTTTATCACTTAAGGAAATTTCTTTCCCCTGGCCTTGTTTTAATAAATATTCCAATAATTCGCCAGCCGGCAGAAACCAACCATTGCGGCGGGCCAAATAGACCATGTTCCTTTGAAAAGTTCGGTCCAGCCGACCACCCCGGACAAAACCTCGAGCAAAATGAGTAAAGATAATCGCCGCCCCATTTTCTTCGATGAGCCGATCGATATTCTTTTGGTTTAAAAGACGATTGAATCTTTCAATGTCGGCGCCGTCAGCGGAAGAAAACCAAAAGTTAGTATATTCTTTTACTCGCTCCTTATAAGGCATATAAGGATCGGCTTTGAGAGTATTTAAATTTTTGAAAGTGAAGTTTCTTGTAAAACGGATGTATTTTTGAGCGTAATCGCCCCAAAAATAGATTGATTCGGGGTCATCGCCGTGAAAATGGCTCCAGCGCCAAAAGGGCCGGAGAGCCGCAAATCTTTTGATGCCCCAATAGAGATTGTCAGGATTTTGGGCGTGATTGATCTGGATTTTGGGATAAAAACCCATAAATTGATGGAAAATTTCCAAGCCATCGATAATGTCTTGGCGAGTAAATCGGCCTGAACCGACGCCATGGAGAGCAATTTCAAAACCTTCGCGCTGAAGTTTTTTGCTATATTGACGGTATCGATAATCTTCCAGAGAAAGGCCTTTAAAATTATCTCGCGGCGGAAAAGTCCAGACAGTTTTGGTAGTTTTAATTCCCAGGCGCGCCAAAAAATCATAGATCGGCCGAGTATTTTCGATTTGGTCGCCGTCGGTATCATCAATAATAGTTAAGGCAAATTGTTTACCATTTGGAAAAGTCATTTGATATTAAAATATCGTCTGTTGTCACGAAAGTCAAAAAAACGGAGAGGGTGGGATTCGAACCCACGGTCGCCTTTCGGCGACAGCACGTTAGCACCGTGCCGCACTAGACCAAACTATGCGACCTCTCCATCGATAACATCATAACATGGCGGAAGGGGTGAGATTCGAACTCACGGTCCGCCAAAGGCGGACTCTGGTTTTCAAGACCAGCTCCATAAACCACTCGGACACCCTTCCAGATTATTCTAAACTATTTTTAAGTTTCTCTCTTAAAACTTCTCTGCCATAACCAGATTTAAAAAACTTTTCATCTTTTTTCGCATCCTTTTTATTGGCGAATGATTCATAAAATACAATCTTAAATGGTCCATTTCTCTTTGTCCATTCATTTACACTTCTTTTGATACAGTTATGTTCTAAAAAACGTCTCTTTAAATTGTTTGTGAATCCGACATACAGTTTTCCATTCTTTTGACTTTTCAACACATAGACATAAAACATCATAAACCTCCGCCTCTTCGGCGGATGGGCCGATGAGGCCCAACTCTGCCATCTCTCCATAATATACTCTAATTTTAGCAGATTTTAAGGTGAAAAGGAAGTGGGGGCTTGCCAAAATTCCCAACCTCATTGTATGGTATATTCACAATGAATCCCGTCAGAGATTACAAAATGTTTTATACATACGTTTTACAAAGTAAAAAAGATGGTAAGTGGTATACAGGTACAACGTCAGATTTGCAGAAGCGCTTTAAAGAACATAATATTGGGTTATCAACCTCCACAAAAAATCGAGGTCCATTTGTATTAATTTATTATGAGGCGTGCCTAAATCAAAAAGACGCTTTTACAAGAGAAAAATATTTAAAAACAGGAATGGGTAAGCCCCGTTAGAAACACAGATTTCTAACGGGGTAAGCGCTATCTGAAAAGCAGATTAAAGCGCTTCCTATCTCTAACGGGATGAAGTTAGCAATTTTAATCCCCGCTTATAATGAAGAAAAAACCATCGGGCAAGTTTTGACGTCTATCCCCCGACGTTTCCCTAAAGTTAATCAAGTTGAAATTGTGGTCATTTCCGACGGCTCAACGGATAAAACAGTGGAAATTGCCCAAAAGGCCGGGGTTACATTGATTGAGCATAATTTAAATCGAGGATTGGGTGGCGCTTTGGGAACTGGTTTTGAATATGTTCGCCAGAATTATTTCGACGTGGTCGTCACTTTTGACGCTGACGGTCAGCACCAAAGCGAAGACATTTGGCCAGTAATTCGGCCGATTATTTATAGACGGGCTGATGTGGTGATTGGCTCACGTCTCAAATCCGCCAGTTGGCGGACGCGGGGCATGCCTTGGTATCGCCTTCTCGGTATTTGGGGTTTAAATCTTGTAACCCTCATCTTTTTCTGGGTCTGGTCAACTGATTCCCAATCAGGACTGAGAGCTTTTTCCAAAAAAGCGATTCGCTTAATTGATATCCAAGCTAATAAAATGGAAGTTTCGAGCGAGTTTTTCTATGAAATTGGCCGACATGAATTAAAATTTAAAGAAGTGCCAATTAGAAGTATTTATACGGAATATTCCTTGGCCAAGGGTCAAAAAAATTGGAATATTTTTCGAATTATCTCGAGGTTAATATATCGGAGGTTTTTCAGTAAATAGATAAAAGGTAAAACATTCCACGAATTTTACTATTCACGAATTAACACGAATCCTAATTCGCGGCGATTCGTGAACAAAAGATTAGTGGAGAGTGATTCAATTTATTATTATGCATTTTAGTTTAGCTTTAATTAAAATTCTTTTCAGTCTTTTTGCCCTTTTTGCTTGGTCAAGGGCGGTGATCCGTTTTTACACCAAAGATTTAAATCTTAAAGAGCTATTTTTTTGGTCGCTACTTTGGCTGGCGATGATAGTTCTGGTCTTTGTCCCCGGCAAAACCAATTTTTTAGCCAAAATCTTGGGGATGGAGCGCGGTAATGACGCGGTGTTTTTTTTGGGAATCGTGGCTTTGTTTTATGCTTCTTATCGGCTTTATGTCAAAGCCAATGAGCAAGAAAAAGAAATTACCAAATTAGTCAGGGCATTGGCCCTGAAGAATATCAGACGACAGAAAACAGTTAAAAGAAAACAGAAATTCGTATAGAAATTGGAAGTTGGATAACAGTTTTCTAATTTCTATTTTCCATACTAATTTCCAATTTCCTCTAACCAATTTTTTATGCGTGTATTATTAATTAGCCATTACTATAAACCAGTCAAATCGCCAGTCAAAAGAATGGGGCGAATTGCGGAATATCTCTCCCGTAAAAACGAAGTGACGGTTTTGACGAGCCTACCTTCTTATCCAACGGGAATCTTGCCTCCAGAATACCGCGGCAAACTTTGGAGCGCCGAGCAAAATGGCGAAATTCGGATTGTTCGAGTTTGGGATTTTCCTACGCCCAATAAAGGTTTTTTGCGCCGCACTGTCAACCATTTAATGTTCTTTATCTCGGCCTCCGTGGCGCTAACTTTTTTGAAAACTTTTGATTTAGTGATTGTTTCCTCACCCAGTTTTCTTTCTGGGCTCGCGGGTATTTATGCGGCCACGATTGGCAAGGGCGATTTTATTTTTGATGTCCGTGATCTTTGGCCAGATTCCGCCTTCGAACTTGGCTATCATGTTAACCCGATGATTAAAAGACTCTTAGAAACTTTGGAAAAATTTTTCTACAAAAAAGCGAAAAAAATTTTTACCGCGACTGAAGAAATTAGAAAAACAATTATTCAAATGGGGATTAGCGAAAGAAAAATTGTTACTCTGGTCAATACCGTTGATATTAATGTCTTCAAACCAAAAATTGTTCAGCGGCAGAAATTTAATCTTAAAGATGATGAGTTCATTATCATTTATATCGGTTCTTTAACCCAAGTCCAAAATTTAAGAACCGTGATTGAGGCGGCGGCCAATTTGAGAAAAAATCCAAGGATTAAATTTTTGCTCGTGGGTGAGGGCGAAGACAAAGAAAATTTGATTATCCGTGCCAAAAAATTTAAATTAAACAACATTGACTTTATTGCCGGCCAACCAACAGAGAAGATTATTGAATTAATCAATGTCGCCAATGTGGGCTTGATTTCCCTTTCGACCAATAAATTTTTTTCGGATAATGCCCTGCCGACAAAAACGAGCGAATATTTGGGTTGTGGTAAACCAATTGTCGCCTGTGCGGGAAAAAACTTAAAAGATCTCATTGAAACCAATCAGGTCGGGATAGTGGTGCCGCCTGGGGATTCCAAAGCCTTAGCTAAAGCAATTTTAGAGCTCTACCAAAATCCGACCAAATTAAAAAAATATTCCCGAAATGCCCGCCAGTTAGCCATCCGCCAATTCTCAGATAAAAAATTTTATGAGGTCTTAGAAAAAAATCTGCCTTAGAACCTCAACCCCACTTCGTAGGTGGGGTTAACGGTGATATTTCACTGCCATCTTACACTTACGAAGTGTAAATTTTTTGGTTAGAATTTTACTTGGCATCTCTGTATTTCCCCGCCTTCGTTTGGGAGGCGGCGGGCAGGCCCGCCGCCTCCCAGGCAAGGTTGAAAAAACTGCGCATTGTATCGGCAAATTCCTTGGACTCAATCTCAAGACCATAATTCTCTCTTAAAGAAGAAACAATCGCCACGATATTGGATTGAATAATAATCATATCATCTAATTTAAAATCCTCTGGTAGATATCGAATTTCTCGCAATAGACTTTTATCGGTCGAGACCATTTCCCAAGGTCCCTCAATCTTTTCTCTTGGCCGCAAAACCCTCATTTTAATACCCCGACGAACTCTTTCATCTATGTGAGAACGGACATATCTTTCACCTAAAACTGCCATAATATTTTTAACAGGCGTCAAGTCCAAAACTTCCTTAGCGCCACTTCTTATAGAATTATCGATAATTGTCTTAGCCCCTTCATGCCCCTCATAATATCTTATTTTGGGTTTTACTCCTTTGATATTGAAGATGGACATCAGGTCGGGGAGAACCTGTTTAAAGACCTCTTTTCGGCTGTCTAAAATTCTTCCTAAGATTTTGGGGTCTTGAGCAACGTATAATTTTTTGCCTTTTTCAGGCGAAACTGTCAAAAGACCTAAATCTAATAATTTTTCTAAATGAGGGTAAGTAGCGGTTCGTTCAATACCGGCTTTTTTGGATAATTGAGCGACACTTGCCGGCGAGATTTCTAAGGCAGCTAAATATAACTCCGCTTCTTGAGGAGATAAATTTAATTGGGTTAATGTCTCTAAAATTGTCATCTTATAGCCACTTACTTTATTATAATCCTTAATTTGCTCTTTGTCAAGTTGTTGTACAAAAATGACAAAAGTGCCAAATTTCGTGTATTTTAGCTTTCAAATCTGCTAAAATAATATGTTTTCAGGCTGGGATAGCCTGGAATAGAACCTGAACAAGGAGAGCTAAGATGAAGATTCTTTGTCTTGATCCTGCCAGAAATTGGCATGGTATCGCCACCGGTGGTGGACTGATTGAGAATCTCGGTCTAGGCTACATTGCGGGAGTTGCTCGAGATTGTAGCCACGAAGTCCAGATGATTCAACCTCCCCTGAACGATGTATCAGACGCCGAGATTCTGGAGCTGGCGATCAAAAGCGATGTCGTAGCCATGAGTTGCATGGCCTATAACGCTGATGATGCCATTAGGCTAGCGCAGAATATCAGGCGTTGGTCGCCAAAGACTCGACTGGTTGCCGGTGGACCTGGCCCCTCTGGTATGCCGGAATGGTTCACCTCTACCTTTGATGCGGTGATCGCTGGCGAAGGCGAACATGAATTCCGACTTTGGTTATGGTCAGAAGGAAGAATCTTTGGCCAAATCACAAAAGCTGGGCGTAACATGCAGTGGGATGGCCGGCCTTTCCCTTTGCGCGACCTCGAAGTATTGAAGAAATCTCGCATGTGCGGGGCCTGGCCGATCTCTAACAAAGAGCAGGTTGTCGCTGGCATACAGTACGGCCGCGGATGCCCCTACAGCTGCTGGTTCTGTTCTTCACAGACAGTCTGGCAGAGAAAAGTCTGCTGGCGCGATCCGGGCAGTGTGACGGATGAGCTGGAGGAGATCCATGAGCGTTTCGGTGTTAACTCGGTTGACTTCATGGATTGTACCTTCAACGCCAATCACGGAAAGATCATCGCCCTCTGCGAGGAAATGATCCAACGAAGAATCAACCAAAAGATTTGTTCGTTCGTCACTCTCAACCCGGCCCAAACCAGGGATGCGCCGGAGATGTATGTGGCAATGGTTGAGGCCGGCTTCCTCAAGGGCGGATTCGGACTAGAAGATCCAACTTCAGCAGCACGCCAGCGCCTGGAAAAGCATAGTAGTGATATCGAGGCCTGTCATCGGACTTTCCAGGCAGCTTCAGAAGCTGGCTTGATGGTCAGATGCTATCTGATCATCGGCGCGCCCGGGCAGGGTGACACGAACGTCGAGGCCATGAAAGAGATGCTTTCTACCTGGCCAATCGATGAGATCCGCATCTCCATCTTCTGCCCCTTCCCTGGCACACGGGCCTGGTTCGACCTTCAAGACCAGATCATCGAGCGAGACCTTAGGAAATACGATGCCAACTGGCCTATCATCCGCTCGCACTGGAGTCCAGAAGAATTGCTAGCAATCCGCAAAGAGCTGGCAACCCACTTCTACCAAAGCTCCAACTATAGGACAAGGCGCGATGAAAGGATCGCCCGCGATCCAAGATTCAAAGCAGGCTATGCTGAGTTCGAGAGTTTCTTGAACAAGGCTGGCTATCTCTAAGTTCCCAGCCCCAAACCCACACCCCCGCCATTGCGGCGGGGCAAGCGGGTGTCCCTCGACTACGCTCGGGATAAACTCGAGTTCAAGCCCTGAACCCATCGTGGTTCAGGGCTTTTTTCGTCCAGAGGACGATCGGCCTTGGGCCGAGTTTATTTTTGATCTATTTTAATCTAGCCCATTCTATTTTCTCCTGGAGATATAATAATTTTCTTTCGACCGACTGACTTTTATTATATTCCTAGAGGCTTTATATCTTAGACCTAACCTGTTTTGATACACCTCCGAGGTGTATCATTTGGTTTGGGTCTACCAATATGCTATAAAATCCCCATCCGAGACAGGTTAGAGTATATTAATGATAATCTTCGTAAAAATTATCGGCCATTTGTTTAAAAAACTCATCACCAGTAATTTTATAAAGCATATTTAGTTGTTCAATATGAGTTTGGTGATAAGATTCACTCTGCTTTTTATGTTTCAGACAATAATAACTGATGTTCCCAGGGACCCTAAAATCGGGCAGATATTTTTTTAACGTCGTGAGTCCCGCATCGAGAATGTCTTGGCTGGAACTATCTTTCTTTAATAAATAATAATCATAAACGCCATAAAGGCCAAAAATAAAGCCATTGAGGGTTTGATCAGGGTTCTCTTCGGGATATTCTTGAATCCAATAATAACCCGCTTGATCGACTTCAACGGTCCAAAGATTAGGATAGTTGTCTCGTAGGTGAAGAAAACTTAAAAAAGTTTTCTCGGCTACATGGAGATATTCTGGTTTTTTGGTGACCTCGAAAAGCCTCGTAAAAAAGGCTAGGGCCTCTCCCTGAACCATACCCGAATACCAAGGGGCTTTTAAGACATCGTCTTTAATCTCGTGTAAAGCAAAATCAAAGTTTAGGGGAAAAAACCAAGCGCCGTGATCATCTTTGGCTACGGATTGCAATTTTTGGGCATATTTTTCCGCTAAACTAATGTATTGTTTATTTTGAGTTTTCCGGAAACTATCTAAATACCATAAACCGACTTGGGCCATCTGACCCGGATGATAATATTGCTGGTTATAAATAATAATGCCATCGGAATCTACCGGAAAATCGGGCACGAAAGGAGCAATTTTTTCATAGGTGTATGGCAGGTCAGCCGGAGCCAGTCTTTTAAGGTTAAATTGATCGAGGAAATAAGGTTTATTGGTTTCATATTGAAAAACAACCAATTGACGGTCTTTCTGAAAAGTCTGGCCATCGCTCTGATATTGGTAGCTAAAATTTTTCTCGTAAATTTTTCTAAAATATTGAGTATTAGTAAACAATTGGCTTTCTTCAGATTTTAAGGCGACTAAGTAATTAATCGAGTACTTATCTAAAATTATCAATCTTTCTTCAAGGCTAATGGCGGGATCATAAATTTTTTTAGCCAAAGTGAACTCATCGACAGCATAAGGATATTCCTGGACCACACAACTGGAGTAAAGAAGAATAACTTGGGCCGCCGTAATATTTGAGGTCGCCACCACGCAAGGCGGAGGTAATTTTTTTAAAAAATCCATTGTTTCTTGGCCACCGAGTCGATCAATTTCACCATAATAGTCGATTTGGCGGCTAGCTAAAAGATTCTCAGAATTTTGGGCCCTCAAAGTCCTAAAATCGGACCAATAGGGCGAGGTCAAAAGAATAAAAATGAGCCAGCATAAAACGCTGAAATTCAAAGAATTTTTAATTCTGTCTAAGGAAAATTCCTTTTTAGTAAAATGGAAAATAAGATATAAAACCACTGCCAAAAGAATAAAAAACAACCACAGCCAAATAAAATATTGATAAACTAGGGGTTTTTTAGCGCTAAAGATTACCTCATAAAGAAAGGCAAAAATGGGAGTTTTGTCAATGATCAAAAAGAAGGTCAAAAGACCGGCAAAAACGATTAGGGCAAGATATTGACCAATTTGAGGTAACCGCTCGATAAGCCAATTTAAAAAATAAATGACCAAAAAGATTGAAAAACCAAAAAACAGAAAATAAGGAATATCAGTAATTGCTCTAATCGTAAATACTTCCCCGAGATATTTTAAGAAGATGCCCCGTAAATGGAAACTTTGTAAGGTGATGGCCAAAAGAGTAATCGGCACGGCCAAAAGGAAAACAATTGGTTTTCGCCAGCGCCAAAATAAAAACAATAGTGGCAAGGCAAAAATAGTATAAAGGTAAAAGATACTGATATTATGATATGATTCATTTTTGGACGTAGAAATATTAGCGAAATTGGCAATATTATGTAAAATAAGACTCCGGGAATTTTGCCAATTAAAAATTAACAAAAATAAGACAAAAAGACCGCTAAACGCTAAAAGTAAAAATCCCAATCTTTTTAAGATCAATTTATCTCGGCTGATAATTAAAATCAAAATAATAGCCAAGATTAAAATCAAGCAATAATCGATCAAATGAGTCAGATGAATCATACCCAAAAATATTGCCGCCAAAATCACCAATATAAATTTTCCATAATTTTGCTGCTTACTGTAAAGATAATCGGCCGTCAGGCCCAAAAGCAACGGTAAAAATAAGAGACGATTGAAACTATCAGGCGCTCTGATAGGCACTAAGGGATAAAACACCCCAGCACTTAAAAGAATCGCCAAGAAAGCAAGATAACAGACAGCGGCGAGATATTTATTCTGAAAAAATATTTTGGCAACTAAAAAACTGGTCATTAAAGCAAGAATAACCAAGGGCAAGAGAATCTGACTAAAAGCCGTAAAAATATTAATTTGTAACACTCGCGAAAGTTCGCCCACAAAAATATGCCAGATGGGAAAGCCATAAACCGGATTAATGGTCGTGGTTTTGACTACCCATAAATTATAGGAGCTCAAGGATTGAGCGGAGACGACTTTTCTTAAAATTGCTAAGTGAAAATAGGCATCGCCAATGATTTTTTCTTGGAGGCTTGCGACCCCCAAAAAGGCGATGATTGAACCGATGATAAGGAGGCCAATCAATAGCCAATCGCCAAAAGAGATTTTTTTGATAAATAAAAAATTAATCGTTAGAGTTTTTGCTGATGATCGCCAAAAGCCAAGTCCCCAAAGAGCCAAAAGTAACGTCAGGTTGATGACGATGACCAAGTTAAGTGACAAATTAAAAATCATCCCCAGGGTGGCAATCAAAAATTGGAAACTAAAACCCAAGGTCAGCCAATAAAAAATCTTGTGGCTGAAAGTCTCAATCGAAAAATTGAATATTGATTCGAGTAAAAAACCGGGGATAAGAATTAAAGAAAGAAAAGTTAATAGAAAACCAAGATTGGTTAAATTAAATTGGCTGAATCTCGCCAAGAGACCCAAAATTACCAACCATCCAAGAATCATTAAGTAAAACCAAGTTAATTTAATTCTCATATTTTTGAAACCTCATAAATGATGGTCTGCTGGTCAAGATATATAAGGAAAAAACGGCCAACGAAACGTTCGAAAAAAATCTGATTGGAAAAATCGTCATTGCTTAAATAGATATAGTCCATCGGATATTTTGACGAGTCGATCAGGGCCAATTTTTCTTCATCAGGAGTCTGGGAATCAAAAATCCTCATCAGCTTATTTTCATCGGCTGATCCCAAATTATAAGCCATATATTGGTTAGTAAGGACCGATAGGCTTCTGGAAATTTCATGATTGGCCAAGATGACTGACTTTGGCGATAAATTTTTAACAAAAGACAAGGCATTTTCGTCATAATCAAAAGCGCCCAGAAAATATTTTTGACCCTCAATTTTGATCGGTTTTTGATAATAAGCTCTCAGATATTCCAAAGAGGGGGCAAAAAAGAGAAAGCCAATGATTAAAATAAATAAAAAATTGATGGTTAAATTTTTAAATTCCAGACGTTCAAGCGAGAGCGTCGGTTTCAAAACAAATCGGAAAAATGAATAAATTAAACCGCTCACAAAAAGGCTTCCTCCAAAAAGCCAAATTAAATGAGCGCTAATAAAGGCGGCAATTGATTTAGAGTAAAAAAGCGTGTAGGAAAAATTAGTGAGGGCCGCGGTTTTAACTTCTAAAATAACTAAAAGGATAAAAATTAGGCCCAAAAAAATCGCCAAAAAATTACGCCAAAACGCCGTGGTTGATTTTAACCTTCTTTCAATTAAGACCAGAATTAATCCCAAAACTAAAGCCAGCACTAAAA
>Ga0315280_10006827_pt1 | contig 15582 bp, 7 predicted proteins | sample YL17G06_40_MG_FD_203697 | JGI IMG/M metagenome (GOLD analysis project Ga0315280, IMG submission 203697) | Sediment microbial communities from Yellowstone Lake, YNP, Wyoming, USA - YL17G06_40 | ecosystem: Environmental > Aquatic > Freshwater > Lake > Sediment | place: USA: Wyoming | collected... | reverse complement strand
CTGCTGCGCTACCGCCGGGCAGTGCCACATCTTCCAGTGGTCCCAGTAAAACCACCGCAGGTGCAAGAAGAAATAGCAATGCTAGAACAACAAAAATAGAAAATAATTTCCACGCATATAACATCCGCCGCCTCATTGCTACGGTTTGTTAGCACCTGTGGTATTTTAGTACTAGTACCTTTGTTTATTCTACGTCACCGTGTCAGAAATTGCAAGTTGCATTTAGTTACCTTTAGTTGTATTTAGTTCCAAATCGTTCAATTTTTTTCGACTTTTTTAATTGTCATTGCGGTGAGCCAAAGCCCCGAGCGTAGCGAAGGGCCAAGGCGTGGCAATCTCGGTGGGGTGTGAGTTTGCTTCGGCACGGTGTGCCTCGCAATGACAGAGGGGGGCGTGCCTCACAATGACAAAAGGGGGCTGCTCCTCGCAATGACAACGGGCCATTGCGCCCTTTTTATTTGTCATTGCGAGCGAAGGCGTGGCAATCTCGGTGGGGTGTGGGATTGCTTCGTCGCTGCCGCTCCTCGCAATGACGAAAACTCAAAAGTCAAAATGCAAAGTGTAAAATGACAAACCAAAGTTTAAAAATGAGGAAGGTTTTTGATTTTTGAATTGTAATTTTGATTTTTCATCTTTGATTTTTGGATTCGTTAGCGAGACCAGTCCATTCAAAAGGGGGGGAGAAACCGCCAAACAATCTATACCCATCTTCTCCGCCGCCGCAGCAAGTAAACCAAAAGCACGACAACAACTATCCCGGCTACTATCGCCCACCAATATTGGCTGAGCCATGCTGGTATTGGTGACGGTGGTGGTGGGGCTATTCCTCCAATATGCAGGCTAACGGGCACTGTCTGTGGACTATTGCTTGCCCCGGGGGCGGTTATGGTGATATTAGCGGAATAATCCCCAGCAGACATACCCGCTGTGTTCACCAATACAGTTACCGATGTCGTATCATATGGGCTTGTAGAGTTGCCGCTTGTGGGATCCTGGCTAAGCCACTCAGCATCATCGCTTACGAACCAGTTAAGCATCTCAATGCCTGAGTTCCAAATCGTAAGTGTCTTGTTTGGGGGAGTTGAACCTCCCTCAATAGCAGTGAAATTAAGCATTTCAGGCGTGAAGGATATCTCCGGCGCTGCTGGGCTAATATGCAGGCTAACAGGGACTACCTGTGGACTGTTGCTTGCCTCAGCCGTTATGGTGATGTTGGTGGAATAATCCCCCACAGACATTCCTGCTATATCAACCGATACGTCTACTGTATCATGCTCCCCTATCGAACTGCCGCTTGTAGGGTCCTCACTGAGCCAGGCAGCATCGTCACTCAGCGACCAGTCGAGCGTATCAACTCCTGAGTTCCAGATCTCCAGCATCTCGACTGCGTGGGTTGGGCCTCCCTCAACAGCAGTGAAGCTAAGCCTTCCAGGCTTGAAGGACATCTCCGGTGCCGGTGAGCTAATATGCAGGCTAATGGGGACTGTTCGCGGGCTATTGCTTGCCCCAGCAGCGGTTATAGTGATATTGGCGGAATAATCCCCGGCAGACATACCTGCTATATTCACTGATACTGCTACTGTATCATGCTCGTTTGTAGAGCTGCCGCTTGTGGCATTCTCGCTGAGCCAGGCAGCATCATCACTCAGCGTCCAGGCAATTGTATCAATGCCGGAGTTCCAAATCTCCAGTGTCTGGCTTGCCGGGTTTGAACCTCCCTGGGTAGCGCTAAAGCTGAAGCTTGTCGGGCTGCAGGAGATAATCGGCGTGGCGGCTACACGGACCTCTATTTCAGAATCACCTGTTACGTTCTCATCATAAGGTCCTTCACTGGCAAGATAGTATTCCAGAGAGCCATTAAAGGTATGAATTCCCGCCGAGGCATCATCAGGGACAGTTACCTTATACATCACACTAAATGAAGTATCTTTGTAAAAGCCTATGCCTAGCTCGCCAAACCAGCCAACCTCTGCTTTATTGCCGGTAGCTAAAATAGCATCGGCACTCGGGGTAGACCACATTTTATCAACGGTCACATCCCAACCATCAGGGGCAAGGTCGGTAAGCCCGATAGCATTGAATTTGTCTGCGGGCGCGGTGAAGGTCACAAAGACATCGAACGTCTGCCCTCTATCCACAGTCTCAGGCAAAGCCCTCATGGGATTGGCCTCCTGCGCCAAAGCCATATCCAGGGGCATGAGCGCAACAGCCATCAATGCCATGATAGTAAAAAACGCTATAAACAATCTCATTTTCTCAATTATACCTCCTAGCCATAATAGTAACAAACGCTATAAACAATCTCATTTTCTCAATTATACCACTTGGCCCTCTCCCGTCAAGGGAGAGGAGACTTTTCCGAGATTGCCACGCTCCGCTCGCAATGACACATCCCCTTCCTGTCATTGCGAGGCACGCAGTGCCGAAGCAATCCCCAAGTCAGTAGCCATCAGCCTTCAGTCTTCCGAGATTGCCACGCTCCGCTCGCAATGACACCCCCTTTTATCATTGCGAGGCACGCAGTGCCGAAGCAATCTCCAAGTCAGTAGCCATCAGCCTTCAGTCTTCAGTCATTAGCTAACCGCTGACCGTCGTTGCGAGGCACACCCCCTCTTTGTCATTGCGAGGCACTCCCCCCTCTGTCATTGCGAGGCACACCAGTGCCGAAGCAATCCCCAAGTCAGTAGCTATCAGCTATCAGCCTTCAGCTTCATACCGACTGCTTTTTTATATTTGGTAGCTATCAGCCTTCAGCTATTAGCTGACTGCTGATTACTGACTGCTTTTGATTTTTGCCTTTTGACTTTCTTTGAGGTGTCATCTATCTGAACTACATCAGGGGCTAGTTACATCCACCTAACTACCCAACTTTAGCTAGGCAACTGCCAGGAATAAATCGACTGCATCGCCTTCCATCCGGAAAGACCCCACTCCGGATGGGCCGTCGGCCAGAACAGCCACAGATTGACGCTTCTCATAGCATACGACACAGTGCAGTTCGTGGGGACAAGCCCGTAGTCACCTACGAAGTCAAAGGCGTATCCCACAGGCAATAGCTCTAGCGTCGTCAGGTTTATGTACTGCGGGTATAGGGGATTCCAACCAGGAGTACCAGGATGAACAATAGAGTTCGCCACCCACTTCGTATCTAGAGTGAGGTACCCATCTTTGCTACCGCGCAGCCAATAGTCCCCGGTTGCATTGACCGTTATGGTGTAATTCGGCGTGCTTGCATCGCTTGTTATCTCCGAAGCATCTTTACACAGCGTGACGATGACATCGGATAACTCGTTAGCATTAACATCACGCGTCTCTCCCACTATATCGCCGGGGACTGTTACCACTACCTCTCTATCTCCTATTGTGCACGATGTATATGGTCCATTCCCGCCAAAGCTGTATTCAAGCCAGCTCAGCGAACAGTTATCATAGGGGAAGTAATGACTTCCTGGTGCAGCAGTCTCGGGGACAGTCACCTTATATTTTGCACTAAAGTTGGTGCCGTTAGCATAGGGGCCGTACCAGAGAATTTCTGCCTTATTGCCTGTAGCTCTGGTTTCATTTGCCGTGGGGGAACACCACGTTCTATTAGCCTCAACCTCAAAGCCGGCGGGGGCAAGATCGGTGAGACCGATAGGAGAGAAGTTATTTAGAGGTGCGGTCCAATTAACCAGCACCTCAAATGTATCCCCGGGATACAGCACATTCGGACTTCTCAATGTTTCATTGATATGTCTAATAACATCGAATTCAGGTGGCAAAAGCACTTGAGAATCACCCGCTACGGGTTCGTAATAAGGCCCTCCAGAACCGAGATAATAAATAAGATTACCAACAAAGGCATGAAATCCCAGCTCGGCATCACCAGGCACAGTCACCTTATACACCGCGGAGAAGGAAGTACCATTGTTAAACGACCCACCCCACAAAATCTCTACTATATTGCCTGTAGCTTTACCTCCACTAACAGTCACATTCCAGCCAGTGGGAGCAACGTCGGTGAGGAGGATATTCCTGAAGTTATCAGCAGGGGCAGTGAAGTTCACAGTGACATTGAACGTCTCCCCTCTCTGGACGCTATCGGGCAGAGCTCTGCTCGGATTGGCTTGCGGGTACGCCAAAGCTGTGCCCAGAGGCAAAAGGGCCAACCCCGTCAGTGCCACTATGGCAAACAACACCACAGACAACCTCATTTTGTTAATTATAACACTAACCCCCTCCCAATGGAAGGGGGCTAGTTACATCCAATGGCCAATAGCTCCGACGCCATTATTACATTACAGCACCTGTCCGCCTCAATAACCGTGATGGCCTATCAGGGTGTTGTATAAACATTTATATCTCCCTTTTGGCCATACGCCATAAGCACTGAACCGTAGTCATCAATGCATACTTTTGTATCGCGATCGAAGTTGCCCTGCCACCAAACCTGGTTATAGTGAAAGAGAACGTCGCCATAATCACCAATGTTAACTCGATCCATACCAAGACCAGCATGATTGCAATCGCCCTCACGAATAGTGCCAAAGTCAACCACTGTGGTATTACCAGCAGTCAACGTTACGCTCATGTTCATCTTGCTCAAGCATGTCCAGTTCTTAATTCCGATATCATAACAGCCAGGGGGAAGCCCGCTCACATTGAACCAACCACTGCTGTTAGTGGTGGCACTCATCGGTGACCACGCCGTCTCGTTATGTGTTGCATTGTCGAAGAACGTTACGTTAAGTCCCCGCACCCACTTAGGACCTTGGGATACTCCTGAGAAATTGACCTGCCCTTCCAGTGTAGCGCCGGCCAGAACTAACGGCAGATAATCCCCACCATTCGTTATATCCCCGGTGCAATTATACGGAAGCTGCGTCTCTCCAAAGCCATCTCCGTCGGTATCATCGCCGGCATAATCCGACCAGTAGTTTCCGCCAATGTAAGGCCCGCCGGCGATATTCGGACCAGTAGTATTTGTGGTATTCCAGGTGTTGTTTCCATTATCATAAGCGTTGTCCGTATTGTGGAAGTAGTTGTTATAGATGGTGTTGCTGCTCGAAGAATCCAGGTGGATGCCGCGATAGTTGTTCGAGTTAGCGGTGTTGTTGGTGAGCGTGTTGTTGTTCGAAGAATTCATGAAGATGCCGAAATAGTTGTTCGAGTTGGCAGTGTTGTTCATGAGGTTGTTGTTGCTCGAAGAATCCAGGCCGATGCCGAACCAGTAGTTCCCGTTGGCGGTGTTGTTGGTGAGCATGTTGATGCTCGAAGAATCCAGGTAGATGCCGAACCAGTAGTTCCCGTTGGCGGTGTTGTTCGTGAGCGTGTTGTTGCTCGAAGAATACAGGTAGATGCCGTAGTTGTTGCTCGCCACATCGTTGCTGGAAATGTTGCAATGCTGCACGTTGCCTAAATAAATTCCAGCCTTATTAGTTCCAGTGGCATTTTCCACGGTGAACCCGGTGATGTTCACCCAACTTGCAGTTACATCGAACACATAGTCACTTGAATTCGTTGCATTCACAATCGTATCGGCGGGGTTTCCGGAGGTTGAGCGAATGGTTAGTCGTTTGTAAACGTTCACATTTTCATTGTAGGTCCCGGCATCGACCGTAATCGTATGCCCAGCCGTAGTATTACCAGCATCTATCGCATCCTGGATGGCATAGAAACCTTCGCCGGTATCAATGTTGTGGACCGGTGCGAGAGTACAGAAGCTCTTATCCGAACCATAGCTGGTGCCATCACCAATTGCCTCAGCCCTGAAGTGATAAGTGGTATTTGGCGATAGGCTGCCCAAAGCAAAGGTAAAGGCTCCTGTTGTGTTCTTTGACTCCGGGGCAGTGGTATTGCCATAGCTCGTATTTTCCCCCCATTCAAAGGAGACATTCACAGTTGGGGCAGTGCCCAGGTTATCCAGATTACCATTCAAGGCAGCTGAGCTGTCGGTTATACCGCTGGCTTCATTTGTGGTTACCGATGGCGGCGCGGGGGAGCCTATCCGAATAACAGTAACCCCGTAGTGCTGCCTCCCCTCGTAAGTTCCTCCCCAGGTCATGGAATGGTCGCTATAATCCCAGGTATTGTGTATATAGATGATTTGCCCTATTGTATCGTATCCGTAACCAAGCATCGTGTGCCCTGTGACCTGGATAAGCACAGGTCGGCCGGCATCAATTTCAGACTGGAAGTCACTGAAGGTAAATCCCAACGTGTGGCCATTATAGCCATATATATACTGGTTGAAATTTGTAACAACGGTATAGCCGCGTGACTCAGCAAATAGTTTCAAGCCGTGACAGCCATCCCGATAACTGGGCTCGTATCCAGTATAGTCATAGAGGGGGCTACCGTCTGTATAATAGTAAAACCTGGTCGAGCCATCTGTGTTCTGCCAGTTATGATACTGGTTGGTTCCCATATAGTCAGCGGTGCAGTTCGCGTATGTGTGCTCTGCCCAATTGCCAAAGTAGGGGTCAATAATGCTGCCATAAGCATACCAGTAGTCATCCACATGTCCTCTTTCCCCCAGTCCGTCATAACCATAATGCGTTGCGCTTAAGGGACATTCACCCGAACCCCAAACGGAATTGTTCATAGGACAAACTCCGCCATTGGTGGGGCCGGCATACATATTCGTATAATTATGATTGTCATAATAGCCAGCCATCATAGCCGCGGAAGTTGCCGAGCACCCATAGCTCCAATCGAAGGCAGGCACATTTGACAGGGTATTAATTCCCATGGTCGGATTAGGCTCGGGGACAGCTACTACCGAGGCTTTGATTTCCGGCGGCCGCCCGGGAACAATAATCTCATCTATCTGCCTCCCCTGTTCATCAACAAAGGTTCTCACCAGATAGGGATTTCCAGTCTGGGCAATTGCAGGGCCTGTGCCTGGTATGAATGAGGCACTACCACCTATGATAAGCAGTGCTACGATAATTATTATACCTAAGGCTCTTTTTCCCTTTGCCATTGACATCTCCTTATCCCACTTACGGCGATTTTTGGAATTTTAGATATATTATACCACCAGACTATGGGAAAGACCGTATTTCTCAATGCCCGGCCTGGATTGCCACGCCTTAGGCTCGCAATGACAATAAAAAAGGGCGCAATGGCACCACCTCTTTGTCGTTGCGAGACACACCAGTGCCGAAGCAATCCCCGAGTCAGTAGCTATCAGCCTTCAGCTTCATACCGACTGCTTTTTTATATTTAGTAGCTATCAGCCTTCAGCTATTAGCTGACTGCTGATTACTGACTGCTTTTGATTTTTGCCTTTTGACACTGTAGTTGCCCAATTTATTGGGCAATTGTGCCTGATGAATCAGGCAACTACAAAATCCGGAGGCGAAGCGAGATTCCTCGTTTCACTCGGAACAAGCTCCACACTCCCCCGAATTCTCCCGGGCAAATATGGCGGGAGGGAGTTAGAGGGAGGAGGAAATTCACCCTCACCTTATTCCTCTCCCATCAAGGGAGAGGAGACTTTTCCCGGATTGCCACGCCTTGGCCCCTTCGCTGCGCTCGGGGTTTCAGCTCACCGCAATGACAATAACAAAGTGGCAATATCACGCTCTGCGGCGTCTAACCAGCACAACCGCAGATGCGGTACCAGCTGCACCCAGTGCGATGCTAACTACTCACCCCACACCTATACACCCCCACCTTAATAACCGTGATGGCCTATCAGGGTGTTGTATAAACATTTATATCTCCCTTTTGGCCATACGCCATAAGCACTGAACCGTAGTCATCAATGTCTACTTTTGTATCGCGATCGAAGTTGCCCTGCCACCAAACCTGGTTATAGTGAAAGAGAATGTCGCCATAATCATCAATGTTAACTTTATCCATACCAAGACCAGCATGATTGCAATCGCCCTCACGAATAGTGCCAAAGTCAACTACTGTGGTATTACCATCAGTCAACGTTACGCTCATGTTCATCTCGCTCAAGCATGTCCAGTTCTTAATCCCGATATCATAACAGCCAGTGGGAAGCCCGCTCACATTGAACCAACCACTGCTGTCAGTGGTGGCAGTCCTTGGTGACCACGCCGTCTCGTTGTGAGTGACATTGTCGAAGAACGTTACATTAAACGGCTCTATCCACGTACTACAAGGAGCGGCGCCCCTTCCTTGAAAAGTGACATGCCCCACCAGGGTAGCGGTGATCGGTGACACGGCAACAGCGTAGTCGATAACGGTCACCACCAGCGAACCCCCTGGAATGTACCCTCCCGGAGGTGTCAGGTTGGCACCCGAGTTCTGACCTGTGAAGGCGCCGATGGGTTTCCCAAGGGCATAGTTTTGCAGAGCCCAGAGGCCAAAGGGGTCATGAGCCGGTATGAGCGGAGTAACATTGTAGATATCGTGGGAGACATACAGAGTATCGTTATGGGTTCCAGCGCCAGCAGCGGTATGGTTATGAGACACGGGTATCACCACACCTGGTCCTCCCATCTCGGCGTTATCAAAGCAGGGGTCGCTGATGCCGAGCTGAGGCTGAGAGGTATTCGAGTTCACCCCGGCCACAGTGACATAGTGTCCGCCGATACGCCACCACAACTCAGGAGGAGCGTAATCATAAGGAGCCTGCCAGAAGCCAAGAAGCAGCACCACATCCTCACACCTCTCCACCTCCCCCTCAATCCAGGTGAAGTTCGGCCGTAGCATTGTCGTCACATTGTAATTGACAGCATAGCCGGTGGCATTGAGGTAGTCCCGTATCCCCTGTTGCATGTACGTGACGTTGGTGCCGTTGGGACCAGTGTTCATAAGCACTGACAGGTTGTTAACCAGCGGCATCACGTTACTGGCGTTGTGGTCATCCCACGGATTGCTGAAGTTTGTCACCAAGTGGTAGTTATCACTGCTATTAGGTGGCGGGATACCGCCAAGCTCATTCTTAGAATCGAACCACCACAGGGAATTAGCCACCGCCACCGGTCCGCAATACGTCCAGTTCCCCATCGCAGTCCCATTATCGGTCCAGTTATCCTGCTTCTGGTCGAAGTCGGGCATGCCGCTCGGAGCGTAGTCAGTCCAGTTACCAGGCTTCCAGTACCACCCTCCTTCCTGTTCTATGTATATCTTCCAGTCCTCGGTTTCACCGCAGGCGAACTGCCTTGTGCCGTTCCACGGAGTGGGAAGAATCGGCTCTCTGGTCAGCGTAAGTCTGAGCCATGTTTGACCAGGGGTTGCCCCCACAGTTGAGAATGGCGTGGACACAAAGGTGTTCTCGTCAGGAAAAACAGGACCGGGTAAGGATATTGCCTGATTTTGAACCACGTGCTCTGATTGACCACCGACAATATCATTCCAGTCGCCATCTTGATTCAGGTCAATCAGGATGTTAACAATGAGGTCGTCAGCGGGAATGAAGTTGGTCACCTCAAACTGGACCGTTGCCGCTGCATTACCGGGAGCCAGGGTAGTGGTTACCAACCCATCGCTGTAGGGAGTATCATTATCAATGACCCGGGCATCAAGCTCGAAGTCCTTCCAGTCACCCTTACTGCTCAGTCCGAGTATTTCGGTGCTAGTGGGGCAGTGCCGCGCGCCATTGCTGGCAAGGAGAGAGGGATATGTTGGGTCAGGAGCATCGCCAAACTCCAGTGGCTGCTCCATCTCGTTCTCCAGATAGTTGTTGTTTTCATTACTCTCCACAACTGCGCCGTAGATGTCGGCGCAGACCAGAATCGTCACAGTGGTATTGCCGGGGCAATCCAACGGCCCGACGGTCGTGGTGTTGCTCCCACCCGCTAGCAGTGGCGGGCAAGGGGCAGTTGCCACCAGCAAACCGTTAGCGTGAATGCCCGTCGTGCTGGCACCAGCAGCTGCGCCACCAATATTGGTCACGGTGTAGGTTACCCAGTAGCTGCAGCCCATAACCTCCTCAAACTTGTCTTCGACTATGAGGTCAGGGAGTTCCCCAGCCTCTATGTATATCTCATAGTCCTCAGTTTCACCGCAGGCGAACAGCCCTGTGCCGTTCCACGGAGTGGGAAGAATCGGCTCTCTGGTCAGCGTAAGTCTGAGCCATGTTTGACCAGGGGTTGCCCCCACGGTTGAGAATGGCGTGGAAACAAAGGTGTTCTCGGCAGGACCAACTAGGTTTATTGCCTGATTTTTAACCACGTGCTCTCCAGGGTCATTCCAGTCGCCATCGTGATTCAGGTCAATCAGGATGTTAACAATCAGGTTGTCCATGGCAATGAAGTTGGTCACCTCAAACTGGACCGTTGCCGCTGGATTACCGGCCGCTATGGTCCAGGGTGGTACCAGGCCATCGTCAAAGGGAATATCCAGATTAACGATCTTGGCATTTTGCTCGTAGTCCTTCGAGTCACCCATACTCAAGCCCAGGCCGAGTATTTCGGTGCTAGTGGGCGAATGCCGCGCGCCATTGCTGGCAAGGAGAGATGGGTATGTCGGGTCAGGGGCATCGCCAAACTCCAGCAGACCGTTAGCCTGAACCGGTAAACCGCCGCTCATCGGTATGCTGAGGGGCATTACCGCCATCAGGAGCACAATAATACCGATAATAAATCCTAGCTTTCTCATAAATCCCAGTTTTCTCATTTCAACCTCCTTAAATCATCTACCGAATTTTCCTTCTTTTAAAATAACTTTCGTCATATTCTTTAGCCCTACGACAAGAGGTACTATTCCTTCATATTATTAATAATTTATTACTGAAATTTCGCTTCCCTTCTTATCATTTATAATGTCCACCTCCTTCTGTCATCGAGGGCGCCCCACCGGGATTGCCACGCCTCGCTCGCAATGACAGGCCCTTTTCGTCATTGCGAGGCACACTAGTGCCGAAGCAATCTCTCTCACCCCCGGGATTGCCACGCCTTCGGCTCGCAATGACACCCTGCGGGGAAATCCTAAACTCAAAGCACTAAATTCTAAACAAATGCAAAAATTAAATATAAAAAATCAAAATGACAAATTAAAATGTAAAAACCTTCCTCATTTTGCCCTTTGATTTTTGAGTTTTGCTTTTCCGTTGGCATCAGATTCATACTGCTTTTTTATTTTTGCTCTGTCATTTTACCCTTTGATTTTTGCGCTTTAATTTTCCTGGGATTGCCACGCCTTCGGCTCGCAATGACGGCCGAGCCCCTAGGACCACGGCTCTGGCTCACCGCAATCCCAACTCAAAAAGGGGGCAATCCGCTCCCTTTTATCATCATACCGAACTAACCTCATATCCCCCGGCGTCTAACCACGAGGACCGCAACCACGATAATCGCGACAACAACGACGATGGTAATTATCCACCACACACCTATACCACCTGCTCCAACGACCTCTACTTGAGAGCCGCCGGTTATATTTTCCGAGGAAGGTCCTTCTTCGCCAACATAATATTCCACAGAGCCACTGAAGATATAAATTCCCAGCTCAGCATCGTCAGGGACAGTTACCTTATATAACGCAGTGAATGAAGTACCATTGTCAAAACCAACATTGGGCTCACCATACCAGCCAATCTCCGCCTTATTGCCCGTAGCGGTAAACACATCGGCATTCGGGGTGCACCATCCGGCATCAACGGTCACATTCCAGCCATCGGGGCAAAGGTCGGTGAGACCGATAGCATTGAACTTATCCGCCGGGGCGGTGAAGTTCACGGTGACCTCAAATGTCTCCCCTCCCTGCACCGTGTCGGGCAAGGCCCTGCCGGGATTGGCTTCCTGCGCCAGCAATATACCGATAGGCACGACGGCGACCACCATCAGTGCCACTACAATAACAGACAATACTAATAATCGCACTTCTTTCCCAAGCTATGTCAGTCCAGCTTCACTTCCCGTACAGGTCTCCCTTTTGGCCATAGTTCATAATCACTATACCGTAGTCATCAATGTCTACTTTTCCATCGCGGTCGAAGTCACCATTGGCATAAACCTGATTATAGTGCACGAGAATGTCGCCATAATCATCAATGTTAACCCGATCATCACCAGGGGGATAGCAGTCGCCCTCACGAATGGTGCCAAAGTTAACCACGGTGAAATTACCGGCGGTCATCGTCACGTTAGTCTCCACCTCGCTCAGGCAAGTACGGTTCTTAATTCCGATATCATATGTCCCAACAGTAACATTGGAAATGGTGAAAACCCCGGTGTTATTGGTGGTAGCATTTATTGGCGACCAACCCATCTCAAACTTAGTAGCATTATCGAAGAACTTCACCACGAATGGCTCTACCCATTTATCACTGCCAGGGGCGCCCCTTCCTATGAAATTGACCTGCCCTTTCAGGGTGCCAGTCGTTCTGATATACAGGTTAACAGTAACTTTCTGTGGAGAATTGTTGGCGTCCGGGGACTCGATGGTTATATTAGCGGTATAATCCCCGACAGGCATGCCGGATGTATTCACCGGCACTGCTACAGAACTATGCACATTGGTGCAGTTGCCACTCGTTAGGTTTTCGCTGAGCCAGTCATGACCGCCATAGTCAGCATCATCGCTTAGCGTCCAGTTAAGCATGCAGGGGGTTGAACTCCACAGCTGGAGAGTCTGGTTCTGCGGGTTTTGCCCAAGAGCGGCATAGAAGTCAATGCTCGGGGTAAAGCAAATGGTTGGCTTCTTAACCTCTACTTGAGAATCTCCTGCTACGGGCGTGTTATTCCCCTGACCGTAATAAAGCTGGCCCGAAAAGTCATGATACCCCTCAGAGGCATTATCGGGAACTTTAACTTTATACGACACGGTAAAGTTAGTGCCATTCGGATAGGGTCCATAAAACCAGGTGTACTCTGCCATATTATCGGTAGCTTTGCTGTACGCCACCGGATCGCTCCACAAATCCGAAACATTCCAACCATCAGGAGCGAGCTCGGCTAGACCGGGAACGAAGCTATCTACCGGGGCGGTGAAGGTCACGGTGACATTAAATATCTCGCCTCTTTCCACCGTGTCAGGCAAAGCCCTGACTGGATTGGGTTCTTGCGCCAAAATCATGCCCAGAGGGAGGACAACCATCGCCGCCCATACCAAAACAATAACCACGGTGGTGAATAATCTCATTTCTTTACTTCTTCTTTAATTATAACACTAGCCCCCTTCCATTGGAAGGGGGCTAGCCACATCCACCCAACTACACTACTTTAGGTCGGAACTTGCCAGGCGTCAATCACCAGTTGCGCCTTCCAGCCAGTAAGACCCCAATCCGGATTGGCCACCGGCGGGAACAGCCACAGATTGACACTCCTCATGGCATACGAGAAGCCAGGTGCCGTGGGGATAAGCCCGAAGTCACCTGTGAAGTTAAGGACATATCCATCGACTAACTGCTCTGGCTCTGTCCAGTTTATGTACTGCGTGTAGCGAGAAGGGTTCCACCCAGCTAGGTGAATGGTGGAGTTCGCCACCCAGTTCGTATCCAGAGTGAAGTACCTGTCCTTGGTAGCCCGCAGCCAGTAGTCGTTTCCAGTGTTCCAGCATTCTATGCTGTACAGCGGAGTACTTTCGTCGGTCTCTACCGGGGAGGCACTTCTCTCCAGCGTGACAAACGCATCAGGCAACAGGTTGGCGTTAACGTCGCGAGTGTGTCCCGTTACATACCCGGGGACTGTTATCACCATCTGATACTCGTTGTTTACGCACGATTTAGTTGGGTTCGGGTCGTCGCCAAAGTAGTACTCACACCAGGCCTTGTTAATGTTGCAGTTGGGCCACTCATTAATGCCTGGATTGGCAGTTTCCGGAACAGTCACCCAATACACTGCTGTAAAGGGTTGGCCCTCAGGATAGCCGACATTTTGAGGTCCAAACCAACCAATCTCTACCTTATTGCCTGCAACTCTGGTTACGTCTGCAACCGGGGAGCAGTCGCCTGCACTAACGGCAACCGTCCAACCATCAGGGGCAACGTCAGTGAGAGAGATGGCGTTCATCTCATCCTCCGGCGCAGTGAAGTTCACGTAGACTTTAAACGTGTCTCCAGGATACGTGCTGTTTGGCAGTGTCGCGTTGCCAGGCAGATCTCTGTCAACGGAGATTTCCCGCGCTGGCTTGACAAACACCGATACGTCAATAGTCTCGCTCTGGATGCTTCCGGGTGCAGTGATAGTGAAGCTACCGTTCGTCCAGCCAAGCCCCATTCCTGAGGCATCAACCGACAGAGTAACGGGGGCCACTTCATTTACAGCCAGGCTGCCTTTCGTTGGATTCACGGTAAGCCACGGAGGTGGTAGTCCTGCAGGAGCCACAGGCGCAAAATTATACCCCGTCAGCGTCCTAATAGCCGGCGGTGGAGCGTCATACGTGCCACCATCCACTTCGTACTGGATGTTCTTCAGCGCGTTGTTCCAAATATCCACCTTGAATGTGGTAGCAGCTATGGTCGTCTCGTTCGTCGGATCGAGGAAATTGAGTATCTCGTAAACACCAGACCCTAAAGTCCTGTTCACGTAAGCGTAGGCTGTCGTGGGAGGCTGTACGCCCCCCAGGAAACCGGGCAGGGTCTTTGTGGCATTGTATGACCAGCTCTTACCTACCCAGTAAGGCCAACCATGGTTCTGCGGAATGCCATAAGGAGCGTAGTCCCAGTTCACAGTAATCGGGATGGTGAAAGGACCACCTGGTACAAACAGCGTTATCCACCCCGTCTGCTGGACCACATCCAGCGTATAATTGTCAACCAGTAGGGTCCCGTTCCACACGTAAGCAGGAGCGCCACCCTCTACGCTACGCTGAGCAGGCAGAGGTGGACCAAACGGGGCGAACACTACGTAATTTGAACCACTGATACCCGTCACTGTCATGGTCACGGTAGTGTTATTGACCCCGCCAAAAGTGGCGTTGTAGTTCGGATTTGGACAAGGGGTACCATTTGGCCAAACATCATAGGTTTCCCAGAAAGTCCAGCAGTCACCTACCGACCAGGTTGGCGGTGTACCTACTGTCCAGGTAAGTTTCTTTCCACCAGTGTTCGTCACGTTAAGCGTCTTGGCGGCAGGATTGTACCCCAGCCTCGTCTCGAACCCAACGTCGTTGGTATCCACAGCTAATACTGGGTCTTTCTCCGTGAAGGTGATAGTTACATCCTTCGCGAGCTCATCCATGATTACGTAGTTGGGATTGCCAGCGCCGCCATCAACCTGGCCGGTCCAGCTTGAGAACACCCAACCAGCATCTGGAGTCGCAGCGAGAGTTACATTCTCTTCCCAGCTCCGGTTAGTGGTGTTGGAACTGGTAAAGACCAGAGGCACTCCGGCTGCATTCACAGTCCCGTTACCAACTTTATTTACCGTCAGTTTGGGAGTACCAATCTGCACGGTAAGGTTTTGCATTGCAGACCAGTTCTGTATTTCCAGGCCGCTGGTAGCGTTCTTCACCTTGGTCGCATAATCATTATAGCCTGGGCCTGGAGTGATGTTCACGTTCGTCGTTCCCTCAACACCAATGGCTGTAAAGGTTACCACGCACTGGCGAACATCCGTGGTGGGGGCAGGCGAAGTGCCCTTGCCACCTTCAGAACACACCCAGCCAATGTCCTCGGGAGTGGTATTACTCCACTCAGCAGTCAGATAGTCCTTCCAAGTGCCATTGGTTATGCCAGTG